>Ga0105048_10012466_pt1 | contig 13328 bp, 18 predicted proteins | sample MAT05_FD_78382 | JGI IMG/M metagenome (GOLD analysis project Ga0105048, IMG submission 78382) | Freshwater microbial communities from Lake Fryxell liftoff mats and glacier meltwater in Antarctica - MAT-05 | ecosystem: Environmental > Aquatic > Freshwater > Ice > Liftoff microbial mat | place...
GCACTGACCCCGAATTCTCCCGCCAGCTGCAGCACGTCGTAGTACTGAATATCCTGACTGAACGCCTCAGTGCGGCGCTCAGCTCGCAATGATACGTCCTCGTCGAACACCTCCGACGCCATACGCGATGGAAGCCCCTTGCCGAGCGCTTCGGTGGCACTCCGGACGCCATCTTCCGGCATAAGGAACGCCGCTGCAAACGAGTTCGAACGCACCTCAATCAAATCATCCCGCTCGGACGCTCGGCTAATTCGTCCGGTCTGCGCGCGGTCGACCAGCACATGACAGAATTCATGGGCCAGTGAAAACCTCAATCGCACTGACGGATGCGATTTGTTGACCGCTATGAATGGCGCGACCGTACCCTTGGTGATGGCGAGCCCGGAAACGTCGTCGGGCAGTGCAACGGCGGTGACATTGACACCCTCGTCATCAAGCAGCGACATGAGATCGCGAACCGGAGATGCGCCGAGGTCGAGCCGGCGGCGCTCACTGTTTGCCGCGTGTTCGCCTTGCTGAATTGCATCCCAACGTGAGCGGGGCGGTTCGAAAACGTACGAAGTATTGAGTTTCGACTGATGCGAGATCTCGAGCAACGATTCGAGCTGCTGAAATTCGCGTGCAACAGAAAAACATTTGCTGAGCTGCATGCTGATGTCTGCGCGCTCTGCAACATCAGCAGCAGAAGTGCGGAAGAGCGCGGACAGGATGTCCTCCGCCCGAAACTCGCTGGCGAGGAAATCACGCATGTCGCGGCCGAGCGTCTGCGCGATGCGCTCCAGTTCGAGCCCCGAGATGGCGCGGTTACCCAGTTCGATCTCGACGACGCCCGACCTGGAAATGCCGAGCGCGTCAGCAACCTGCTGTCGCCCGGTTGGAGAACCACCGTGGTGTCTGAATGCACTCGTTTTGTCGTCACCATCACAGCCACAACGCAGCCGGATTCGTCGGGGTCCGTAATGACAAACCACAAATGAGACTTGGGGTCGCTCGTTATAAAAAACGTCGCCCCTGTACCAACACGCGTCACGCGTTGGCGAGCCTGTCTCCTGCGGTTGCCGCCAGCAACTCGCCCTCAATGTCGGCTATATCTTCATCCGAGTAATTCTCGGCCTGAAGTATATCACGAACCGAGATGGGCAATGTCGACTTTCCCGGGTTCTTCCACTCACGAAAGTGGTCGTGGGCGTAGTCGCGCAATTGGTACTGCGTCAAATGCCCGAATTGCGCAAAAGTCTCCTGCAGCATGCGCTCTTCACCGGCAGACAACTCGTCCGTGGGCACGTCGCTCACGATCAGTGAAACTGAGAAGTCTGCCTTTGCCGAAATCAAATGGTTCCAGGAGGGTGCCGCGCTCATATTCTTGCCATTGATCGAATCAAGTGGGCGACTCAATACTGGGCCATGTTCCATCGACACACACGTATCGAATAGGATCGGCCTTCCCAATTTCAGAACGGATGCCCGCTCGGCGAAATACAGCAGTTTTCCGAGCTTCATGTAGTTCATGGAACCCCCGCCCAATCGGACAAGAAGCGCAGCAGCTTGCGTCGCTTTCTTTTCGCGGTACCGTGGTTTCATAGCTGTCTGATACACCTTAGCTCTCCGACAAGCAAGAAACCGAAGATTAGCCGAACCGCAGGCACACATCAAGCCATCGCAATGTCAAGACGATTGGGAGTGGTTTGGGTTTGTCAATTCCTGGAACGGTTTATCAATCCGTAAAATCGCGTTGAGTGTCGGACGCATCCAATCGGGCGCGATGTGCATGATTCTTTTCAATTCCTTCTTGTCGGCTCGACGAGTCCGCGGCAGCGCCCTGTCGGCCGAGTTGGCGCAAGACTTGGATCGTCGTGAGGCGGACCACAACTACTGTCACAGCCGGTGACAGAATCGGCTTGAGCCGTATCTCCGTGCAGTTCCCAAACTCAATTGTGCAAGCAGCCCCTGCACAGTTTGCGGCAACATCGTCCGAACGCTTTCAGGAAACGCAGCGCCATCGCGCCCGACTTCGACGCTCCGCTTACCCCGCCACCACCACATCCGTCCGCACAAAGTCTGCACCCTTGCACAGCAGCGGCACGCCCAGCTCCAACGACACTCCGTAGCTCAGACAATCGGCATAATTGAGTACGCCGGGCGATCCGACACCTTTGCCGAAACGGCGGTACGCCCCCCGCGCCTGCACGGCAGCACCGGCCGAAATCGGCACTATTCCAACGGACAGCCGCTCGAGCAAGGCATCAAGCGCCACTTCCCGGCCACCCCCTTTCGCGACAGCAGCACGGCGGCCGCCTCCACCAACGATGGCGCCCCAATAAAACACCACCCAGCTCGGCTGACGACATCGACCATGGCCGACGCATCGGGCTCGTCCAGCAAAATGGCGATCACCGCCGATGTGTCCAACAATACAGCCTTCATTCCGGAATGCCGAACGCGTCGTAGCCAATAATCGCGTCAGCCGACCTCGTGTCCAAGTCAGGCTGTGCCCCAAGAAACGCTTGTAGCTGAGCGACCGCCGCCGTCATCCTGGATGGCGCCACGCGATTCAGCATTCTGAGCTGCGTCTCCAGCGCGGCGATAACAACGTCGGTCAGGCTTTCCCCCGTCGCGGCCGCCAGCTCGTGAGCCAGCTGCTCGGCCCGCGCGTTCTTGAGGTTGAGCGCCATAATATTGTGGTGGAAAGGCGAAATGGTGGACAAGCCAGCATTGCAGACTTTGCCAATCAGCCAACCCACATCTTGCCGGCCACCAGCACAAGAAAAAACGAGAACGCGCGGCGCACAACGACCGAGCTGGCGTGCTGTCCAATTTGCGCTCCGAAGTACACCCCAATGGCAAGCCAGAATGCGATGAACAGCGCGGCGCGCACGTTCACGTGGCCGGCCTGATGATACGACCAGGCGCCAAGGAGACCAACCGGCCGCAGCAATGCGCCGAGTGCCGTTCCAACTGCCGATTGCGGTGGCATGTGTCCGAAATAGAGCAGAGCCGGAACGATGACCACACCGCCCCCGATGCCAAACATTCCGGAGAGAACGCCTGCGCCGAGTCCGATTGCCGGAAAGAGTAGGGTCATGATTCAATTTTCAGCGGCGTCATCTAACCGGTGTGCGGCTAATCCAGCGCGTCCATGGGCACAGTCCCCTTAAACACGTCCTTCACATTGATCGACACACTGACGCCCGCCGGCGACTGCCACACGAAGTGATCACGCTCGATGCGCCCGTCTCCGCGCTCGCGCGACACCTCGATGTGCTGTCGCTCTACATCCACCAACCATACTTCGCCGACACCAAGCGCGAGATACGCATCACGCTTGAACTCGCGATCGTACACGCGCGACCCTCGGCTCAGCACTTCAACGGCGAGCCAATGTTCAGAGACGTCCGCCCACGTGCCGGTGCGCTGAATACGAGCGGGATACACCAGAATGTCGGGCTCAAGTTGCGTGAGTGGACCCGAGACGACGGCGCCAGGAGTAACCACGTGAGCGTATCCCGGCAACTGCAACGCCTGGCCGATTTGAAGCGCGAGGCGAAACGCCACCTCCTGATGCGCTGGACGCGGGCCCGGCGTCACCAACAACACCCCGCCCAGCAATTCGTAGCGGTTCCCGTCGTTCGGGAACTGCTCGAGATCGTGAACGGTGTAGCGCGGCGCAGCAAGCGACATACCCACAGTCTACCTCCTAATGATTGCTCCTGTCCACTCGGCATTTCGCACATTGGGGCCATACACAGCGGCGCTCGTCATCATTTCGTTGCCGGCGTGTTCCCCACTGACGTGCCTGCGCCGCGTCGTACCCGGCCTCCATGTGCTACCGCAAATCCAGGCTGACGCCCAATGCCCTCCCCAGTCGTCCCCGCAGCGTGCGCCCAACTCCCAGTTCTCCTCAATATCGGTACGCTGTATCTCGAGTGTACTCCGCTCAAGAATATCCCTGATCATCTGCCACCGTTTCGCACAAAAGGGCGCAAGGCCGACCTCCATGCCAATTTATGGATTCCAACAAACAACGTGGGTGCCTCCGTCCCCGAGCCTCGCAAAGAAACGCGTCGCCTTGCGCGCGATCTATGACGCTCCCAAATAGGGAGGATGGTACGTTCGCGCATGCGAATCATTGCCAGGCGCACGCGGCGGCAATTCTGGGAGTCCAGCCCGGTCAATGCGGCAGCGCAGACACCGCTGCAGTACTGGCATGCCCGCCGCCCTGGCTCATTCCGCTGCTGTTGGTGATGGCGTCACGCACCAAAGCCGCTGACTGGTCGACGCCGGTCGAACTGAAAGCCGATTTTCGCGAGGCATCAATCCTGAAAAACGGTCGCGTAGTGTTCAACATTGCCGACAACAGGTTCCGCCTCGTCGCGCGAATCAACTTTCACTATCGCGTGCTGGACATTCGCTTCGTTGGAACACACAGCGAATACAACGCGATTGACGCCGACATCATCTGAATAGACACTGGGTCCACGCCATGCCAATCGCGCCGGTTCGAACCAAGACGCCGTACAACGAGGCGCTTCGCGAAATTGATCGCCTGATGGACGCCCGGCCGCCCCCCCCCGCGGCAATCGACGGGATATCCTTGTCACGTTGGTCGACGCCTACGAACAGCAACACTGGCGTATTGACGCTCCCGATGCAATCGACGCCATTGTGCTCCGCACGGACGAACGCGGACTCACCCGAGCGGATCTCGAACCCATTCTGGGATTGGGCGGTCGCGTGTCTGAAATGCTGAATCACAAACGATCACTGAGTCTGGAGATGATGCGGCGATGGCACACCGAACTGGGAATTCCGGCAAAAAGTTTTATGCGGCCGCCGAAACGCGATGATGCATTGACATCGTTGGCGTGATGCCATAGCGCATCTACCATGCGTACCACCATCGATCTCGACGACTCCCTGCTAAAACGCCTCCGCGACGAGGCCCGCGAACGCGGCATTCCTTGAGGACGAGGAAATCGTTCGCAATATCTGCTTGGTTCGACGAATTACAAACACGCGCGTCTTTCCGTCCGCACTTCCAGTCGAATCTCCGCTGCAAGTTGTGGACGCATGGTATTTCCGACGCATCGTTGTCCCCACCGCGCCCGGCAACCAATACCGCTGCATTCTTCGGACGCTGCTCACTGAATCGGGGGCCGCTGATATCAGGCCACCAATGGTCGGCACCGTGCGCCCCTGATGGCAAGTCACCACACCCAACGTCTCCAGATCCTTCCGTCGGAGCAGGCCAAGCTCGGCAATGTACTCGGAAGTGGCTCGGAAGTTGATCGCTTCCGAGTTGAACTCCGCCGCTGGCCGTTTGTCGTAACTCTGGCGGTAGATGCGGCGCTGGGTGGCGCGATCGCTCTAGGCAGCCCACGCAGCGGACTTCCGAGTCGCTGCAATTCTTGAACTCAAACGCGTGAGCAACCACGCCAAAGCGACGAACAACAGCACAATGCCGGCCACATACGGAATGATGGCTGCGTACCCATTCATGGTAATGGGATTCAGGAACGGATACGGATACCAACCCGTGGAAGCGCCGCGAGTAAACACGTAGAGGAGATACGCCACCGGAAAACACAACGTGATGCCGAGTTGGCTGGCCGTCGCCTGGCGGCGAGGAGGCCACGACAGGTATTCGATGAACACCGCAACGGGCATGACCTGGTGGACCACCGTGTTCACCCACGGACGCAGGTCTCCCAGATTGACGTTTCGCAGCAGCACCGCGAAGACGACCCCCACCACCGCCATGTTGATCACGCTGGCTGTCCGAAGAGCGTCGGATACACTGTTCGGAAGTCGTCTGGTAAGCTGACGGGCTACGCCAGCCAGAAAAACCAGGGCGGCAATGCTGTTGGAGAGGTTGGTGAAGTAGCTGAAGAAGTTGACCGCATTGTAGCGGGCAGTCAGGTGGATACTGAGCTGGGCGCCCACGGTCACGAGCACCAGAACGCCGAACGCCAGCCGAAACGCGATGAGCAAGGGTGAACTGGCAGCGAAATGTTCTTGGGCCATTGTCTGCTGCGCGGTGCGCGTTACCGAGTAATCCGATACCGCACGATGGACTCCACGTCATTCACATCCCGCTCCACGCCCCACAAGAGATCGCCCTCGAAATATTTGCCACCGGCACTACCTCCGAAACACGGCCGCGTGCCCAAAGGCCGCACCCGACGCTCCGTGCGGCCATTGGGTTGACGTGAACGACAAACCACGCAACCCATCCTTCCCGCGCAACGCTTCGTTCCAGGTCAACTGGCCGGTCGCAGGATGAAAATCTGCCATCAACATGCGACCTTCGCCCCCATTTTCGGCGCCTGCAATCACGCGGCGTCCGCCTTCGTCGTACGCCAACCAATGCGGCCGAAACACACTGTCGGCGTAGAGGCGCTGCACTTCACGCGGATGCGTCGGGTCGCTGATGTCGAGCGTGACCAGGCTGTTCAATCGCCCGATGGCCATAATCCAGTAGTTCCCAATCAAAAGTGGAATGCCGCACGCCTTTTCCTGGTCGGGCATATCAATGCCATATACCGGATTGATGGTTGGATTGTTCATTACATCCGTCAACCGATAAAATCCGCAGTAGTACGAGTTGAAGAACACCGAACCGTCGGGTAACACACGCGGCTCAAACGGCAAGCCGTTGCTGCCTTTTATGGATTTGCCACTCGAATCGAGCGCCTCGGGTACGTTGAGGGTGCGAAGCAACGTGAGGTCGGACATGCGCCACATTTGCACCACACTCGCGCTGGTGTCTTCCATCATCAGTGCGCTGGTTACAACAAATCGATCAAGCGCGGGCAATAACGCGAACGCATACGGCCGAATGGGCACCGTCGATGTTGATGTTGAGTCGGCGGCACTGCGCCAGCGCACCAGCTCTCCCGTCGGCGTGAATTCGGCAATGCCGCCATGGCCGCCAGGCATGGTCGAGTCACCGGCAAGCGGACTGGGGCCGTCACTTCGCAAATAGCCGACCAGCAGGTTGCCGCTGGGCAACCGAATGAAATCGTGCGGGTACCGTAGCGGCGGCACGGCCGGCAGCGTTCGCGCTACGGTCGGATGCGTGGAATCGCGCGTATCAAACAGCAACACCGTTTCATGATGATGCGCATTTCCGAACAGGAACTCACCCGCAGCCGGCAGCTGATACTCCAGATGATGCGGCATGCTGTTGCTCATGCCCACCGGAGTGGTGCTGATGACCTGGCCGAAATTGGTGCTTGACGGATTGACGTCGTACACCGCCATGAAGTCGGACTGCTTGCCATCTTCGTCGCCGGCCCAGACGTAGAGGTATCGGGCGGGGTTGCCTGCGGAATTCTCTCGGCAGGAATGCAATCCGCTGCCAGCGACGAAGAGGACCATCAGGGCGCGGAGGTGCCGGTTCATATGGCAACAGCATGGGGGCCGGCGGGACGCCGGCGATATCTTTGCGGCTCATGGGCGTCCAACATCGTTCTGGAGCCTTCAGTGGGCCAGCGTCGGCTTGCGATCCTTGAGCCGCAAGAACGGCCGTTCGATCACATAGTAGCTGAGCAGTGCGGCGGCGATGGCCAGCAGAAACTTGGCTGTCACCACCAACAAGACCGCCGCTGTGCTGGAATGCAGCGCGGCCTCGACCTTCGCCTGTTGAAGTCCGGCCAGACGTACCACACGCCCCATCAGCGGATGCCACATGTACAAACCGTAGCTGTACAGCCCAAAGAAGCGCAGTATGCGGGACTCAAACAGCCGACGTAGCCGTTCGCTGCCGCCGTCTGTGACGGTTAACAGCAACACACCTGCGAAACCAAATGCCAATAACGGCTGCGCGATCAGCACCGTGCTCCAGTCGTCGAACGAAAACCGTCCGTTGCGAAACGTGACCACGCCACACGCAAGTATGGCCGCAACAATGGCTGCACGCGCAGTGGGGACGAACTGGCGCAACATCTGCCGCTGCCGTGCCATTAAGGCAACGAGAATGCCAAGCCCCAACGCATCGACGCGCGTGAAAGTCAATACGTACGAAACCAGCGTCCCATAACCTGCTTGAGCAAGGTATAATCTGACCACCAGCGCGCCCACAACGCAGCTCCCTGCCGCCACCCAAATAGCGCGTCGCGGCAGAAAAAAAACGGCCAATGGAAAAACGAGATAGAACTGCTCTTCAATGGCTAGCGACCACAGATTGTTTGCGTGACTACCAACGCCAGCGTACCAACCGAAACGCGCGACATCGAAATTCGACAGATAGGTCCAGAGCCACTTCTGCCGCTGCACAATGTCTGACTCGGCGCCCGGCAGCACTGGAACGATCACATAGATGTACAGCGCCAGGAACGCAAAATAGAGCGGGAAAATTCGCAGTGCCCGACGCCGGTAAAATGTGCGGAAAAAGCGCGGTCGGTCGCGTGAATCCAGAAGAATTCCTGAGATGAGGAATCCGGAGAGCACGAAAAACAGATCCACACCCGCCCAGCCGAATTGCGCTACGGCTCCAATAGCGGCGGGCCCGGTACCGGCGATTTCCTGCCGGGCCAAATGAAACACCATTACCAGAATGGCGGCCATTCCGCGAATTCCGTCCAGCGCCGGAACATGTCGGTGTTCTCGGGTCGTATCGCTCGATAGCGTTGTTTGCGCATCGGAGGTCTGCACCAAGGCTTCCGTCGTCGCCGTGCCCATCAAAAACTCATCGGTGTCAAGCGGTTGCATGGTAGCAGGTGGTGCCTCGCCTCAACAAATTGTATGTGTGCTGACGCTGGCGCAAATGGCATACGTATCCCGGCTCACGATAAGGACGAATCCACGGGGGAAATGCAAAAACAATGAAGCGCTGACTGGAGCTTTGCTCCACCTTCGAGTGCCGTGTGATTCGCCGCGACGATTTTCGCTACAGCATCGTGCTCGCGCTGGTCAAGTTCGCCGGCGACACGGCCAGGGGTTACGGCAGCACCGGCACACTGTGGGCGCCGACCGCCTATTTCCGTCCAGTGCACGCGCTGGTGTCGGCGCGCGTCGCAGACGCCCTCCTGTCGCTGTTGCCCATGCTGGAAAGCCGCGGGCGCGCGCCAGTGGAATCTTCCGTGAATTCGTTGGCACCGCCCAAACCAACTTCGGTTCCTGGTGCAGTGCTCGAGAGCGCTCCCCCCTCCAAGCCGAAGCGTCGGGCCGGTATGCACTACCCATAGGCCGAACACGTTACGGGTGATGAGGTTGTTTGAACGGGTCTCGCGCGTGGCCCACGTTGGTCCTGGGCGCTGGCTGGAACCAGACCGGGGGCTACCACCAATGTAAAGGCACGTTTTGCATATCGTGTGAATGCGTTTGGCATGAGCTGGAGGTGAAGGTCATGCTACTGACGCAAGAAGTGCAGCGGTGGTTGGGTTTTAGTGTTGGGACGCCTGCCTGCCGCCCTTGGTGCCAGCACTACCTCACAATCGAAACCGCGTCCTCGCCGCTTGCTCTGACAACTGCCTCAGCAACCCGCGCGCAACGTCCGTCGGCAAATACGAAACCGCAGCCACCCCGCCCGCCGTGTGAGCGGAAATGCCCGCCATGCCGGTGCGACGGTCGAACAACGTTTGACTGAATGCCAGCACCTGCATCTTTTGCACACGCGCAACACTTTCCTGCCGGGCAATCCATCCGCTGCGCACCGCAAAAAGGCAGTCAGACACCGTCCAATTGATGCTGTCTGCCACCCGTTTCACAGTCAGCACTTTCCATAGTATTGCCGCAGCAACCACCAGAATGGTCCACACCCGCAGCGCTGGAACCAGCAGGCTGCTGAGCAACACAACGCTCAGCACGCCACGGCGCAGCAAGCGCACATGGGCGCGTTCATGCAACGGTTGCCATTCGGCCGCAGTGACGTCGAGGTCGGGCCACAGCTCCTGCACGAGTGTCACGACACGGTGTTTGGACACAATTGGCGCCAGTGGTTCGCGTAACCCACCCTTCTCGACGCGGCCGCCCTGCGCCACGGTGACGTCCAGCGTTACACAATTGAATATCCTGTGCACCAGGCCACTTTTGGTGGTGATGGTTTGCACCCGCGCCAGCGGAATGGTTCCGGCCACCCGCGTAAACAGCCCGTATTCCACGCGAAGTTCATCACCTTCCCGGAAGATGGTGAAGTTGTGTAGCCGCACTGTCGCCCAAACCACCGACATCAGGCGAACGAATAACAACAGCAGCACAATTGCCGCTGCCGCATAAAGCACCACAGGCGGCGCGAGCCCCTCCTGACTGAATAACCCATCCAACAACCCGCGCAGCGGACCCTGCCCGCCAAATTCTGCGCTCACAGCATTGTTCAGCATCTGCTCCAGTGGGCCATACTGGAACAACAAACCGACAGCGCCGAGTATGAGAAGCATTCCACGGTTTTCAATGAACCCGTACAGAAGCAGGTCGCGTGTCGACAATCGCAACACCGCTTCACGCGGCACCGTCGTGGCCGCCGGTTCGAGCAACGGGGTCGCCGCTTCGGTTGCCGCAATGCGCGATGACGCCCCAAATATGCGCTGTCGAAAGTCGGCGACAGCGCTGACGGGCAACACCGTCAACTTTGCCTCTGGCTCGGCACTGCCCGCCGTGCGGATGACAATTTCCGCGACACCCAACATTTGCTGAAGGGCGTTTCTCGTCGAATCGACGCTCTGAATTCGTGCGTACGGAATGCGCCGTTCGTTACGCCGGATGATGCCACTCTTGATGACAAATTCTGTCTCATCAAAGCGCATGCGCTGTGAGACATACCGTGCGATGGCACCAATCAGACCGATAACGAGAAACACAACCAGCTGCGGGAAAAACCCTCGCTCGGACTTTCGGCCGGCGACCATGACGGCAATTGCCGGAAACACCAACGCGCGCAGCTCGCCGCGCAGGTTGAGCAGAATGGACCATGGATGCAGGCGGAACTCCTTCCCGACCGACTGCGCGGCAGCCGGCACGGCAAGTTCTTCGTCCATCATGGAACGTCACACCGCATCATCGGACGCCGGCGGCTGGAGTCACACCGCATCATCGGACGCCGGCGGCTGGAGTCACACCGCATCATCGGACGCCGGCGGCTGGAGTCACACCGCATCATCGGACGCTTGCGGCATAAGATAGTTGCGAATTGCCTCGGCCGTGTCGCGCGATACGCCGCGCAGGCTTGTTTCCGGGTTGGCACTCGCAGCGGTGTGGATGACCAGCGTCGCAAGCCCGTAGCGTCGTTCCCAGACACCCTGCGCGAGATCGACATGCTGCACGCGGGACCGCGGAATACTGGTCACTATGCGCGTGAGCACCCCTGAGCGAATTTGCACTCCGTCGTCGTCCACCAGATATCGCGCGTGCCGGTATGCCAGAATGGGCCAGTAATAACCCTTGATGACGTTGAAGAGGAGTTTCGCGATGAGCACACCCCACAGCACATATTTTTGAGTGTCCGTGATGGGCGCATACAGATGCGTGATGCCCAGCGCCACAACCAGCAGCGGCGTGGAAATCAGCAAATGTCCGGCAGTGGTGAGATACGCGACTTTGACGTACGCCGGTTCGAGCTCATGCTCGACACCACGTTCAACCACAACGGCTTCGGATGACAACAAAACTCCTCTGGCTGAGGGACGCATGATGTATAGCGTCACACCCCGCTGATATCCATGTCGAATCTTCGCACGGTGGCGTCGCTTGCGGCGTGCGCCGGACCAGCGCCGGCATTGAAAAGGAACCCTGGTTTGATCGCATGCCAAATGCGCGCACAGCGAAAGTGCGGAACCTGATGAACCACACCAGTGGGCTGGTGGTGGTTACGCGTCTTCCGCGCGCGATTTGGCACGGTGGATAACGGGTTATTTCGAGGGGCATGCGTACCCGGATTCACTGGTGCGTATTGCGACGGATGCGGTACCAAGCCGGTTGGGCCGCGATGTGAAGTATGAATGGGGCGTGATTGTGCGTCCGTCCGCGAGTGGCATCACGTGGGGGCACAGCGGATTTTTCCCGGGATATGTGGCCGAGGCGCGGTATTGGCCCGATCACCGCATGGCGGTTGCGCTGCAGGTGAACACGAGCACCGGAGGAACGTTGTCGCGGCCGTCAGGGGCAGTGCTGGACAAAGTGGCGCAGCGGTTGATTGGTGCGGCGCGTTGATGGTTTAACGCGCCAACACAGTCTTCCACACCATCACGTGTGGTACGTCGTCGCTGTCGAGCCAGACTCCCACCATGCGGTCTTTTCGCAAACTGTGGGGAACGATGCGTGCTGGGAACTGCGCGTGGGCAATGGCGCGGCCGTTTGCATCGTGAACGACGTATGTTCGTCCTGCCTCATCGTGAAGCCGAGGTTTCTCGACCCAGAGTGTACTGTCAGTACCCGCGGTCAGTGTCTCATGGAATGGAAACACGTCGGCAATGCGTCGCTTGGTGAGCAGATAGTCAAGCCTCTCCGCCTTTTGTGCCGGAGGCATGGGCGATTTCGCGACCAATTCCCTGAGTTCCGCATGCACGGCTTCGCGATGGACTGCGGTAACCGCGCCTGGCACAACCCCACTGCGAATGCGGCGGACGATTCTTGATTCATGGTAAAGCTCAATTTCGTCCGCGACGTTTCTGCCGACGAACAGCCCAAGGTTGGCTACGGCGATGTTGGTGCGGCGCCCGAAAATCAGAAAGTCAATGTCCGGATAAGCTTTGCCTTCTGACGGAAATGCGGTCGGGTACGTCTCCAGGTCCGGAACGACCGCCACTGTGTCTACGACGCCAGGCGACGCGCTATCGTTCGCGGCGGACGTAGTGGCCATTCGGACGATGGCGAACGGAATTCGAGTGACCGGGCCGTCGGTTGCAACCAACTCACCAACCGATTTCTCGAATCGGCCAATGAGGCGCCCGTCACCTGACAAACCGAGCGCCCTGAAGCGCGATCCATCAGATGTGCGGGGGTACGTGACCTGCCGGACGAAGGTTCCACCTGGCGCGAATACCGATGCGCGCCGCTGGTTGTAGTCGAATACAATGAGTGAATCTTCAGGCGTCAGCTGCAGACGGCTGACATATTCAATCTCACCTGGCCCAGCGCCGCCCCGAGCAATTTGTCGCTCGAATACCCCCGTGGCCGAATATTCGCGGATTTCCCGCGCCCGTCCTTCCACAACAATGAAACGGCCATCGGCGCGTTGGGCGACTGCGCGAATGTTGGTGAACGCGTTGCCTGGTGCGTCGCCGGCGATGTGCACCAGCGGCACCGTGTCGATGGTCCACCGCGGTAGCGACGCGATGTATGCGGCAGTGTGTTCGACGATTTCCACGCCTGCGCTGTCGCGCACCACAATGCCA
>Ga0105048_10012469_pt1 | contig 13327 bp, 8 predicted proteins | sample MAT05_FD_78382 | JGI IMG/M metagenome (GOLD analysis project Ga0105048, IMG submission 78382) | Freshwater microbial communities from Lake Fryxell liftoff mats and glacier meltwater in Antarctica - MAT-05 | ecosystem: Environmental > Aquatic > Freshwater > Ice > Liftoff microbial mat | place...
CATGAACGCAACCGGGATGGAGTGCCCGGCGACGCCGACGACGAGCGGTCCGTGCGCACTCGGCATCCGCGCGTTCGACGCGGTCGAGTTCGCGAGCAACCCGCAGGCCGCGATGCCACGCACGACCGGCCCGGTCTTCATCGACGACTGCGGCAGGTACCGCGTGCCCGACATCGATCCGGGCACGAGCCCGTTCATCGGCCTCGGCATCGACGACAAGAACCCCGCGATGGCCGGCCCGGCGGGCGTCACCAACGTCGTCGGAGTCGCGACGCCCAAGCTCGTCGACATGACGACGCGTGACTTCGAGGGCTTCATCGTCAAGATGTCGACCACCACGAAGTGGCAGACCAGCGGTGGCCCCGGGCTCGCGCAGGGCTACTACGCGATGACGTTCCGCGCGGCGAGCACGGGCCAGACCCCGCGCGCCGGCGTTGTCGTCGTCAACCAGGCGATGGGCGCGATCCCGGCGAACGACTTCTACTTCGTGCCGACGGAGACGACACGCGAGACGGTTGCTGTCGCGCAGAACGCGACCGGCGCAAACGGCACCGCGCTGGTCGCTGGCGCGATGCTCGCCCACGGCGGCTACTCCGGCGTGATGGGCGGCCTGCCCGCCGAGTGCAAGTGGTCCGGTCATCCCGGCGTGACGCTGCCGGGCATCGTGTTCATTCAGGTCCTTCGTCCCGTGAACCAAACGGGCATGACGTGTCCGCTCTGAACCGCATCTTCACGCTGGCAGTACTGACGGCCGCGGCGGGCACCGCTGCTGCCGAGCCGACCAGTGGCGTCGACGGTGCACTGTTTCGCAGCTCGTACGATCTGAACGGCGTGTTCGGCGTCGAGGGCGCGCGGCTGATGCCCAAGCACGACCTGTCGTTCAAGCTCCTGATGAGCTACGCGCGATCGCCGATCGATGTGGCGATCCCTGGCGTCGGCGACGACAGCCGCGATCGGATCCTCAACTACGTCGTCACGCTCGACATGGCGTTCGGCCTCTCGATCACCGACAAGATCGCGCTCGGCCTCGACGTCGCCGCGTATCGCACGCACACCGGCGACGGCTACGGCGTTCGCGGCCGCTACATGAGCGGCGGCACGATCGCGCGCAAGTCCACGGGTCTGATCGCGCTGCGCCCGCTGTCCAACATCGATCCGTCCGCCGCCAAGGCCGACGATGCCGCGTACCTCGGCGACGGCCTCGCGGGTCCGCTCGATGCGCGCCTCGGCCTCAAGTACGCACTGTTCGCGAACAACACACTCGCGGTCACCGCGGTCGGTTCGCTGTTCCTGCCGTTCGGCGAGGACGAGATGCTCCTCGGCGATCGCAACTACGTGGTCGAGCCCAAGCTCGCCGTCGCCTGGCGCAAGGATCGCGTTCACGCGACGCGCGTCGTGGGCAACATCGGTGCGCGGTTCCGCCAACGCAGCGTGCTCGAGGCGTATGACGCCAACGATGCGATGGCCACCGAGGACGACGCGCAGGTCGTGCTCGACGTCGGCTCCGAGCTCGTTCTCGGGCTCGGCGGCGTCTACGAGATCGCACCGCGCGTGTTCGCGGCGCTCGAGGCGCAGGCGTTCATCCCGCTCCCCGAGGGCGCATCGTTCGGTTCGTGTCGCCGCTACAGCGGGGCGCAGTGCACGTCGATCACCGACGCTGACTACTTCGGCAACGCGAAGCAAGGCGATCTCACCGGCCTCATCACGCTCGGCGCGATGCTTCGCGTCTCCGCCGATGTCACCGCGAACATCATGGTGGGCTCAGGTCCAGGTGGCGCGCGCGGCGACGACTTCCGGATCACCACCGGCGTGATCTGGGCACCGCAGCCCGCGGGCGCCTCCGCACCTGGCCGCGCCGATCGCGATGGCGATGGCATCCCGGACTCCGTCGATGGTTGCAGCGAGGAGTCCGAGGACAAGGACGGCTTTCAGGACGAGGACGGCTGCCCCGATCTCGACAACGACGGCGACGGCATCGCCGACACCGACGACCAGTGCCCCGACGAGCCCGAGGACAAGGACGGCTTCAAGGATGGCGACGGTTGCCGCGAGGACGACAACGACAGCGACACGATCCCCGACGCCGCCGACAAATGCCCCGAGCAGGTCGAGGACAAGGACGGCTTCGAGGACGAGGACGGCTGCCCCGATCAGGACAACGACGGCGACGGCTTTGCCGACGCGAGCGATCGCTGCCCGAACGACGCCGAGACCGTCAACGGCATCGACGACGACGACGGCTGTCCCGACGTCCGCGGCACCACGGGTCCGGAAGAGCGCGCCGATCGGATCGACCTCAAGGGCGGTCAGGTCACGTTCACGCGCAACACCGCCACGCTCACCGCGCCGGCGAAGCAGCTGCTCGCGCAGGTCGCCGGGCTCATCAAGAACCGCAAGCTCAACATCCGCATCGAGGTCCACGTCCCGCTGGGAACCAAGGCCAAGGGCGCGGCGCAGATCGCGGCGCAGAAGAAGAAGGACAAGACGCTCTCGCAGGGTCGCGGCAAGGTGATCGTCGACTACCTCGCCACGCAGGGCGTCGCTGCCCAGCAGGTCCAGGCCGTCGGTCTCGGCTCGGATCGTCCGCTCGGCTCGGGTCCACCGACCGATGCCACCAACGAGCGCGTCGAGTTTATCAAAGCCCAGCAGGGCAAGGCTCAGCAGGGAGGTGCGCCGTGAAGACAACCATCGCCGCGCTCCTCGTCGCCACCGCGACCACCGCGCACGCGCAGAACGTGATCGACGTCGAGGTCCCCACCGTCGTCATCGAGCAGGGGGACGCGACCACTGGCGCCGCCGACGACGAGCTCGATCTCGCCAACATCGTGCAGAGCGCCGCGAAGGGCGTGACCACGGTGCAGGAAGCACCCGCGATCGTCACGGTCATCACGGCCGACGAGATCCGCGATCGGCAGTTCCAGGATCTCCAGTCGCTCTACGACACGGTCCCCGGCTGGGCGCGCTCGAGCCTCGGCAACGGCGTGTTCCCGATCCCGCTCGTGCGCGGGCAGGGCCAAGCCGTCCAGTACCTCCACGACTCGGTCTCCCTGTTCGATCCGTTCGTCAACATTCCGTCCGCGATGCGGCATCAGCCGATGGAGCTGATCAAGCGCGTCGAGATGATCACGGGCCCGGGCGGCGTGCTCTGGGGCTCGAACTCCTTGCTCGGAATTCTCAACGTCATCACCAAGGATGCCGAGGACGTCGAGGGCATCGAGACCGGCGGTGCGCTCGGCCACGGCGCCGGCGATCGCATGATGGCGCGCGCCTACGTGATGGCGGGCAAGAGCGACATCCTCGAGGGCAAGGTCAAGGCGTTCTTCCACGGCAGCATCGAGACCTATCAGGGAGCCGAGCAGAAGCACCCGTTGCTCCTGTTCCACGGTGCGCTGCCCCAGCCGAACTCCGCGAACATCTACGGTCCGCTCACCGCGACCGATCAGGCGCAGTCGCTGATCGCGACGTTCTCCACGAAGTTGACCTTCGGGAAGTTCCAGCTCCGCGTCTCCGCGCCGTTTGGTCGCCGCTACGTGCCCGCGGGCCTCTCCGGTAACCCGAGCCGCGAGGAGATTCCTGAGGACGATCGCTGTCCCAACGATCTCTCCGATCCGAGCTGCCACGATCCGCTCAAGACCAGCCGGCTCAACCGCGTCGACGTCTACGATCGCTATGCGGTGGCCGAGTTCCGTGACCGATTCGCCGACGACAAGGCGGGCATCACGGCGCGCGTGTACATGATGCAGTTCGTGCGCAGCTTCGGACCGCTTCAGGTCCTCGCCCCCTCCGCACTCCTCCGCGGCGGTCTCGCGTTCAAGGCTGACCTCACGAGTTACCGCGCCGGTGGCGCCATCGATGGTGACGTCGAGGTCACACGCCAGGTCCGCGTCCTCTACGGCGCCGAGGCCTTCAACGAGTTCAAGCCCGAGAACGTCACGCGCTCGCGCCAGGGCCAGGGCACCGAGTCCGAGGTCATCGCCCCCTACGATCTCACCCGCCTCCCCGTGCTCTGCCCGCGAAAGTGGGATCCGGACACGATGGCGCTCGTCCCCGTCGCGAACTGCCCGCTGACGTTCGCGTTCCCCGCCGATCGCACCGTGCTCGGCGCCTACGTCAACCCGCAGTACCGCCCGAACAAGAAGCTGATCTTCGATCTCGGTGGTCGCCTCCAGGTCGCCCCCGAATCCCTCGGCCTGATCTCGTATCCGCTCAACACCACGATCGCCGGCACGGTCGTGTGGAACTTCATCAAGAACTGGCACCTCAAGCTCAACTACGCCCAGGGCTTCCGTCCTCCCGTCTTCAACAACACCGCCTCCAACGGTGAAGGCGTCCAGATCGGTGGCAATCCCAACCTCTCCGTCGAGACCTCCGACGCCGCTCAGGTCGAGGTCAACGCACGGATCTGGAAGGGCGACCGCCGCATCCGCGAGCTCTCGTTCCGCTTCGACGGCAGCTACACGCGGATCAACAACCAGATCCTCATCAGCTCGGCCAAGTACATCAACTCCGGCGAGCGCGGCCTCGCCTCCGCCGAGTTCCTCGGCAAGCTCTACGTCCAGGGCGGCCACCGCATCGAGCTCGGCTACACCTACCTCCGCGCCGACGACACCGAGCGCGGCCGCCAGCGCAACCTGCCCGAGCACTGGTTCAACCTCTCGACGGTGTTCTCACTCGTCACCGACAAGCTCTCGGCCACCACGAACCTCAAGGTCACGGGCGCGTCCGAGGATGCGAACCGCCTCGTCGAGTATCGCGGCTCCACCTACGACGCGATGGGCGAGCCGCAGAACTCGATCGACGTCGAGGCGAGCGACATGGTCATGGATCGGCTACCGCCCGTCGCCGAGCTCACGGTCGGCCTCGCGTATCAGCCGACGCCGAAGTTCCTCGTGCGCGCGACCATCTACAACGCGCTCGTCAGCCACCACTACTACTCCGACGTGTTCGCCGACTACGAGCCGCACCTCGAGTACCTGCCGAATCCCTCCGAGGGCTTCCGCGCGTACATCTCGGCGCTCTACCAGTACTGAGCCGGGCGATGGGGAAGGGGACGCCTCGCGGCCCACCCGTGGTATGACCATGGGTATGACTCGATACGAGAAGCTCGCCGTCAGTCTTCCGAGCAGGGTTGCCGAAGGTGCACGGCGGGCCGTTCGCGCGGGGCGAGCGCCGAGCTTGAGCGCGTACGTTGCCAAGGCGCTCGACGAGAAGGCCGCCGTCGACGACCTCGCCACGCTGCTGGACCGCATGCTCGCAGAATCGGGCGGCCCGCTCACGGTCGCCGAAACCAAGGCGGCGGACCGTGCGCTCGGGGTAGCCAAGCGGGCCCTCGCGCTCACGAGATCAAGCCTAGCTCGGAAGCCAGCGCGGCGTGTCAGCCCTTGACGGGCGTCGGCGCGGTCGGCTTCGGGCCAGTAGACGGCGGCTTGAGACCACCGTTGGCGGCCTCCATGAAGGAGCGGCCCTCGAAGATGACGCCCTTGTCGATCTGGAGCGTCGGCGTGTGGAGGTCGCCCTTCACGCGGCCCGGAGCGTGGATCTCGATCGAGCGCTTGGCCTTCACGTTACCCACGACGGTGCCCTGGATGATGACCTCGCCGATGTCGATCTCGGCCTCGACGACGGCGCCTTCGCCGATCACCAGCGTGTCGTCAGAGAACACCTCGCCCTTGAACCGGCCGTCGATGCGAACCGTTCCATCGAAGGTGAGCTTGCCCTCGAAGGTCGCGCCGCGACCGAGCAGCGTCGTGATCTCACCCATCGCTTGTTGCTTCGCTGTGGCCACCATTGGTCGGCGACCGTATCACGTGAGGTCAGCTACTGGATCGGGCCGACGCACGACGAGATGTCGAAGAAGATAAAGGCGAGAGCCTTCTCCTGCGGCGAGAGGGGCGTCGCGGAGCAGCCGATCGGAAATGCAGAATTCGCCGGTGAGGTCGAACCCGACGACACGTGCATGTCGGAGAACACGACCTTGCCGCAGCGCGCGGACGCGGGCGCCTCGTTGGGCGTCGTGAACAGGAAATCCTGGACGCCGGTGCGTCCTGTTGGCGTCGAGAGCGCCGGATCGACGTAGACCCAGCGCTCGGCCTTGGCCGGATCGACGTCCTGGACCACGTAGCGCGGAGTGTTGACCTGGAGCTGGTCGCGGACGATCGTCGCGCCGACGTTCTGCAACCAGGTCGCGAACTGCACGCCCTTGGGATTGGAGACCTCGTCGACGATCGTCAGCTGCGTCGAGTCGGGTTGAGTGGCGGCCATGTTGAACGTGCCGATGTCGGGCCACACGGCAGGCGCCTGGTTAAATGCGTCGGTGGTGTCCTGCGTGGCTCCCTCGATCCAGATGTTGTGCCAGTGAGACATGAAGATGCGGCCACCTAGATCGGCGTACTCCTTCACGGCATTCATCGCCGGCTGCAGCTTATCCGCTGGATTCTGCGTGCTCTCGCAAGAGAAGAACGCGATGTCGTATTGCTTGAGCTTGTCGACGGTGTTCCACAGCGTGGCCGCCGCGTTGAAGGGGCCGGCGCCGCCCGCCCAGTTGGCGACGAAGGTGCCCGCACCGTTGCCCTGGAACATGTGCACGGCACCCGGCGTCGCGGCGGTGTCGGTAGTGAACTCGCTGTCGGCGATGCCGAGCTTGCGAACGAGGCACTCGAGAGCGTCGGCGCTACCGGTCGTGATCGCGATGTTCGGGAGGTCACCCTCGGCGCGGCTCTTGGGCAGCGTGGAGTCGGCGACGGCGAGCGGGACGTCCTGACACGCGGCGACGTTGGGCAGCTTGATCTGGCGACGCCACTTGCCGACCTGGATCACGAGCGGGACGTCGGTGGTCGCGGGGACATCGCGCAGCACGAAGTGACCGGCCTCGTCGGTGGCGGTCTGCGTGTACGCGCCGCCGAGCAGACCGTTCGAGCACTTGTCGCACTGCGCGCCCGCGGGGAGCGGGCCCGGCGCGGAGATCGGGATGTAGACGTTCACGCCGTAGAGCGGCAGCGTTCCGTTCGGCGCCATGATCGTTCCGGACACCGTCGTCGGTGGCAGACCCTTCGATGCGCAGTCGACGATGAAGCAGCCGAAGCCTTCGCATGCATCCGGTGCGACGTACGCGTCGAGCGCGGTGTCGTCGCTACCGCCTTCGTGTCGCTTGCAGGCAACGAGGGCGACCGCGACCAGCGCGAGAACGAGTACAGCACGCGGTCGAGAAAGCCCCATGAAACAAATGGTACCAGGGGGAGCGCAAGAACGGCGAATCCGCGAGGGAGGCCGTGAGCAGGCTCACCGCGTGAGGGTGGCGTTGATCGAGATCTGGCCGTTCGACGGCCACTCCAGATCCTTCTGATACGGGGCGTAGTTCTGCAGCCGGAGCTCGATCTTCTTGGACGAGTCGAGGTCGACGTCGTTGATGGTCGTCGGTGTGCGTCCCCGGATCTGTCCATTGATCCAGACCTCTGCACCTGCTGGCTTGCTGTCGATGACGAGCTTTCCGGTGACGGGTTTGAGGAGGGCCATCACGGGGACCTCGGTGCCGGTCTTGGGGATGTCGATGGTGTCGGTGTAGGGCCGGTGGCGCGCGAGCTCGACCTTGACCTCGTGGCGCGTCGAGATCGGGACGTTCTTGATGGTCAGCGGGGTCTTGTCGCTGAGCCGCGTACCGTCGAACGTGACCTCGGCGCCGGCGGGCACCGACTCGATGAAGACGCTGCCGACAGTGGGGGCGGTCTCGTGCGTCGAGCGGATGATCAGGAACGTGACGCCGGCCGCGACGGAGATCGCGAGTACCGCCGCGATGATGTAGGTGAACCATCGCTGCCGTGCTGCGCCGAGCTTGTACATCGACGGTAGCTCGTCGGCCTCGAACAACCGGAGCTGGCCGGTGAGCGTCATCGGCGTCGGCGCGGGCTGGAACTGATAGAGCGCGGCGGGGTTCATCGGCTGCTGACCCTGCTGCGGATAGCCGGGCGCACCGGGGTAGGGCGGCTGCTGCGGATAGCCGGGCGGATACGCCTGCTGCGGATAGCCGGGCTGCTGCGGATAGCCGGGCTGCTGCGGATAGCCGGGCTGTGGAGGATAGCTGGGCTGTGGCGGATAGCCGGGCTGTGGCGGGTAACCCGGCTGCGGCGGATAGCCCGGCTGCGGTGGATAGCCTGGCGGATAGCCCTGCTGCTGCGGATAGCCCTGCTGCTGCGGATAGCCCTGCTGCTGCGGATAGCCCTGCTGCTGCGGATAGCCCGGCTGCGGATAGCCCGGCGGATACTGCGCGGGGATGCCGACCGGCGGTGTCGGCACGCTCATCGGCAAACCCGATGCGTCGGCCATGTAACCCGTCGAGGCGGGCTGACCGCCGGGCGTCGCGTGCGGGAACTGCGGCGGAGGATCGTGCTGCGGCGGCGGTGGCGTTTGCGTCGCCGGCTGTGCGCGCGGGACCGGCATCGGCTCGCTCGCCTGCTTGCCGACGATCTGCTGGAGGACATTGCCCTGCTGCGCCGGGACGCCGCCTTGTGGAGTGCGCTTCGACGCGCGCGGCTTGCGGAGCTCGCTGACCGCGGGCGCGTGAATCTTTGCCGCGAGTGCAGCGGGACCGGGCCCGCGCTTGCCACTCTTTGCGGCGACCCGTGGCTTCTCGGTGAAGTCGCGCGCCATCGTGACGCCGCCGTCATCGTCGTCGGGCCCGCCGTGCGAGAGCGTCGGGTTGTCGTCGTCGTCGACTTCGTCGTCGGACGGGTCGTCGTTGCGATTGGGGGCTGCCTGCTGCTCCGACGTGTCCGTGTCGGGACGCGGCGGCATGCTCGTGATCATCGTCGCGTCGACGCCGTCGAGGTTGTTGTCGCCGTCATCGAGCATGAAGCCGGCATTGCTGCTCGGTCGCTGCGGCGGCTCCTGCGAGATCATCGTGTGCTCGCCGATGTTGTCGAGATCGTCGTCGGATCCCGACCAGTCGAGTTTCTGTCCCTGCGGCGTGAGCAGCCCGCTGCCGTCGTCGTTGGGATCCGCCGGCGCCGGCATCACCTCGCGCGTCATCTCGTCGCGATCGCGCGGCGCGGTGGGCGGTCGTGGTGCGGGCTTCGTGGCGGCGGGCCTGGTCACCGACGGAAGCGGTGCGCCTGCATTGCCCGACGGCGGACGCTGAACACCACCGGGGCCGATCGCTGGCGGAGGTTCCGTCGGTGCGTGCGCGCGCGTGCGATTGCCTGGCGCGTTCGGATCGACATGCGGCTTTGCACCGACGACCGACTTCACCGACGGGATCACACCGATGCGCGGCTGTGCAGGTGCGGGACGCGCAGCTGCCGTCGGTGCGCGTGCCGACGCCAATGCAGGCTTCGCGGCCGCAGGTGCGGGTCTCGCCGCAACCGGCGCGGCCTTCGCAGCGGGGCGCGCGGGCTCCTGCTTCGCGAGCGTGGGCTTCTTGAGCTCGTCGACGTGGAAGATGACGCTGTTCTCGTCGTGGATCTCGTTGCGGTCGTTGACGAGGTCCTGCGTGTCGAGCGTGAACGTCGCGTTCGCGCCCTCGTGGATCTCGATGTCGGGCTCGTCGGCGGCGATCTGCGCCGGATCCCCGAGCACTCCTTTGATCAGGTTCGAGATCTTGCCGGCGGTGAACACCGGCGAGTACGCGTGGAGGAAGCGCTCGAGGTCGCTCGCCATGTCACCCGCGTGCTGATAGCGCTCGCCGGGCAGCTTCTGCAGCGCGTGCATCACGATCTTCTCGAGCTGCGGCGGGATGCCCTTGCGCAGCTTCGTCGGCGGCGCGATGTCCGCCTTGCGCGCCATGTCGAGGAGCTTGTGCAGATCCTCCTCGAGATAGAGCATCTGCCCCGTCATCATCTCGTAGAGGACGATGCCCGCCGAGAAGATGTCCGAGCGGTGGTCGATCTTGTCGCCCCACGCCTGCTCGGGGCTCATGTAGTAGTACTTGCCCTTGATCACGCCGACCGCGGTCTGGCGCGCCTTCATCGTCGCCTTCGCGATGCCGAAGTCGACGAGCTTGACCTCGCCCGAGTACGAGACGAGGACGTTCTGCGGCGAGACATCGCGATGCACGATCCCGAGCGCCTTGCCGCTGTGATCCTTCTTGCGGTGCGCGTGATCGAGCGCCGACATCACTTCCTTCACGATGAAGGCGCAGCAGTCGAGCGGCATCTCGAAGTCTTGCTCGGAGCCGCGGCGCAGGATCTTGTAGAGATCCGCGCCGTCGACGTACTCCATGGTGATGTAGTAGGTCTCGCCGACGCGGCCGAGGTCGAACGTCTGCGCGATGTTGCCATGCGTGAGCTGCACGGCGATCTTCGCCTCGTCGACGAGCATCTGGATGAACTGCTCGTCCTCCGCGAGGTTCGGATGGATCATCTTGAGCGCGACGTACTTCTCGAACCCGGCGATGCCCTTCGTCTTCGCGAGATGGATCTCGGCCATGCCGCCGACCGCGATCTGGCGCACGAGGCGATATGGGCCGAACTGACGCTCAGCCAAGCGTGTCCTGTCCCGCCGCATTCTCGGGCGTCGGGCCCTGCTTCAGCGCCTCGGCGCCGCCCGGGTGAACGAACATGCCGACGAGCCGCAGCGGTGTCTTCGCGCCGCGATCGAACGTGCAGACAACCTCGGTCGCGATCCCGTGGGCGACGTTGACGACGTAGCTCGCCGCCGCGTTCGCGACCAGATACAGGCCGAGGCCGGCACCGTACGTCTTGCGATCGATCTGATTGGGCGAGTGGATGCACTTCTCGATGTACGAGAGGATCGTGTTCTTCGCGAGGCGGCCGAACCGATCGCGCACCGCGACCGCGAACTGCGTATCCGTCGCGGCGTAGCGGATCGACACCGGGCGCGGCGTCGTCATGTCGCGCCGATCGTGCGGATCGACGTCGGCGAACACCTGCTTGCCGTCCGCGTCGACGGGCGCGTCGTACAGCGCGTTCATCAGCAGCTCCTCGCAGACCTGCCCGATCGCGCTGCGCACCTGGCGTCGCATCTTCGCCTGCTCGGCGAACTCGAGCACCGTGTCGATGGCGCGGCCGCGCCCATCGAAGTCGCGGAGCCGCGCGTAGTGCACGGTCGTGCCGTGCGGCAGGTACTTCTCGATCCCGAAGATGTCGCCGGTCAGGAGCTTCTGAGCCGTGACGAACACGCCGTGATCGAGCTCCTCACCAACGACGACGTGGTTGACGCGGTCGTCGTGGAGGTACTGCGTCAGATCGGTCAGCGTCGCCTTTGGTGTCACGATCGTGACGTGGGCGCGGTCGCGCAGCTTGGGCACCAGCGCGTTGAGCGCGGCGACATCTCCATCGGTCGCCGAGTAGAAGACGTAGCGATGCGGGATCACCTCGCCGGCGATCGACTCGACACTACGCGCCGCGTCGACCTCGGCTCCCGCTCGCTCCAGCGTGGAGACGATGCGGCGGAGCTGATCGAGGTCGCTCGAGATAGCGAGGACGCGCCGTTTCGACAAAATTCCCCGGGGGCTTCGGCCGGTGGCCGAGGCCCGACAATCATACCCGAACCAACCGAGGAGCCGATGTAGGTGTGGGCCCTAGAAGATCGGGCCCGAAACGCACGAGGCGAGGTCGAAGAACATGAACGCGAGCGCCTTCTCTTGCGGCGTGAGTGGGGAGTTCGCACAGTCGGACGGGAACGGATCGACGGACGCGGAGTCGGCGGAGACGTGCATGTCGGAGAACACGACCTTGCCGCAGCGGTCGTTCGGCAGCGCCTCGTTCGGCGTCGTGAACTGGAAGATCTGCGGGTATTGCTGGTTTCCCTGCTGCAGGTAGACCCAGCGCTCGGCCTTCGCCGTGTCGACGGCGGTCGCGGTGATGCGCGGCTCGGTGACCGAGATCAGACCGCGCATTCCGGCGGGCGAGCCCATGACGTTGAGCATCCACGTCGCGAAGGCGTTGCCCTTCGGATTGTCGACCTCGTCGATGGTATCGGTCGCGGTGTCGAGGTTGCCCTGGTCGTTCCACGTCGCGACGCCCGTCCACACCGCAGGTGCCTGGCTGCCGCCGCCTTCGAAGGCACCGCCGATCCAGATGTTGTGCCAGTGCGATGCGAACACCCGGCCACCGAGGTCGGCGTACGCCTTGAGCGCGTCCATCGCCGCCTGGGGCTTGGTGTCCGGGTTCTGCTGACCTTCACACGACAGCAAGACGATGTCGTACGGCTTGAGGTTGTTGACGTCAGCCCAGAACGGCGTCGCCGACGGGATCATGCCGGACGCGCCGGTGTGGCTCCCGGCGAACTGCGACGTGCCGTTGCCGGCATAGAGGTGGATGCGATTGTCGCCGCCGGTCTTGCCGAACTCGGAGTCTTCGATACCGAGCTTGCGCGGCAGACACTCGAGCGAGTCGGCGCCACCGGTCGTGATCGCGATCCGCGGCATGTTGCCCTCGCTCCGGTTCTTGGGCAATCGGGTGTCTGCTGCTGCGAGAACCGTGTTCGCGCACTGGGCCACCGTCGGGATCTTGATCACGCGCCGCCACTTGCCGGTCGAGATCACGATCGGAACGTCGGAGCCCGAGGGCACGTCCGTGAGCGTGAACCGTCCCATCTCGTCGGTCTGCACCTTGGACAGTGGATAGCCGGGCAGCGTATCGGTGCAGCGATCGCAGACCGCGCCATCGGTCATCGGAGGCAGCGCCGCGTTCGGCACATAGACATTCACTCCGTAGAGCGGCAGCGTGCCGTTCGGCGCGTACACCGTGCCGGTGATCGTGGTGGGCGGCATGCCCATCGCGTCGCACTTGACGATGTTGCACTCGAGGCCGACGCACTCGTTCTCGCCGACGCAGCGACCTTCCGGTGTGCAGCGGTAGCCGTCGCCGCACTCCTCGCCGCCCTGCGTGCAGCGCGCATCGCACGTGCCGTCGGGCGTGCAGTGGTAGCCACCCGGGCAGGTGTTCGCTGCACCCGGCGCTGGATCGCACATCGTCATGCACGCGGCGGGTGGCGGCACGACGTTGTCGCACACGCTCTGGCCGGGGTTGTCGCCGCCACACGCGGCCGTTACGACGGTGAGCAAGATGATGGCTACCCGCATGTCCGGATAGTACCCGGGCCCCGAACAAAGCCGCCACTATCAGCCGCTAGGGGTCACCTCTCAGAGACGATTTGGGGTGCCGGTCACACCCACACGCGGTCTCAATCGACGGCGCGCAGCGACGACGCGATCGCCGTGATCGTAGATCAGATCCCGGATCCGCGGGCCGTCCTCCGGAATGAGGATCGTCACGGGAGCTGGCCGATTAGCTCGGGCTGGGGGCGGCCGACGATCGTGCCCGCACGCTCGCTCGCGTACAGGATCCGCGGCGGGTCGCAGTCGATCCGCGCA
>Ga0105048_10012470_pt1 | contig 13327 bp, 8 predicted proteins | sample MAT05_FD_78382 | JGI IMG/M metagenome (GOLD analysis project Ga0105048, IMG submission 78382) | Freshwater microbial communities from Lake Fryxell liftoff mats and glacier meltwater in Antarctica - MAT-05 | ecosystem: Environmental > Aquatic > Freshwater > Ice > Liftoff microbial mat | place...
ACGTTTAAAAGGTGATTTAAAAAGAGATGTAAAAGATGTACAAAATCTATTAATACCTACACCACAGGGCACACAAATACCTTTGTATCAATTGGCAGATGTACAAATTAAAGAAGGCCCTAACCAAATACAGCGGGAAGATGCCAAGCGTAGGATTGTAGTAGGCTTTAATGTACGTGGCAGAGATGTACAAACCATTGTTACTGAACTGCAGCAAAAAGTAGATAAAAAGGTAAAATTTCCCGCAGGTTATTATGTAACGTATGGTGGAGCATTTGAAAACCTGAACGCAGCCAAACAACGTTTAATGGTAGCAGTTCCAGTGTCGTTGTTATTAATATTCTTACTGCTCTATTTTGCTTTTACATCAGTAAAGCAGGGCTTACTTATTTATTCAGCCATTCCATTATCTGCCATTGGTGGTATTTTGTTTTTGGCCCTACGGGGAATGCCTTTTAGTATTAGTGCTGGTGTAGGTTTTATAGCGCTTTTTGGTGTAGCAGTATTAAATGGTATTGTATTAATAGCAGAGTTTAACCGCTTAAAAAAAGATGGCATGACAGATGTAAAACGAATTGTACTGATGGGTACTAAAGTAAGGCTACGGCCTGTGTTGATGACCGCCTTTGTAGCTTCATTGGGCTTTTTGCCTATGGCAATAAGCAATGGTGCCGGTGCCGAAGTACAAAGGCCATTAGCAACGGTGGTGATTGGCGGTTTGCTTATTGCAACCTTTTTAACCCTTTTTGTACTGCCTGTTTTATACATGACTTTTGAAACAGGTATCCCTAAAAAGAAAACGCCGGGACGGAATAATAAATCTATTACAACTACCCTTTTACTGTTGCTGTTTATAAGCCTTTATAGCGTTACAATGGGCCAAACACCCATTACACTAAATGCTGCTACCGATACAGCTTTAAAAAATAATATGCTGGTAAAAAATGAGCAACTGAAAGCGCAATACCAACAATTACTCATTAATACAGCTACACCCTTGCCTAAAACAATGCTGATAGCAGATGCAGGGCAAATTAACAGTATTTACACCGATACCAGATTTGGTATTACTCAATCTTTTTCTTTACCTAAAGTATATGCAACACAAAAAGAGTTGTTGCAGCAGGAGTGGAAGAGCAGTCTGCTAAATGTTGCTGTTAAAGAGTCGCTTTTAAAAAAGCAGGTAGCACAGGTTTTTTATATGATACTATACCTGGGTCAAAAGCAGCAACTGCTGCAAAATATTGATAGCCTCTATGCAGCCTTTTATGAAAAAGCAGCATTGCGTTTACAAAAAGGCGAAAGCAATATGCTGGAAAAAGCAAGTGCTGAAACACAGTTGGGCCAAATTAATTTACAATTAAGCCAATTAAAACAAGATAGGGAGATACTTCAATTACAGTTTCAATTGCTGCTAAATACTACCACTTTAATGGTGCCGGAAAATAAAATCTACAAAAACGATACAACATTTATTGCTGATACTGCCTCTTTAAAAGGTAATGCTGCAATGCAATTAATTATGCACCAGCAGCAAGTTGCCAACGCCAATATCGAGTTAGAAAAAAGTAAGCTGTTACCCGATTTTTCTTTTGGTTATAGTAATGCCAGCATAAAAGGAATAGGTGCGGATAATAAATTGTATAGTGGCGGCAGCAGGTTTAATTCAGTGCAGTTAGGAGTGGGCATACCTATTTTTACAAAAGCACAAAAAGCTAAAGTTAGCACGGCAAAATTTAGTAAGCTACTGGCACAAAATAATTATGCTGTAGAGCTGCAATCACTGCAATCCGATTACCAGGTTGCCTTTGTACAATACAGTAAATACCAGCAGGCGGTGGCGTATTTTGAAACAAAAGCGCTAAAGAATGCAGCCATCATTACCAGTACTGCCAATCTGCAATTAGCCAATGGTAATATCAATTACCTGGAATGGTTTCAGGTAATTAACCAGGCTACTATTGTTAAAAACGACTATATAGAGGCTGTTAAAAATCTCAACGAATCTATTATTCAACTCAATTATTTTACCAATCAATAATATTTAGAAAAATGAAACAAATCATATTTATAGCAACCACTATTATTTTGTTTACATCCTGCGGAAATAAAAAAAATGTAGAAGATCCTGCTACAAAAGAAGGGGAAGACGTTAATCTAGCACTTACCCCGGCGCAATTAAAAAATGCAGGTATAGTAACAGGTAAGTTGGAGCAAAGGGAAATTTCTTCTATTTTAAAGGTGAACGGTAAAATTGATGTACCTCCACAAAACATGGTATCTATCAGTGTACCATTGGGAGGATATTTAAAAACTACTCAATTACTGCCGGGTATGCACGTAAATAAAGGGGAAATAATTGCTGTAATGCAAGATCAGCAGTATATTCAGCTACAACAGGATTACCTAACGGCAAAAGCAAAAATTAGTTTTTTAGAAAATGAATACAACCGGCAGAAAGATTTAAATAAAAGCCAGGCCAGCAGCGATAAAGTGTATCAACTGGCAGAGGCAGAGTATAGAACCCAGCGGGTATTAATAACATCGCTTGCCGCCAAATTGCAATTGGCTGGTATTGATGTAAACAAAATTAGCGAAACCAATGTTACAAGCAACATCAGTATTCATTCCCCTATTAATGGTTTTGTTAGTAAGATTAATGTAAATATTGGAAAGTATGTTTCACCAACCGATGTATTGTTTGAGCTGATTAATCCCTTAGATATTCACCTTAATTTGAAGATTTTTGAAAAAAGTTTAGATAAGCTTTTTATAGGTCAAAAATTACTGTCTTATACCAATAACCACCCCAATAAAAAATATGCCTGCGAAATAATATTGATCGGTAAAGATTTGAATATGGAAGGTAATACCGATGTGCATTGCCACTTTGAGGTTTATGATAAATCTTTAGTGCCAGGTACCTACATGAATGCAGAAATTGAGGTAAAAAATAAGCTAGCTTTTGCATTACCGTCTGATGCTATTGTTCGTTTTGAAGGAAAACAATTTGTTTATACAGTAAAAGGCAATAACCAGTTTGAGATGGTAGAAGTTGCTGTTGGCGAAAGCGAGAATGAGTTCACAGAAATTATTTTGAAGCCAGATAGCGAATTGCGTTCAGTTGATTTTGTAGTAAAAGGTGCTTATTCATTGTTAATGATGATGAAAAATAAAGCAGAATAAAATTTACTGCTGGTTTTGGTATGTTGATGGGTACAATATTTTTAAAAGAAGTTTACTGGCAATATGCTTTAATCCTACGTACCGGGAGTATTTCACAACAAGCGGATAAGTAATAATGGTGTTTTTTAGAAAATGATTTGTAATATTTTTTTTTACCCGGTTTTGTGTTTAAATTGTATGGAGAGTTTAAAAAACCGTAAACATAATTGTTTAAGTCATTTTTTAAACAGTGTACAATATCTTAAAATGAAAAAATATTTTTAAATTTTTAGTTGTTTTAGCAGTTGAAGGCATTAGTATATTTTATGCTCAAATCTGTTATGTAATCAATTTTTCACCAGTAAAAGAGCACTAAGTTGATGGTAATGTAGGGTGCAGGTTGCATTGTTTTAAAGCTGTTCAGTGGTCAATTTATACCAGTGGGAGTTTTTAAGAAAGTAGTAACAATATCATAAATACCTTTACGTTGTTTAACTAACTGCTGGTTTTTATTTATTTTAAATAAAAAATTTATGAAGCGTTCACACGTTTTCCCTCTGTTTATTTCCCTTACTTGTTTGTGTTTGTTAATGATAAATTGCAAACATGAATTTACCAATACCGGTAATGAAGTACCGGGTGGCGGTGTACCGGTAGTATCTGGCATTTGCAGTGCAGATACAGCTTACTTTGTTACAGAAATTTTACCCATGGTTATTTCAAATTGTGCCACTACCAGTTGCCACGATGCTGTAACAAGAAGAGATGGTGTGCAGTTAACTAATTACAGTACAATCATTAAATATGTAAAACCGCTTAACGCAGCCTCCAGTAAGCTTTATACGGTATGTATTAGGTCTGGTGAAGAAAGAATGCCGCCCCCGCCAATGGCAGCTTTAACCCAGGCGCAGTTATCCAGAATGATTGTATGGATTAACCAGGGCGCCTTAAATAATCAATGCAATAGCGGCTGCGATACAACGGTATTTACATACTCCGGTGCTGTTGCAATTACCATGGGCACTTACTGCAAGGGCTGTCATAATCCTGCTTCGCCAGGTGGCGGTATTGATTTAAGTACGTATGCTGCCGTAAAAACTTCTGCGTCAGGCAGGTTGATGGGTAGTATTAATCATACCGCAGGATTTTCAGCAATGCCACAGGGCAGCGCTAAACTCACTATTTGTAAAATACGCCAGATTCAAAAATGGATCAATGCAGGTACACCAAATAATTAATTTAAAACCTATAAATTTTCCACATGCGCTCTTCATTTTTTTTCATCTTTATCTTTTTTATTATAGCAACCATCACAACAACAGGTTGCTATTACGATAAAGAAGAATTACTGTATGGTGGCAGTAACACCTCAGTAAACTGCACTACTATTACCGCAAAATTTGCAGCAAATGTAAAACCCATTATCGCCAGCAAATGCGCTACACCTGGCTGCCATAATGCAGCAGGTTCGGCAGGCGGTTCGGTACTGGAAACCTATGCTCAGATTTCTGCACAAAGTGCAAGAATAAAACAACGCTCTGTAATTGATAAAACAATGCCTGTGAGCGGCCCGCTATCTGCCGCAGAAATTGCAATTATCAACTGCTGGATAGAATCTGGTGCACTTAATAATTAAAAAACCTATCATCATGAAAAACTGGAAGAAAGTACTCCTGGCGCTTATTGTACTGGGAGCAGCAGCAGCGGGCTACGGCTATTATATGTACAATAAAAAGCCAGCCGATATTAGAACGGTAGCAGCAAATTTTGAAATATCAGCAGCAGCATTGGTAGCTGATTATACCAAAGATGAAACCGCTGCCAATCTTAAATACCTTGATAAGGTTATTGATGTAAAAGGTAAGGTAGCAGAGGTGAAAATTGATAGTACTACAGGGCAGGCAACTGTTATTTTAGATAGTGGAGACCCAATGGCAGCCGTTACCTGTAGTTTTTATAATGACGAAGCTGCATCCATAAAAATGCTTGCCCCTGGCACTGAAGTAGTAATAAAAGGAAAATGCACCGGTAAGCTGATGGATGTAGTATTAAACAAATGCAGTATTGCAAAATAAAAATCTAAAACTCCACAAGTAAGTATGAAAAAAATAATCCTTATTGCAACAGCTTGTATATTAATTAACAGCTCTTTTGCGCAAAAAATATATTTTACAAGGTCTGGAACTATTTCTTTTAAAGCGGGCACCGCTTTGGAAGATATTGATGCCGTAAATAAATCTGCTACCTGCGTTTTTGACGCCGCATCTGGCAATATTCAATTTTTAATATTAGTAAAAGGATTTGAGTTTAAAAGTGCCCTGTTAATGGAGCATTTTAACGAAAATTATATGGAGAGCAACAAGTATCCTAAAGCTGTTTTTACCGGAAAAATTACCAATCTTGATAAAATTAATTTTCAAAAAGATGGTACTTACCAGGCCACTGTAAAAGGTACCATGGATATACATGGGGTAAAAAAAGAAATGGAAGCTATCGGTACAATTAAAGTGAGCGGAGAAAATGTGCTAATAAACGCTGATTTTGCTGTAGCAATGGCAGATTACAATATTGAAATACCAAGTGTAGTAAAAGATAAAATAGCTAAAACAGCCAAAATAACTGTTAACTGCAACAATACCATCAAAAAATAAAATACAAATGCTAATAAATTGAAGGGCTGTATTTTGCTAACAGGTTTAAATAGCTTTTTTAAAAAATACACCCATGCTTTTATTTATGGGCTTTAAATAAATAACCTTAATACCATTTTATAATGCGAACTATTTTCCTGCTACTGCTCATTAGCTACTCTTGTTCACTTGCTGCACAAGATGATTTACTATCTCTTGTAACCTCTAAAGACGACGCCAACAAAAAAGAACAGGTAACCAATGCTTTCAAATCGTCTCGTGTGGTAAATGGGCACTCAATGGAATTTATAGGTAAAGGCATAATGGATGTAAGAATTTTGCATCGCTTTGGCCTGGCAAATTCTGGCATTAACAACCTTTTTGGGTTAGATCAGGCAAACATGCGGTTTGGATTTGATTACGGAGTTGGTAAAAGCCTTACCGTTGGTGTAGGTAGAAGCAATGTGGGTAAAGAATGGGATGGCTTTATAAAATTTCGCCCCATCTGGCAGGCAAAAGGAGGAAGATTGCCTTCACCAGTTTCGGTAGTGTTGGTAACTGGAATGACCTATACTACGCTGCCATGGGACGATCCGGAGCGTAAAAACTTTACCAGCAGCAGAATGGCTTTTTACAATCAAATAATCATTGGTAGAAAATTTAGCGAAGCTTTCAGTTTTCAGTTGGCACCCACTTTTGTTCATCGCAATTTGGTGGCTTTGGCTTCAGAATCTAATGATGTATATGCATTGGGTATTGGTGGCCGCCTTAAAATTTCTAAGCGTACTGCTTTTGTGGTAGATTATCATTATGTAGCAAGGGGATTAGATAAAACCATTTATAAAAATCCTTTATCCCTTGGCTTTGATATAGAAACAGGTGGCCACGTATTTCAATTGCATTTTTCTAACTCAACCGGTATGAACGAAAAAGCATTTATCACCAATACCACTAACAGTTGGGGTAAGGGCGAAGTACGTTTTGGCTTTAATTTATCCAGGGTATTTACTGCATCTAAAGGAAAGTAGTTTTCTAAATCATACAGTTTTTTTATAACAACAGGCGTAAGAGAAATCTTACGCCTGTTGTTATTTTTAACCCCGCTTTTGCAGTTTATTTTTTAATATTCATTAATAACAATAAAGGGTTTGGCGGAGAGTGGGCTTGTACCCAAAGTGATAATTATTGCCGAAAATTTGCGGTTGTTATAGTTGTTATTTGATGGTTTACCTGGCAGCTAACCAGGGATTTTTTTTTAGTAAGATGCTTTTGGGGTAAACTAAAGTAAGGGTTAGCAAGCTATTGTATATTTTTACAGGATAGTTAATGCATTTTTGTTTTGGTGGCATAGCCTTATTAATACTACGGCATTCCATGTTTGCAACTAATGTTACCAAATTTGTGTAAAATAGCAAGGATATTTGCTTTTAAATTTTAAAAAACTACAACATGAATATTGAACAAATATATACTGGTTGCCTTGCCCAGGGCGCTTATTACATAACCAGCAATGGGGAAGCAGCCATTATTGATCCGCTTAGAGAAACCCAGCCATATATTAATCGCCTGCAAAAAGATGGAGTTCAATTAAAGTACATTTTTGAAACACATTTTCATGCAGATTTTGTAAGTGGGCATTTGGATTTGGCCAAAAATACCGGTGCCGCCATTGTGTATGGCCCTACAGCTAAAGCTGAGTTTCAATTTATTTCTGCCCACGATGGGCAGGAATTTACCATAGGAAATATTACTATAAAAGCCTTGCACACTCCCGGCCATACTATGGAAAGTACAACCTATCTTTTAAAAGATGAAAGCGGTAAAGACTATTGCATTTTTAGCGGCGACACCTTGTTTTTAGGCGATGTTGGCAGGCCGGATTTAGCACAAAAAGCAGCACACCTAACACAAGATGAATTGGCTGGTATGCTTTACGATAGCCTGATGACTAAAATAATGCCACTGGCAGATGATGTAATAGTTTATCCGGCTCATGGTGCTGGCAGTGCCTGCGGTAAAAATATGATGAAAGAAACGGTAGATAGTTTGGGCAATCAGAAAAGAATTAATTACGCATTAAATCAACCCGATAAAGCAGCTTTTGTAAAAGCCGTTACAGATGGCTTGTTACCACCACCTGCCTATTTTGGCTTAAATGTAGCCATGAATAAAAAAGGGTATCAAAGCTTTGAATCTGTATTAACTAAAGGCATGAGGGCATTAACACCCGATGAGTTTGAAGCCGCAGCAGAAAATACGGATGCCTTAATTTTAGATACCCGGGATGCAGGTGATTTTTATAGAGGATTTATTCCGCAAGCTGTGAATATTGGCCTAAATGGCGATTTTGCTCCCTGGGTTGGTGCAATGATTGCAGATGTAAAACAAGCACTGCTATTGGTTACAGGCAACGGAAAAGAAGAAGAAACTGTAACAAGGTTAAGCCGTGTTGGTTTTGATAATATTGCAGGCCATTTAAAAGGAGGATTTCCGGCATGGCTTGCATCTGGTAAAGAAGCTGATGTGGTAGATAGGATATCTGCCAATCAATTTGCTAGTGAAATAGACATTGCCACTGATAAAATTGTAGACATTAGAAAAGAAACAGAATACGCCGCAGAGCATATTGAAGATGCGTACAACAGGCCATTGGCATATATTAATGACTGGATAAAAGATATTAAACCAGACGAACATTTTTATATGTACTGTGGAAGCGGTTACAGAAGCATGGTAGCAGCATCAATTATGCAGGCCCGCGGTTATAGAAATTTTACAGAGGTGGAAGGCGGTTTTAAATTGATTAGCCAAACCAAGCTGCCAAAATCAGACTTTATTTGCCAAAGTAAAGTAATGAAAGTTTAAAGCCATTCTGTTTAAAAAATGACATTTTTGAACTGGCATATAAAGGGAGTTTGTCAAGTAATAATTATAGGCTCCTTTTTCATTTGCCACCAACTTTAGCCGAAGTAATTTTTTCAATTCCCTCCAGCTTTAGCCGAAGTAATTTCAATTTCATTTGCCTTCAACTTTAGTCCAGGTAATCTTTTCAATTCCCTCCAGCTTTAGCTGAAATGATTTTAATTGCATTTGCCTTCAATATTAGTCCAAGTAACCTTTTCAATTCCCTCCAGCTTTAGCTGCAGAATTACAATACCAATCAATATAATGATGGCTTTAGCCAAACCGCCAATATTACAATGTTTATCTGTGCAGCAACTTTGATATAGCAATTAATCCTCACAATTTCAACAATTGTAGTTTAATAATGTAGAAACAAACATCAACAAAAAAAGAAAGTATAAATAGTGAAGTTCGGTTTTTATACAATGTTTAAAAAGAAAACAGGAGTAGGAATACTCCCGTTTTTTTCCTAATAAACCTTAAAACCAGCAAATTATTAAACCCATCAAAGGCTGGGTTAAAACATAAATTTTTCAAAAAGCTATTTATGCCAATAGTATTTTATGAAAAAAATTATATCTGTAATTAAAAAACACTTTCAGCATCTTACGGTAAAAATTCTTTAAGCACTATTGGCAATTTTTTAAAATACCCTCCTCACATGTACAAAACGGGCTAATATCACCCCTCACATTTTTAAACTTTACCAATATTGTGCCAAGCCAAAAAAATGTGGAAAAATAACAGGTAATTAACTGGTTTTGCAATCAAAATAAATTTCAAACCAACTTTTGCAGTTGAAATACCTAATAGATTCTCAACTGCACAATCTGTGTTTAATATACTGCTGCAAAACCCTATTTTACTACCTTTGCAGCCATTTTGAAAATTTACCGCAAATAGAATTATGGCAGCTACTTACAGAGAATACCAGCAATTGAACTTACCTGGTATTGGCGAAGAAATATTGGCTCAATGGAATGCAACCGATGCCTTTGAAAAAAGCGTAACCACAAGAGAGGGTAAACCACCCTTTGTTTTTTATGAAGGGCCACCAAGTGCCAATGGAATGCCGGGTATTCACCATGTAATTTCCAGAACATTAAAAGATTTGGTTTGTCGATATAAAACGATGCAGGGCTTTCAGGTAAACCGCAAAGGTGGATGGGATACACATGGCCTGCCTATTGAATTAGGCGTAGAAAAAGAATTAGGTATTACCAAAGAAGACATCGGCAAAAAAATATCAGTAGAAGATTACAATAAAAAATGCCGGGAAGTGGTAATGCGTTTTAAAGATAAATGGGATGACATTACCAAAAAAATGGGCTATTGGGTAGATTTGGATAACCCTTATGTAACTTTTGAAAACAATTATATAGAAACCCTTTGGTGGATTTTAAGCGAATTGTACAATAAAGGCTACCTGTACGAAAGTGTAAGTATTCAGCCGTATTCTCCGGCTGCCGGTACCGGCCTATCAAGCCACGAGCTTAACCAGCCCGGCACTTACAAAGATGTAAAAGATACCAGTGCCACGGTTGTGTTTGGCCTAAATTATTCCGGTGCAAATGATAATCATCCGCTATTTAACAAGCTGTTGCAGGCTTTGCAGGAAAAATCTGACGATATTTCAAAAGAGAGCAGCATTGGCATAATGGCTTGGACTACCACTCCCTGGACATTACCATCCAACCTTGGTTTAACCGTAGGCCCTGCTATTGATTATGTACTGGTGCAAAGTTTTAACCCTTATACCCATTTACCTATCAACGTAATGCTTGCGAAGGCTTTAGTAGGTAAATATTTTAAAGCAGAAGGTGAAAATGCTGACTTTGCAGCTTTTAAAGCAGAAGATAAAATTATCCCCTGGAAAATTATTACCAGTTGCAAAGGCAGCGAAATGGAAGGACTTCAATATGAGCAGTTACTCCCCTCCCAATCTAATTCACTAGATAAAATACTGGAAGTAACGCCAGATGCAGTGCCTTTTAAAGTAATACCGGGCGATTTTGTTACCACAGAAGATGGTACCGGTGTTGTACACACTGCCCCGGCATTTGGCGCAGATGATTACAAAGTTGGTCAAAAGTACAAGCTTGGTATTTTAACCCTTGTAGATAAGCAAGGCAAATTTGTTGATGGCACAGGTGAATTTAGCGGTCGCTATGTAAAAAACTACAAAGACGAAAAGGATTATGTAGATGTAAATGTAGATATAGCTGTAAAATTGAAACTGGAAAACCGGGCTTTTAAAATAGAAAAGTACGAGCACAATTACCCTCATTGCTGGCGTACCGATAAGCCCATTATTTACTATCCCTTAGATGCCTGGTTTATAAAAACCACTGCAGTAAAAGATAGAATGATTGAGCTAAATAAAACCATCAACTGGAAACCTGCTGCTACTGGTACAGGCCGTTTTGGTAATTGGCTGGAAAATATGGTGGATTGGAACCTTAGCCGCAGCCGTTTTTGGGGTACCCCATTGCCAATATGGAAATCTGTAGATGCTGATGGTAAATTTATTGATGAAAAAGAAGGGGGAGAGCAAGTTTGTATTGGCTCCGTTGAAGCTTTAAATACTGCTATTAAAAAAGCTGCCGAAGTTTTAGCTGGAGAAACCAACAAACATTACCTGCACGAAGGTATTCTTGATTTGCACAAACCTTATGTTGATGATATTATTTTGGTAAGCCCAACAGGTAAGCCAATGAAAAGAGTGCCCGACCTTATTGATGTTTGGTTTGATAGCGGCGCCATGCCTTATGCCCAATGGCATTATCCTTTTGAAAATAAAGAGACTTTCAAAAAATCTTTTCCCGCAGATTTTATAGCCGAAGGGGTTGACCAAACCCGTGGATGGTTTTATACCCTCCATGCACTTGGCGTACTGCTGTTTGATTCTGTTGCCTATAAAACAGTTGTAAGTAACGGACTAGTGTTGGATAAGAATGGCAATAAAATGAGTAAGCGATTGGGCAATGTGGTAGATCCGTTTGTTACCATCAATAAATTTGGCCCGGATGCCACTCGTTGGTACCTCATAACCAATGCATCGCCCTGGGATAGTTTAAAATTTGATGAAGCTGGTATTCAGGAAGTGCAGCGCAAATTTTTTGGCACGCTGTACAACACCTACCAGTTTTTTGCCTTGTATGCCAATATTGATGGTTTTGCTTTTAAAGAGGCTTATATGCCGATAAAAGAAAGGCCCGAAATTGACCAATGGATATTGAGTTCCCTTAATTCCCTGATAAAGGAAGTTACCAAAAGTTTTGATGAATACGAACCCACTCAGGCAGGGCGTGCCATGGAAGAATTTGTTGATTCCTTGCTGAGCAACTGGTACGTTCGCCTTTGCCGCAGGCGCTTTTGGAAAGGTGAGTATGAACATGATAAAATTTGTGCTTATCAAACCTTATTTGAATGTTTGGAAACTATGGCCAGGTTAATTGCGCCGATTGCACCATTTTTTGCTGATTGGTTATTTAATAATCTCAATATAGTAACCGGTCGTTTTTCCCAGGCATCTGTTCATCATACAGATTATCCAAAGCAGGATATTGCTGTAATAAACATAGAACTGGAAAAGCGGATGAAAGTTGCCCAGGATATTTCTTCCCTTATTTTATCGGTAAGAAAAAAGGTAAATATTAAAGTAAGGCAGCCATTGCAAAAAGTGGTGGTGCCTGTATTGGATGCCGGTATGGCCGATAGGTTGAAAAGTGTAGAAGAGATTATAAAAGCTGAAACCAATATTAAAGAGGTATCTGCATTAGTATCTGACAATGATTTTATAAAAAAGAAAGCCAAAGCCAATTTTAAAACATTGGGTAAAAAACTAGGTCCCAAAATGAAATGGGCTGCCGATACCATTGCAACACTTGATAATGCTACCATCGACAGTATTTTATTAGGTGATTTTATTTTAAATGCAGATTATCTTCAAAAAGGAGAGGAGCCAATCAGTATTTCTGCAGATGATATAGAAATAAGTACCGATGAAATTCCGGGTTTTGAAGTGGCATCTAAAGGAACACTTACGGTGGCGCTCGATATTACTTTAACAGAAGTACTTACAATGGAAGGCCATGCCCGGGAATTTGTGAATAAAGTTCAAACAATTAGAAAAGAAAGTGGTTTTACACTTACCGATAGGATAAATGTGGAAGTGTTGGAAAATGCTTATATGCAAACTGCTTTAAATCAATATAAAGATTATATTTGCGCCGAAATACTGGCAGATTCGATTGCTTTTATACCTGTTTTAGTCAATGGTAATGAAATTGATGTGAATGATGCTATATTAAAAGTCAACGTTCTTAAAAAAAGGTAATGTATGGCCATTAAAAAGCAAATAGCTGGTAAATCAGGCAAAGCAGCTAGCAAACCTGCCAGTAAAAAAGTAGTAACAACAGTTGTTGAAGCACCTAAAAAGGTAACAAAACCATCAACAGCTATAAAAGCAGTAATCAAAAAGCCAGTAGTAAAGCCTATACAAAAATCAGTAAATACAGTGCCGGCAAAGTCAATTGATGTTTTAAATAAATCAGTAGCCTCAAAACCAGCAGTAAAAAAGCCCTTACAGGAAGCAAAAGCACCCCTACCGGATAATAAAGTAGTTA
>Ga0105048_10012474_pt1 | contig 13326 bp, 11 predicted proteins | sample MAT05_FD_78382 | JGI IMG/M metagenome (GOLD analysis project Ga0105048, IMG submission 78382) | Freshwater microbial communities from Lake Fryxell liftoff mats and glacier meltwater in Antarctica - MAT-05 | ecosystem: Environmental > Aquatic > Freshwater > Ice > Liftoff microbial mat | place...
CTGGGGCCGATGGCCGTGGAGCCCGGCCCGTCATGCGCAAACCAGCGCACGGCCAGCATGCGCGTGCCTTCGAGCGTGCTCCAGTCGGCGTCGGCCGGCTGCTGTTCCACGCTGACGGCATGGCGGAAACCGGCGCGCTCGAAAGCCTTGTTCCACTCCAGTGCCGCGTCGCGAAGCGGTGTGCGCCATTGCTCGGTGATGTTGCGGTCGAGCACGATGCGGATCGGCTCTTTCGGTTCGGACACGGCCGCCGCCGGGTCTTTCTTTTCCAGCCGCCAGCGTTCGATGATGTGCGTGCGCCGGCCTTCCTGCTTGTCGTCGCCAAAGTTCACGAACGAGGACGTGAAGTAGCCGACCCGTGGGTCGGCAGCGCGGCTTTTCATGGGCTCTGCGGGCAAGGGTGCCAGCGTGTAGGTCTGGCCCAGGAACAGGCTGCGCGCGTCAGGCACGGTGCCCGGCGGGTTGGGCAGGGCAGCGGGATTGGGTGGCGGCGCACCCGGCGCAAACACCGGCGGCGCCGGCAGTTTGGGCACCGTGAAGTGCTGGCGCATCGTCACGTACAGGCCGGTGGGCTGGGTGCGCACACGTTCGATGTTCGAATTGGCGCGGTCCAGGCTGTAAGGCAGGCGGTACGACGCTTCCAGCACCGTCTGCAAGCCACCGATGTCGCCGCCGATCAGCAGTGTGGCGTCCACCAGCAGGGCCTTGCTCTGCGGGTGCGGCGCGGCAGCCAGCGGCGCGGCGCCCAGCAGGCTGTCGGAATAGCTCTCGGCCACCGCACGCCCCAGCGCCGTGCCTTCTGGCGCGCGCGCGTGCTGATTGCGCGCCACCAGTTGCACGATGTTGCCGACGCGGCGCAGCAGCACGACGTGTTCGCGCCCCATCAGGCCTGGGTAGAAAAAGCGCTCGCCCAGGCCGCTGGCGATGGACGCGGCAAAGAACATCGGCTTGTCCAGCAGCGCCGTTGGAATCTCAAGCCAGGTCTTGTCATCGCGTGTCCACACCGGCAGGAAACCGTCGCTGCGCTTGGCGTCGCGCGTGGTCTCTGCAAGAGGAGGTGGTGCGCCGGGGGCCGCGGGTGGGCGCCCGCTGGCAGTCGAGGTGGCCATCAGCGCAGGGGGTGCCGCGCCAGCCGACGCGGGGACGGGCACGGCAGCCGGTGGCGAGGTCGGTGGCGAGGTCGGTGGTGCAGAAGGCGGCGTCGCGACCTGCGCGGTGCCGGCCGCTAGCGTCGCGGTCACCGGGGGCGACACGGCCGTGGCGCAGCCGGCGAGCAAGGTGGCCAGCGTGCCGGCCACGAGGCCGGAGGCGGAGCGGGTGCGTGGGTTCAGCAATGGCATGGGAATGATCTGTGTATTGACAATCTGTGGAACCTTAGCGCAGGCGGCTTGGGGCATGGCCCCGCGTGCGACGAACCGGCTTTTGCCGGGATAGGACGACGGCGCTTCAACGTGCGGCAAGCGCCGCCAGCAGCTTGTCGTGGATGCCGCCGAAGCCGCCGTTGCTCATGCACAGCACGTGGTCGCCAGCACGCGCGGCGCGCACGATGGCCGTGACCAGCGCATCGACGGAGTCGGCCGTCACGGCCGTGGCCGCCATCGGGGCCAGGGCGTCGCGCACACTCCAGCCGTAGTTGCCCTGCAGGCAGAAGCTCAAGTCGGCTTCTTCCAGCGCCCACGGCAACTGCGCTTTCATCGTGCCCAGCTTCATGGTGTTGGAGCGCGGCTCGAAGACGGCCAGGATGCGCGCGTTCAGGCCCACCTTGCGGCGCAGGCCGTCGATAGTGGTGCGCATGGCCGTGGGGTGGTGGGCGAAGTCGTCATAGACCTTGATGCCGGCGGCTTCGCCGCGCAGTTCCAGCCTGCGGCGCACGTTGAGGAAGGTGGCCATCGCGGCGCAGGCCGCGTCGGGTGCGATGCCCACGTGTTCCGCTGCGCCGATCGCCGCCAGCGCGTTCATCTGGTTGTGTTCGCCCAGCAGCGCCCATTCGACGCGGCCGAGCTTCAGGCTGCCGCGCAGCACATCGAAGGACTGCGGTTTACCGCGCGCGCACAGGCCGCCGGGCTCTTCGCGTTTGGTGCCGAAACGCTGGACCTCGCTCCAGCAGCCGCGCGCCAGCACACGCTGCAGGGCTTCGTCGCGCGCATTGACGATCAAGCGGCCGGTGGATGGCACCGTGCGCACGAGGTGGTGGAACTGGGTCTCGATGGCGGCCAGGTCGGGAAAGATGTCGGCGTGGTCGTGTTCCAGGTTGTTGAGCACGGCGGTGCGCGGCCGGTAGTGCACGAACTTGCTGCGTTTGTCGAACAGTGCGGTGTCGTATTCGTCGGCTTCGATGACGAAGAACTTGCCCCCGCCATTGCGCGCCGACACGCCAAAGTTCAGCGGCACGCCACCGACCAGAAAGCCCGGTGCCAGGCCGGCCTGGTCGAGCATCCAGGCCAGCATCGACGTGGTCGTGGTCTCGCCGTGTGTGCCGGCCACCGCCAGCACATGGCGGCCCTGCAGCACGTGCTCGGCCAGCCATTGCGGGCCGCTGGTGTAAGCGGCGCCGGCGTCGAGGATCGCTTCCATCAGTGCATTGCCACGTGTAACGACGTTGCCGACGACGAACATGTCGGGCTTGCAGGCCAGCTGGTCGGCGCCGAAGCCTTCGATGAGCTCGATGCCCAGCGCACGCAGCTGGTCGCTCATGGGCGGGTAGACGCTGGCGTCGCAGCCGGTGACCTTGTGCCCGGCCTCGCGCGCCAGTGCGGCCAAGCCGCCCATGAAGGTGCCGCAGATGGCGAGAATGTGAATGTGCATGCAGGTCATTCTAGGAGCCGGGTGCATGGCGTTTCGCGGCGATTTCGCGCCATCTGCTAGCGTGCCGCGATGGAAAGTGTTGGCTTTGTCGGCATCCCGTGGATCGCCTCGCACCCCATCGCCTACCCGGCGCTGGAGGTGCTGCACATCAGCGGCATTGCGCTCCTGATCGGCAGCCTGGTGGTGCTGGAACTGCGCGTCTGGGGCTTCGTCACCGATCTGCCCGTGAAGCCGCTGGCGCGGCTGGCGCTGGGCGTCTCGCTGTGCGGTTTTGGCCTGGTGGTGACCAGCGGTCTCTTGATGTTTGCCGCCAATCCGGCCGAGCTGCTGTCCAACCGCGCCTTCCTCATCAAGATGGGCCTGGTGCAGGTGGCGGGTCTGAACGCGGCCTGGTTCCACGGCCGCGACAGCCTGGGGCGGGGTGACACGCTGGCGCGAGTTCAGACCGTGCTGTCGCTGGGGATTTGGCTGGCGGCCATCATCTGCGGGCGCTGGATTGCCTATTCCTGAGACCATGACCTGAGACCATGACCTGAGACCGTGAGGAGCCCACATGCAACGCCGAACCCTTGTCGCCCTGCCGCTGTGTCTACCGCTTTCCGTGGCCCTGCCTGCCTGGGCCCACCACGGCTGGAGCAGCTTTGACCAGAGCCGCCCGATCTACCTGGAAGGCAAGGTGAACAAGGTCGCCTGGCGCAACCCGCATGTGGAACTGGAGCTTGAACTGCCCGCGAGCCTGAAGCTGCCGGCCGACCTAGCGAGTCGCGTGCTGCCCGCGCAGGCGGCACCGGTCGATGGCCCCGCGCTGCTGAAGGCGGCGCAGTTGCCGACCCGCAAGGACCCGCGGTGGGAGATCGAACTGGCGCCGCTGTCGCGTGTGCAGGCGTGGGGCGTGGCCGAGATCAAGCCCGGTGACACGCTGTCCTTGATCGGCTTCACCTTCAGCGGCGAGAAAGGCGCGGCGGTGCTGCGTGCCGAATACCTGTTCGTGGCCGGCAAAGCCTACGGTTTGCGGTCGTCGCCGGCCTGAAGTTCAGAGCCGCAGGGCTTCGCGCGCCGCCGCCACGGTGGCGCTGATGTCGTCTGCGGTGTGGGCCGCGCTGACGAAGCCCGCCTCGTACAGTGCTGGCGCCAGGTACACCCCGCGGTCCAGCATGGCGTGAAAGAAGCGGTTGAAGTGCTCCTTGTCGGTGGTCATCGTGCCGCCGTAGTTCTGCGGCAGCGCGTCGGCAAAGAAGAAGCCGAACATGCCCCCTTCGCTGTCGCCCACCAGCGGCACACCGGCTTCGCGCGCCGCGGTGCTGAGCCCCGACACCAGCGACTGCGTGCGCGCGGTCAGCGCTTCATAGAAGCCGGGCTTGCTGATCTCTTTCAGCGTGGCCAGGCCGCAAGCGGTCGCCACTGGGTTGCCGCTGAGCGTGCCGGCCTGATAGACGGGGCCCAGCGGCGCCAATTGGCTCATCACGTCGCGCGTGCCGCCAAAAGCCGCCAGCGGCATGCCGCCACCGATGACCTTGCCGAAGACGCTCATGTCGGGCTTGAAGCCGGGGATGAGTTGGGCGTAGATGCTTTGCGCGCCACCGAGTGCGACGCGGAAACCCGACATGACCTCGTCAAACACCAAAAGCGCGCCGTGCTGCGTGCACAGCGCACGCAGCCGCGTCATGAAGGGCACCGACGCGCGGACGAAATTCATGTTGCCGGCGATCGGTTCGATCATCACGCAGGCGATCTCATTGCCTTGCGCGCCAAAGGCCTCTTCCAACTGCGCCAGGTTGTTGTACTCGAGCACCCGCGTGTGCTTGACCACGTCGGCCGGCACACCCGCGCTCGTCGGGTGGCCGAAGGTGGCCAGGCCAGAGCCGGCCTTGACCAGCAGGGGGTCGGCGTGGCCGTGGTAGCAGCCTTCGAACTTGATGAACTGGGTGCGGCCGGTGGCGCCACGCGCCAGGCGAAGTGCGCTCATGCCGGCTTCGGTGCCGCTGCTGACCAGCCGCACCTGTTCGACGCTGGGCACGAGGCCGATGATCGCTTCGGCGAGTTCGATCTCGCGTTCAGTCGGCGCACCGAAGCTGAAGCCGTCTGCAGCGGCCTGGTGCACAGCGTCCAGCACGGCCGGGTGGCCGTGGCCCAGGATCATCGGGCCCCAGGAGCCGATGTAGTCGATGTAGCGCTGGCCTTCCGCGTCCCACATGTAAGCGCCCTGGGCGCGGCTGATGAAACGCGGCGTGCCGCCGACGGCGCGGAAGGCACGCACCGGCGAATTCACGCCGCCGGGGATGACGCGCTGGGCGCGGGCAAACAGTTCTTCGTTCGTCGTCATGGGTGTCTCTCAAGACCAGGCTTCCCGCCGCGGAACCGGCTTTGCCGGCCCGCTGGCGAACGGCACCCTCGGGGGGGTAGCGAGCGCTAGCAAGCTCGGGGGCTCAATGCACACGGCGCGGGGCGCCCTTGTTGCTGGGGTCTTCGGGTTCGGGTTCGGGCATGCCACCTTCCATGTCTTCGCCTTCTTCGGGCGGCGGCAGGGCCCAGAAGAAGCGGTCGGGCACGATGCTGCCCATGCCTGGCCGGAAGCCGGCGTCCAGGCTCTGGTCCAGGAACGACAACGCTTCACCAACGGCAGCCTGCAGTTCACCGCCCGCCGCCAGCAGCGACGCCAGTGCCGCCGCCAGCGTGTCGCCTGCGCCGACGAAAGAGGTGTCGAAACGCTCGAACTTTTCGCCCGTGATGGCGCCCTGGGGTGAGGCCAGCACGTTGTCGATGAACTGCTCGGGGCCTTTGCTGGGCAGCATCAGGCCGGTGACGAGCACGTAGCGGGTGCCGTGTTCACCCGCGGCTACGGCGAGTTCGCGCGCCGACGGCGGGCGTTCGCTTTCCCAGTCGGGCAGCAAAAAGTCCTGCAGCGTCTTGTGGCTGCCCACCAGCACCTCAGTGGCCGGCAGGATGAGTTCACGGAAGGCGTCCAGGTACGGCTGCACCAGGTCTTCTTCCATCCACGACAGATTGGGCAGGTAGCTGACGAGCGGAATCTCGGTGTAGTCGCTGAGCACTTCGGCCACGGCCGAGACGTTGTCGGCGTTGCCCAGGAAGCCGACTTTCCAGCCGGCGATGGTGATGTCTTCAAGGATCGTGCGTGCCTGCTCGGCAACCACTTCGGCGTCGATCTCGTGCTGGTCGAAGATATCAGCGGTGTCGCGCATGACGATGGCCGTCACGATGGGCAGCGCGTGCGCGCCCATGGCAGCGATGGTGGCGATGTCACCGGCCAGGCCGCCGGCACCGCAGGGGTCGCTGGCGTTGAAGCACATCACGCAGGCCGGCGGTGGCGGTTCGGTGGGCGGGCCTTCAAGCTCCGCAGCCGGGGTGGTTTCGGGGGTCATGGGGTCTGGCCTTGGCACGGGTGGGGCGGGGTTCGGGGCGGTGAAATCGTGAGCGACGGTAAGCGCTTGGGCGGGTCGGGTGCTGCACGTCGGCGGAGGGTCCGCGAACCTCTAGCAAATTCTTAGGAACGGTGCGTAGGTCCTCACAAATGCTCAAATTTGCCTGAAGATGGGTGGCTACAATCTGCGTCCATTGTAGTGAGGTGACTGAGCTGCCGTGGACGAACCAAGTACCTGGATGTGCCTGATCTGCGGCTGGATTTATAACGAGGCCGACGGCGATCCGGAGCATGACATTCCCAAAGGCACCGCGTGGGCCGATGTTTCCATGAACTGGACATGCCCGGAGTGTGGTGCCCGCAAAGAAGACTTCGAGATGATCCAGATCTGAGGCCCTTGCCGCAGCTTGCGGCGCGGGTTTGCGGTGCTGGTTTGCGACCTGAAATGGGTATTTGAGGAGAACGGCGCTTGGACAATCCGGGGCCAGATGCAACGGCAGCGGCAACTGCACCAGTGGCGGTGGGCGCCAAGGTGCTCGTCATCGACGACAGCAACACCATCCGCCGCAGTGCCGAGATCTTTCTGCGCCAGGGTGGGCATGAAGTGCTGCTGGCCGAAGACGGCTTTGATGCCCTGGCCAAGGTCAATGACCACGCGCCCGAACTGATCTTCTGCGACATCCTCATGCCGCGCCTGGACGGCTACCAGACCTGCGCCATCATCAAGCGAAATCCGCGGTTTGCGCATGTGCCGGTGATCATGCTGTCGTCCAAGGACGGCCTGTTCGACAAGGCCCGCGGCCGCATGGTCGGCTCTGAGGACTATCTGACCAAACCCTTCACCAAAGAACAGCTGTTGCGGGCGGTGGATGCATACCGCCGCAGTGCGGCCTGATCGTTACCTGACCGCCCAAGGACACCTGATGTCGATCCACAAGATCCTCGTCGTCGATGACTCGAAGACTGAGCTGCACCACCTGTCCGACGTGCTCGGCAAGCGCGGCTACACCGTGCGAACCGCAGAGAACGGCGAAGAGGCCATGCGCCGTCTGGAAGAAGAAAAGCCCGACCTCATCCTGATGGACGTCGTCATGCCCGGCCAGAACGGCTTCCAGCTCACCCGCGCCATCACCCGCGACGCGCGCTTTGCCGACGTGCCGGTGATCCTGTGCACCAGCAAGAACCAGGAAACCGACAAAGTCTGGGGCATGCGCCAGGGCGCGCGTGACTACATCGTCAAGCCGGTCAACGCTGACGAGTTGATCGCCAAGATCAAAGCCTTCGACTGATGGCCAACCGCGAAGCAATTCGCCAGCTGCAAAGCCGCCTTGCGGAGCGACTCCAGGTCGCCCGCGTCGAGGCGCGGCAGCTGTCGTGGCTGGCGGTGGAGTGCGCGGGCCAGGGTTTTCTGGTGCCGCTGACCAGCGCGGGCGAGATTTTTCCGTCCGGCGCCCTGTTGCCGGTCCCGCACACGCAGCCCTGGTTCCTGGGCGTGGCCAATCTGCGCGGCCAGTTGCATGGTGTCGTCGATCTGGCCGCTTTTCTGGGCATGCGGCAGCCGCTGCCGCGTGACGCACTGCGCGAACAGGCGCGGCTGCTGGCCTTCAACCCCGCTTTGGGCAGTCACAGTGCCGTATTGGTGGACCGCCTGGCAGGCTTGCGCAGTGCGGCCCAGCTGACGGCCGAGCCGCTGGATGGCCAGGCGGGCCAGGGGCGCCCCGCTTTTGCCAACCTGCGCTGGCGCGACGCCGAGGGCCGTGTCTGGCAGGAAATCGATCTGGCTGCCTTGGCACGCCACCCGCAGTTTCTGGCCATCGCGGCATGAAGCGCTTGACCCACGCCCACACTGTGGCCGCCTGGCCGCAGCAGGAGGACCCCGTTATGAAGAGGACGCCATGAGCTTTCTGGACCGCATCAAGGGCGCAGGCCGCAACAAGCCAGAGGCAGACATTCCGTTGCCCTCATCCCCGTTCGACGAGTTGTCGCCGCCGCAGAACCCGAACGAAGCCACCGTTCGCCTGGGCCAGAACACGCTGTCGCCGGGCAGCCGCGAAGGCGCGGACTCGTCCATCATCACCGAGGCGGCGCCGTCGGAACTGGCGCAGGAATTCAGTGAAACGCGCCTGCCTGGCGCCGACATCGACGGCGACGGCGACGGCTTCAGCAGCGGCCTGCCGGTTATCGGCGGGTGGCCGCTGGCGCGCCAGCAGCGCGCCCTGGTGATCCTCTTTGCAGGCGGTCTGCTCGGCCTCTTGCTGGCGGCCTTGCTGGTGCTCACATCCAGCAGCCGCGGCGCCACGCAGGTGGGCGCTGTCGGGCAGGCCACCACGCAGTCGCAGCGCCTTGCCAAGTCCGTGTCGCAGGCCCTGGTGGGCAGTGCAGCGGCGTTCCCGGAAGTGAAGGAAAGCATCGACGTGCTGGCGCGCAACGTGCGCAGCCTGAGCACGGGCGATGGCGACGTGCCCGCTGCGTCGGGTGATCTGCAGGAAGAGGTCACGGCCCTGTTGCTGCTGGTGGACCGCGCCGAGAAGAACGCCGGCATCGTGCTCGCGCAGCAGAAGACGCTGACGCAGGTGGCCAGGCCTTGCGCGCCATCAACCGCCAGAGCGCAGACCTGCTGGAAACGGCAGAGACGGTGTCGTCGCTCAAGCTGCAGGGCGGGGCATCGGCGTCCGAACTGTCGGCCGTGGGTCAACTCGTGATGCTGACGCAGCGCATCGGCAAGAGCGCCAATGAATTCCTGACGACGGAAGGCGTCAGCGCCGAAGCGGTGTTCCTGCTGGGCAAGGACTTGAATTCCTTCAAGGAAATTGCCCAGGGCGTGGTCAACGGCAATGCCGATCTGCGCCTGCCCGGCACGCGGGACCCGCAGGTGCGCGAAAAGCTCCAGCAGTTGCTGGTGCAGTACGAACAGACCCGCACCGAGGCCAGCGCGATCCTGGGCAATCTTCAGGGGCTGGTGGCGGCGCGCGAAGCGCAGACCTCCATCGTCGCCGACTCCTAACCGCTGCGCAAAGGCCTTGACGGCCTGCAGGCCAGCCTGGCCGGTGGCAGCGGATTCAGCGGCCTGCGGCTGGCGCTGGGTTTGCTGTCGGTCCTGATGCTGACGGCCGGTGCCTTTGGTTTGCTGCGCCTCTTCGCGATCGACCAGTCCTCGCGCATGAAGTCGGCCGACGTGCAGCGCCTGGAAGCCGAGCGCCAGGAACAGGAAGCCAAGCGCGTGAACGACGCCAACCAGGCGGCCATTCTGCGGTTGATGAACGAACTGCAGACGGTGGCCGAGGGCGATTTGACGCAGCAAGCCACGGTGACTGAAGACATCACGGGCGCCATTGCCGATTCGGTGAACTACACGGTGGAAGAACTGCGCTCGCTGGTAGAGCAGGTGCAGAACACGGTGGGCCGCGTCACCATCACCACGTCGCAGGTGGAGGACACCTCGACCGAGTTGCTCGCCGCATCCACCGAGCAGTTGCGCGAGATCCGCGACACGGGTGAGGAAGTGCTGCAGATGGCCGGCCGCATCAACGACGTGTCGGCGCAGGCGCAGGAAACGGCCAGCGTGGCGCGCCAGTCGCTGCAAGCGTCCGAGACCGGTCTGGCCGCGGTGCAGAACGCCATCGGCGGCATGAACTCGATCCGCGACCAGATCCAGGAAACCTCCAAGCGCATCAAGCGCCTGGGTGAGTCGTCGCAGGAGATCGGAGAAATCACCGAGCTGATCTCGGACATCACCGAGCAGACCAACGTGCTGGCGCTGAATGCCGCCATCCAGGCCGCCAGCGCCGGTGAAGCCGGCCGCGGCTTCAGCGTGGTGGCTGAAGAAGTGCAGCGGCGGGCTGAACGCTCGGCCGACGCCACGCGCCAGATCGCGGCCATCGTGCGCACCATTCAAACCGACACCCAGGATGCCGTCGGCGCCATGGAGCGCAGCACGCAGGGTGTGGTGGAAGGTGCGCGGCTGTCGGACGCAGCAGGCACCGCACTCGGCGACATCGACCGCGTGACGCGCGAACTGGCGGACCTGATCAGCCGCATTTCGGCAGAAGCGCTGAAGGAAGCGCGGTCCGCCAACGTCGTGGCCGCCAACATCCAGCACATCTTTGCGGTGACGGAGCAGACCTCCGAAGGCACCCGGTCAACGGCGCAAATGGTGCGCGAACTGTCGCGCACGGCTGAAGAACTGAAGACCTCGGTGTCGCGGTTCAAGATCAGCTGACTCCCCCCAGCGCCCCGCACAGCCCAACCGCACAGCCGACCCGCAAAGCCTGATGCAAGACACCATGGACTCCGAGACTGCCGGCTTGAATGTCCTGCCAGGCGACGACCTCAGCGCGCTGGCGTGGGTGCATGGCGAACTGCGTCGGTCGCTGGAAACAGCGCACAAGGCGCTGCGCCGCTACCTGAAGGACGCCGAGACCGTCAGCGGCAGTGACCTCGACACGGTCGATCCGTCGGTGCTGCGCAGCGCGCGCACACAACTGCACCAGGGCGTCGGCGCGCTCGAACTGGTGGGCCTGCCGGCGGTGGCCGATGTGTTGCGTGCCAGCGAAAGCGCCGTGCAGCGCATGATCAGCAAGCCCGCCATCATCAACATCGCGGCGGTTGAAGTCATCGAGCGCGTGTCGTTCGCCTTGCTCGATTTCCTGTCCCGCCAACTGGCGCGCAAACCGGTGTCGCCGGTGATGCTGTTCCCGCAGTACCGCGCGGCGCTGGCGCTGGCCGGCGCCGACCGCGTGCACCCGGCGGACCTGTGGAAGCTGGATTGGCAATGGCTTGAACTGCCGGACGACCCGGCCGCCGCGCCCTGCAACGCCGACGACGACGCCCGCAACGCGATGGAAACCGAAGTGCTGGCGCTGATGCGCGAGCCCGGCCGCGCGTCGCTGCGCCGCATGAGCGACCTCTGCGCCGACCTGGGTGCCGGCGCACGCGCGCTGGGCTCGTCCCATCTGGGCACGCTGTGGCAGCTTGCGGCGGCGATGTTCGAAGCCCAGGCGACGGACTTGCTCGGTTCCGACACCTACACCAAGCGCATCGCCTCACGCTTGCTGGCACAGCTGCGCACCAGCGTGCGCGGCCAGCCCGGACTGTCGGACCGGCTGGCGCAAGACCTGCTGTTCTTCTGCGGCCGCGCGGGCGCGCCGGCGCAGCCGGACGCTGCGCCGCGGCTGGAGGCAGTGCGCCGCGCCTGGCGGTTGCAGGACCACCCAGTCGTCGACTACGACACCGTGCGCCTGGGCCGCTTTGACCCTGCCCAGCTGGCGCTGGCACGCAAGCGCGTGGCAGCGGCCAAGGACTCTTGGTCGGCCGTGGCCGGTGGCGAACAGCACCGCATCAGCGGCCTGGGCGAGCAATTTGCGCTGGTGGGCGATTCACTGCAGCGGTTGTTCCCATCGGGCGAGGTGCTGGCGCAAGCGTTGCAGACCACGGTCACGCAGACCGTGGCCTCGGGCCAGTCGCCACCCGCCGCGCTGGCGATGGAAGTGGCCACCGGCATCCTCTATCTGGACGCGTCGCTGGAAGACGGCGAACTCGACCAACCTGAGCTCGCAGGCCGTGTTCAGCGCCTGGCACGCCGCATCGACGAAGTGCGCGGCGGCGCCGACCCGCAGCCGCTGGACATGTGGATGGAGGAGCTGTATCGCCGCGTCTCCGACCGCCAGACCATGGGCAGCGTGGTGCAAGAGCTGCGCGCGTCGTTGTCGGAGATCGAAAAGCAGATCGACCACTACTTCCGCAACCCCGCCGACCGCCAGGTGCTGATTCCGGTGCCGGCGCAGCTGTCGTCGATGCGCGGTGTGTTGTCGGTGCTGGGCATGGACCAGGCCTCGCAGGCCGCGCTGCACATGCGCGACGACGTGGATGCGTTGGCGCAGACCGAAGTCGATCCGCAACGCGCCATCCAGGCCGGCACCTTCGACCGCCTGGCCGACAACCTGGGCGCGCTCAGCTTTCTGATCGACATGCTCAGCGTGCAGCCGCAGCTGGCCAAGTCGCTGTTCCGCTTTGACCCCGAGACCGGCAGCCTGAGCGCCGTGATGGGCCAGTCCGAAAGGGTCTCGGCCTTTGCGCAGCTGGATGAAGAACCGGCCGGCGGGCCGCCTTCGGCGCCGCAGCAGGCTCCCCTGCTCGACCAGATGCGGGCGCTGGGCATGGCCGCCGCGCAGCCCTCGGTCAGCGACACCACGCTGGCGCACGACGCCGAACGCCTGGCGCAGCAGGCCCTGGCAGCCGACCAGCCCGAGCTGGGTCGGCTGCTGGCCCGCGCCAGCGCTGGCCTGCGCGACAACGCCGACCCGGCCGCGCGCCGCGAATTGCGCGCTGAACTCGCCGACGCCGTGGCCGGCCTGTCGGGCTCTGTGCCCGAAGCCAGCACGCCGCTGGCCGTGGTGCCGCCACCCAGGCCCGCGCCGCAAGGCGGCACGGGCCTGGAAGATGACCCGGAGATGCGCGACATCTTTGTCGAAGAAGCGCGTGAAGTCGTCGCCGATGCCGGCGCCGCGGTTGAAAGGTTGCACAACGCGGCCGACAACGCGCAGGACATGACCACCGTGCGCCGCGCCTTCCACACGCTGAAGGGCAGCTCGCGCATGCTGGGCCTGCGCGATTTTGGCGACGCGGCCTGGTCCTGCGAACAGCTGTTCAACGCCCGCCTGGCGCAAGCACCCCACATGGACGTGCCGCTGCGCGTGCTGACCACCGAAGCGCTGGCCTACATGGGCAGCTGGGTCGAATCCATCGCCGAAGGCCGCGACGGCGGCCACCAGAGCGCCACGGTGGCGCGTGCAGCCGACGCGCTGCGGCTGGAAGGCACGCGGGTTGCGATCAGCCTGCCAGCGGCGCCGTCTTTGCACGTGGTGGACGCGTTGGAAGCGCGTGCAGCGGTTGCAGCACAGGCAGCTCTGGCCGAAGCCGCACGCGTTGCAGCACCGGCGGCGCCCGACACCACGGTCATCATGCCGCGGCCGGTGGCAGCGCCCACCGAGGTCGCTGCGGCCGACACCACGGTCGCCTGGCCGCGCACGGCAGCCACGCCAACCCCAGCCGAGCCGGTTGAAGAGATCGCGGCGCTGCCGCCGTTGGTCGCTGAGCCTGTGTGGGAGGCGGTGCCGGAATCGGTATCGGAATCGGTATCGGAA
>Ga0105048_10012477_pt1 | contig 13324 bp, 11 predicted proteins | sample MAT05_FD_78382 | JGI IMG/M metagenome (GOLD analysis project Ga0105048, IMG submission 78382) | Freshwater microbial communities from Lake Fryxell liftoff mats and glacier meltwater in Antarctica - MAT-05 | ecosystem: Environmental > Aquatic > Freshwater > Ice > Liftoff microbial mat | place...
CAGCGCCCATGCGAAGACCTTGCGCCGGTCGTAACGGTCGGCCAGCAAACCACCGACCGGGGAAGCAATGCCTTGCGGCATGAAGGTAGCCAGCGCAACCAGGCCGGTCTGCACTGCCGAGCCGGTGCCGGCGGCGACCAGACTGCCGACCACGATGAGCTGCACCCAGGTACCCACATCGGAGACGACCGCCGCGCCCCACAGCAGCCGCACCTCGCGGTGGCGCAGGGGGACGAACGGATGGTTGCTCACGGCAATCAAACGTACCGTTTGCGGACGCAACAATCGACGCAATATCGGTCACACCCTCCCGGCCCGGTCGCCGTCACGGTGCCCGGCTCAGGGCTAGCCTCCGACGCGTGAACTGGCTCGCAGCTGCTGTAGACCTCGACCCGGGTTTGGAGTCGGCATGCTCCGCCACACCCACGTGGTTCTGTGAAGGCGCCTGGAACCTCACTCACAACCGCATGATCGCCCGTGCCGCCGATTGGTTCGTCACACGTCCGCTCGTTGCGGTGATCGTCCTACTCGTCGCCTGGGTCGTCAACCGCTACCTGCGCAAAGTCGTGTCCGCATTCGTCACCCGCCTTTCCAGCAGCAGGCAACTGGCCAACGGGGCAATGGTGAAGATCGGCATGGACCGACCGGAAGGCGCAGCCGTCGTGGGCGCGCGCGAGCAATCGCGCGCATCGACGCTGGCGGCAGTCAGTCGTGCATCGGTGTCGTGGTTCGTGTGGACGATTGCCGTGTTGATCGTGCTCGGCGTGTTCAACATCAATCTCGGGCCGCTGCTTGCCGGCGCCGGCATCGCCGGTATCGCAGTCGGTTTCGGTGCACAGAGCCTGGTTCGCGACTGCATTGCCGGCTTCGTCATCCTGCTCGAGGACCAGTGTGGCGTTGGTGAGGAAGTCGACATCGGCGAAGCCGTCGGCACCGTCGAAGCGATCACCCTGCGCATGATGAGCGTGCGCGGCGTTGACGGCACCCTGTGGAACGTGCCCAACGGAGTCATCCAACGTGTGGGCAACCGCACCCGTAGCTGGTCGCAGGGCCTCGTCGACATCACCATCTGGTACGACGGCGACATCAACGACGCGCTGGTCGCCGTGCAAGCAGGCATCGCCGTCGCGGTAGAAGTTCCAGAGGTGGCCGAAGTGCTGCTGCAACCGCCGGCGATACTCGGCGTCGAGCGCGTCGATGCCACCGGCACCGTGCTCCGTGTCACCGTGCGTACTCGCCCCGGCAAGCACTGGGCCGCCATGCGCGAGGTACGCCTTGCAATTCGCCAGTCGTTGATCGAGCACAACATCCCCCTGTACCCACCAGTCGTGCCGGCCCGACCCGCACCACCTGCGCGATAGTCGATCATGATGATGGACGATCTCACCGGATTGCGGTTCTTGGTCACCGGCGGCGCCTCCGGTATCGGCCACGCCATTGCCTTCGCGGCACTCGCCCGCGGTGCATCGGTGGCCGTTCTCGATCTCCGACCCGGCGGCTCACCGGTCGGCGCCATTGCCTTTGTCGCCGACGTTGCCGACAGCGAATCGATCGATATCGCGGTGGCGGCAGCGGCGACGGGACTGGGTGGCATCGACATCGTCGCGAACAATGCCGGTATCGGAGCGCAGGGCACCGTCGAGACCAACTCGCTCGAAGAGTGGCAGCACGTGTTCGACATCAACGTGTTCGGCATGGTGCGCGTGATGAAGGCTGCGCTGCCACACCTTCGCCGGTCCGATCACGCGGCCGTGGTGAACACCTGCTCCATCGCGGCCACCGCCGGCCTGCCGGAGCGCGCGCTCTACAGCGCTACGAAGGGCGCAGTGCTGTCGCTGACACTCGCAATGGCTGCCGACCACCTGCACGAAGGCATCCGGGTGAACTGCGTCAACCCGGGCACCACCGACACACCGTGGATCGGTCGGCTGTTGAGCAATGCAGATGACCCTTCCGCCGAGCGCGCTGCCTTGGAAGCCCGGCAGCCGACGGGGCGACTGGTGACGGCCGCCGAAGTGGCCGCTGCGGTGCTCTACCTCGCAGGGCCGATGGCCGGTGCAACCACCGGCACCTCGCTGGCGGTGGACGGCGGCATGGCCGGCTTGCGGCTACGCCCGCGTTCCAGCTGACTCGATGATGGCCCGCAGGTGCGGCCACGCGGCCGCGAACCCGCCGTGCAACGACAGCGTCACCACCTCGTCGAGTGGCACCCACGCGACCGCATCCGTCTCGAAGTTGGCCGAGACGCCGAAACGCTCGCCGACCTCCAACACCACGGTCGTGTACTTCCAGTCAGTGGCCGGGGCGAACACGTACTCACCGAGCTCATGGTGGTCCGCCGGTATTTCGCCAACCTCCTCGCTGGCCTCTCGCACCGCCGCCTCGTACGTGCTCTCACCCTCGTCGATGGCGCCGCCGGCGCAACTCCAGGTACCACCCTCGTGCGCCCACGCGGAGCGCATCTGCAGCATCACCAGGGTCTGCTCGCCGCGAGGTCGAACCACGAAGACAACTCCTGCGGCCCCGAACACACCCCATCGCGTGTGCCCATCCGAGCAACGCATGAACCCATCACCCGAACGTCGGTCACCAGACATAGCGAGCGACGCTACCGAGTTCGATAGCCACTGCCCGGTTGCCGGCCCCAGCAATTCGCCGTTGGAGGTCGCTCAGCCAATAGGTTGCAGGTGGCGGGCCGCCGCACCCATCAGCTGCAGGAAGTTGTCGCAGTAGAACGCCTGACGCACCGCTTCGCCGGCGTCACCCAGGCTGCGTTCGAAGCGTTCGATCGGGCGGCGACCTCCCTCGACGTGCGGGTAGTCACTGTTGAACAGCATTGTTTCCGGGCCGGCCTGCTCGATGATCCAGCCGACGTCCTCGGTTGGGTACGGCGTGAACTTCATCGAACGGCGCACGTAGTCGCTGGGTCGCATCTGCAACGACCGCACGCGCTCCTCGTGCTTGCCGAACGCTTCAAATGCGCTTTCCATCTGCCGCATCCAGCTCGGAACCCAGATGGCCCCCTGCTCGATGACGCCGATACGTAGACCAGGAAAACGATCCAGGACGCCGTCGAAGACCATCGTTGCCAGGGTCTGCATGGGCGGGAATGGAATGGCCATGTAGTCGACCGAGCGGAAATTCTCGGCGCCACCGTGGAAGTCCGGCGGAATCGGTAGCCCATTGTTGAAGTAGTTGCGGTCGATGAGGTCGCCAGTGCCACCAACGTGGAACACCACCGGAATGTCTGCCTCCTGCGCGATCGCCCAGACACGGTCGAGGGAACGATGCGACGGCGAATGACCGGCCGGGCAACCGCTGGCTATCAGCAGCGCGGCTGCGCCCATGACCACCGACTCGGCGGCCATCGTCGCAGCCATGTCGAACTCGGCCAGCGGCACGTAACAGGTGGGAAGCAACCGACGATCGACCGAGCAGAACTCGACCATGCCACGGTTGTGCGCCCGAGCGGCACCGTACGCCAAGGCCATGTCGCCGGAGTGCTCCCACTGGAACAGTCGACCGTTGTGGAACGTGTTGAACATCAGCTGGCTTTCGAAGCCCAGCAGGTCGAGCGCACGGGAACGGTCCTGCGGGAGGAACGATCCGGTGGCCGCAAAATTCTTCCGTGACATGATCTCGGCGGCCTCGACGGCCTGGTACTCGTCGCTGCCATGTCGCGCCGTCAGCTTCTGAAACGTCACGTGGAGATCGGCCAACTGCTCCTCGACGGAACCCGTTTGCTGCAATTCGTTGCCGCCACTGAGGTCCAGCGTGGGCAGCCGATCGCGGATGCCAGGGTCGGCGTGATCACGCAGCCAGGTAGGCGGCTCCATGATGTGCGCATCGGCGTCGTACACCAGACGATCGAGTTGGTTGTACGACATGGCGACCTCCGAATAGCTCGACCGGGGTACGGTAACGAACAGCGATGCTCGATCGTAAACCCTTCGCGTGTGGAGAAGCTCATGGGACTGTTCAGCAAGAAGCCGAAGTCCGCGGCACCTGTGACCGCGGCGGTACCTGTAACCGCTGCGGCACCTGCCGCCAAGCCTGCCAAGGGCAAGAAACACTCAGTCGATCCAGCTGACTTCCTTGCACTGCGCAGTGAAATGATGGACCTGCGAGCACGGCTCGACGCGAGCGAGCAGGCCAAGGCACTCGTCGAGACGCGCCTCGCTGCGCTCGATGCCACCACCACCGCCATGTCCACACAGCAGCCGACGAGCGGTGATGATTTGCGCAGCCAGGTCACCGAACTCCGGGCACAGCTCGAGACCGTCGCCGAAGCGGCCGCTGCAGCGCACGCCAACGCCGAGAACGCTGCCGCGAAGGCGACGGCGGCAGCGACCGTTGCAACCAACGCGGCCAACAACCCAGGCGCGACCCCACCAATTGCAGCGCCCGCCGCCAGCGACCCAGACCTGGTTGCGCGCATCGACGCGCTGTCGGCTCACCTCGAGACGGTCAGCTCGGTCAGCGCACCGGACCCGACAATTGCAACTCGTCTGGAAGCTCTCACGGCCAAGGTGGAGGCCGGACCGGCACCGGACCCTGGCCTGCTGGCACGCCTCGACCAGCTCAGCGCTCGCATCGACAGCGCAACGGCGGCGCCGGCGGTGTCAGCTGGGCCTGACGACGAGACAATTGCGCGCATCGATGCACTCGCCGAACGCGTTGGTGCCGTCGACTCGTTCAGCAGCCAGCTCGCGCAGCTCAACGCACGCGTGAGTGCACAAGCCGAGTTCGGTGCGCAGTTGGGAAGCCTGCGCGATCGCATCAGCGAACTCAGCAACGAAACCGATGACCGACGCGCCGCCGCCCTCGCTGCCACGGGCGACGCCGACCTGCGCGATCGGGTCAACTCCATCGCGGACCGCATCAGCAGCAACGAAGGCATCGCCGCTCAGATCGCGCAGCTGGCCGAGCGTGTCGCCGCCAACGACACCACCACCCGTCAGGCCACCGAGCAGGTTGCGGCCATCGAGCAGCGACTCAGCTCGGTGAGCACCGAGCTCGCCAACCAAGTCAGCGAGCTCGGTCGCGATATCGACGGACTGGCTGCTCTCGGCAGCGAAGTCGCCAGCGGCGGCGTCAGCGTGGAAGCCATCGACAGCCTGAAGACCTCACAGGTGAAGCTGGCCGCCGAACAGGCACGCTATGAGATTGCGTTCCGCCAGGACCTCGCGGCCCTGGCCGAACAAGTCCGCCGCAAGCAGTGATCCCCGGGCACGACGCCCAACGCCGAACGCCAGTAGCTGGGCTACTCGTCCAGCATCGCCAATGCCTGGGCCACCAACTCACGAGCGGCCTTGACCTTCTCGTCGTAGGTGGCAAGGTCCCTGTTCTCCAACGCAGTGTCAGCCTGGTCGAACAGGTCCTGCGCCTGCGTCAGCAACTCCTGCGCGGTCGCTCCGTCGGTGCCGGGCGTGGTCCCGGGGTCGGGGCCCGGATCGACCGGAGTGGAACCCAGCACATCGCCGATGTCAGCGCGGAAACCGGGGAACAGCTGACGAACGGCGTCGGTGAACGACCCGCCCATCGCGACCTTGCCCTTGTAGTTGACGATCATCTTGTTCGTCAGCGGTTGGCCGGAACCCTTCGACTCGACGTAGAGCGGCCGGAACCAGAGCACGCCGTCAGCGACGGGCAGTATTTGGAGGTCACCGAGTAGCACCGTGGAGCCCTGCTGGTTGTTGGCCGTGATGTACGCCGAGACATCCGGGGTGGACACCATTGATGCGCCGACGTTGAACGGTCCATCGATCTGTGTGCTCGCCGGCAGCGTGTACGCAACCATTCGGCCGTATGTAGCCGGGTCGCTGCTGGCCGTCATGTACGCAACGAGATTCTTGAACTCGTCGGCAGGGCTGAACGGCTGGAACGGGCGGTAGAGCTGGAAGGACGCCTCACCGTCGCCGGCCGGGTGGAACATCGTGTAGTACGGCTCGAAACGGGGCGAGTTGCTGTCAGAGGCGAACTGTTCGCTGACCACTGTCTCGGCGGCCGCCGTTTCTTCGGTGATCACGGTGCCCGCTGCGTCGAGCAGGTTCTTGGTCTGCTCGGGTGCCGCCTGCGCAACCGACCAGGCGCCATTACGCTCGAAGAACTGGCTGGCAGGCAGCCGGTACTTGGAGTACGCCGCGGTCTGTATCCGGAACAGTTCCTCCGGGTAACGCAGGTGGCTCCGCAGCTCGGTCGGCATCTCCGACAGTGGGAGGAACAGGTTCGGGAACACGGACTCCCACACCTTCAAGATGGGGTCCGTCGCGTCCATTTCGTACAACTTCACCGAGCCGTCATATGCGTCGACCACGGCCTTCACACTGTTGCGCACATAGTTCAGCGGGCGGTCGAGGCCGCTGCCGGGGTCGAGCTGCTTCAGGTCTGCCCCCTCACCGAACGGATATCGATTGCTGGTGGTGTAGGCATCGATCACCCAGACGACCCGACCGTCGACGGCCACCGGATACGGGTCGCCATCGAGCGACAGGAAGGGCGCAACCGTCGCCACCCGGTCGCTGACATTTCTCACCGAGATCAAACGCGACTGGTCGGTGATGGAGCTGGTGCCGATCAGGTTGTAATCCCACTCGTCCAGCGCGAACGCCAGCTTGCGCATCGTGGAATCCAGCAGCACGCCGCCGGTGCCCTCGTAGGCGGCAACTTCCTGGCCGTCGCAGGGCTGTTCGGTCACCGAAGTGTTCAGGATCGCATAGCCGCTCGACGAACTGTCGAAGTACAACTCGGGTCGGTCCACCTTGGCGATGGTGTCGTCGTACGCAGGTTTGCGGTCGGCGGTGATCTGGCCGGCAGGCGACACGACGAGGCCGCAGCCGTGGGTGTTGATGAGGTGCGTTCCCTGCCACGACTTGTTGCCGACGTTCGCGAGATCGAGTTCGCGTGCTCCCACGATCACCTGACGCAAGGTGCCGTTGACCACATAACGATCGGGGTCGACGTCGATGACCTTCGTATTCGGTCGCGGTTGGTCGGCCTGGAAACGTGTCTCGAGTTCCTCAGTTGGCTTCAGTAGCCGCACATCCTGCAGTGCCGCCACATTGTTCGTCAGGTCTGTCGAGGTGAGATCGCCGAACTCCACGGGCGCGACGGTCACCGCATCGATGCCGAGCGCGTGCTGCGTTGCCTCGATGTTGTAGGCGATGTACCTGGCCTCCTTGTCCTTCTGGTTGGGCGCGACCACCAGCGACTGCACGGCGCTGGGATAGATCACGCCGCCCACCAACGCGACGATGACCCACAGACCCGAGGCGACGACCGCCGGCCGCCAACGCTGAGTCTTGATGGAGCTGAGGTACAGGCCGGCAGTGAGCAGTGCGATCAACGCCAGCAACAGCACTGCAGGCAGTTGCGCATTGTCCACCGCATACGTCACCCCGCGCACGGCACCACGGTTGGCAGTGGTCAGTTCGTAGCGCGTGACCCAGTAGTCGCCGGCTTTCAGTACGGCCAGAATTGCCAACAGCACTGCGACATGAGCCTTGGTGGCGTTGCGCACCTTCGGCTTCGGTGGCTGGATGAGGATGCCGCCGGAGAGCACGTGCGTGGCAACCACCAGCAACGTGATGAACAGCACTGCCAGGTACAGCCAGTCCAACACGAACGTGATGAACGGCAGCTTGAACATGTAGAAGCCGACGTCGTTACCGAAGTAACGATCGGCGATTCCGAACGACTTGCTGTGGCGGAACATCAACCAGTCCTGCCAGCGACCGATCGCGGGAGCCGCGAAGAGCAGACCGAAGATGACGGCCACGGCGAACCGGAACAGCCGCATGCGGTGCCCGAAGAACTCGTGGAAACGCTCGACCAGCGGGTGCGTATTGGCCGAGAAACTGGTGGGTGCAAGCCGATCGGCGATGATCAGGTTGAGGAGCGCGAGCACGATGAACGTGCCGGCAAACAGGGCAAACATCGTGAACTTGGCACCGAGGACCCCCCAGAAGACGTCCGTGCGCCCAACCGACTGGTGCCACAGCAACTCCAGATAGAATCTGGAGATGAAACGGGCGGAGAGCAGCAGGCCGACCAGCAGCACCGCGGCAATGATGAGCACAGCTCGACCACGGTCGCTGAAGCGACTTGGCTTGCGGGCTCGACGGGGGATATCGGCAGGGTTCCGCACGCGCCGAAGGCTACACGGGTACCCGCTGCAGCATGCAGCGGCAACCCTCATGTGCCGGGGCACACACGTGATCCGTGGGGAACGGTTGGCCGGCCTCGATCGCTCCGGCCAGAGCATTGTCTTCAGCGTCGGGACAGGCCGGGCCGTTGGGATCAACCGACCAACACACCTGTGTTCCAGCGGTCAGCGCGACCAGGGCGCCACGACCGAAGGCCATGCGGGTGACATCGTCGAGATGCTCGTCGATGCGCTGCGTCTTCCACTCGCGGTAGAGCGCTCGCACCAAGTCGGCCAGCTCTCCGTTGTCGCCATCGCTGTCGGTGACCGCTCGTTCCACCCGAACGCGGAGCGGGTCGATCACGGTGGTCGCCAATGCATCGATCGCCGGCTGCAGTGCCTTTGCCCGAGTGATCTCGTGCAGGTGGTCACCTTTGTCACCGTCGTCGACGCTGGCCGCACCAGCCAAGGCGGCGAGGCGCAGCTCGCCGTCGATGGCAATTGCGTAGCGCCGCGCATGCTCCGCAGGCGAGGGCAGCAGTGCGTCGAGTGCTCGCACTGGCTCAGCTCTGCGCAGGATGTGCAGTACGTCGTTCTGCTCGTCGGCCAGCACTCGCTTCAACTTGCGAGCGGCGGCGACGATCAAAGGGGTCAGCTCTGCGTCGCGGCGGCCGAACGGTGAATCGTCGGTCTCGACCACCACCGTGGGCGCCGCCAGCGACGCGTGGAAGACGGAGAGTTCCTCAGTGGCGTCGATCTCGGGCAGCGCTGTCTCGGTCGTCTCCGGCTCGGCGACCGGCCCGGCGACGACGGCGAGCGCGACCTTGTCGGCACGAGCGGCGCGCAGGCGAGCGAACAGATCCTCGACCGACGCCTTCGTTGCTCCGTCGTCATCATCGGTGTCAATGGTGGCGATTTCGGCCTCGTCCACGACCGACGCGGGCTCATCGAACAGCGAAACGACGTTTGCCATCGAGTCGTCGTCATCAATTTCGGCCGCGTCGTCGATCTCTTCGAGCGTCTCGATGTCCTCGAGCGTCTCGACCTCTTCGAGCAACTCGACGACTTCCACCTCGACGACTTCCACCTCGGCGACTTCCACCTCGACGACTTCCAGCTCGTCCTCGAGTTCGAGGTTGGGCAGCGCTTCCAGGTCAGCGATGGCCAAACGGGGTCGCACCTCGACCGCTGGAACCATCAGCGGTATCGGCCCTGTGGTGGGCGACAGGTTGACGTACTCGGTGGGCTCGCCCAACGGGGTCATCTCCGCCATGACATCGACGGCGGCCAGCCGGGCACGTTCGAACGCGTTCAGCAGACGATCGCGACCATGCACCAGCTGCTCGATCTGTTGCCGGGCAAGCTCTCGACGGCGAGCGAGTTCGCCCAACACTCGCTCGCGATAGGCGCGAGCCTCGTTGACCATCTCGCGACCCTGCTGCTTGGCCATCTGCAGTTCCGACTCGGCATCAGAACTGGCGTCCTGGCGTCGACGGGACGACTCGATCTCCGCTTCCTCACGCAACCGCTGAGCTTCGTCGGTGGCTTCGCGCAGCACACGCGACGCGCCGTCCTCGGCGCGCATCTTGATCTGGTTCGCAGCCTCACGGGCGGTGGAAAGAATGCGAACGGCTTCCTCACCCAACATGCGCGTCACGACTTCTTCATCGAGTGCGACACCGGCGCTGGGAGCATTGCGTTGCGAAGTGCGCAGTTCGCGTTCGAGAAACTTTTCGCGCTCCTGCAGTCGTGCCAGTTCAGCCGCCACCATGCGCAGGAACTCGCGTACTTCCTCGGGTTCGTACCCGCGGCGGGCGGTTGAGAAGTTGGCCGTCGACACTGCCGTCGGCGACGAGGGGTCGGGACGTGAAAACGAAATGGCCATCAGGCGTAAATCGTAGGTGCGATGGCAGTCGAAAGGGTGGCATAGCGGTTTGGCGCGTCGCCACGAACGCTGCAGACGGGCCTGTTACTCGTCGATGGCTGTTGGCGGGTTGACCAGTTTCACCGGGTCCCCACCAATTCGCTCCAACGCTGCCAGCGCCTCTTCAACGGTGGCCACCGGGATGATCTCCACGTCGTCACCGACAACTTTTCGGGCGGCGGCAATCCTGTCGTTGGGCCCCTGCTGATCCTGCGAGGTGGGGACGAGGAAGTACTTGACCCCCACCTGCTGCACCGCCGAGGCCTTCGAATTGAGGCCGCCGATTGCGCCAACCTTGCCCTCGACGTCGACGGTGCCGGTGACGGCTACCCTCTTGCCACCCATCAGGTCGCCCTCGGTGAGCTCGTCGATCAGTGTCAGCGTGAACGCCAAACCTGCTGACGGGCCACCGATGCTGTCGGTGTCGATCCCCACATCGAGCCCTTCGGGCAACTTGACGATGGTGGTGTCGATGGGGCGAAAGCCGATGATCGTTCGCGGGGGGTCCTCGCCGGGCGCGAGAATGGTCTCGATCTGGCCGGACATCTCCTTGCCGAAACGCTCGAACTCGACGTCGATCTTCTGGCCCGGCTTCACGCCCGTGAGGGCCGATGGCAGGTCGTCGATGATCGTGATGTCGACGCCGTTGACCTTCTTCAACACGTCGCCCGGGTCGAGCAGGTCGTCGGCGGGGCTGTACTTCAGGCATTCGGTGCCGGCTGCGTTCGGTTCCAGACACAACAGGAAGTCGATGATCACATCGCCGGACGTGAGTTCCACGGGGTAGCCGGCCGCCTTCAGGGCGACGTACATCGCGTTGTCCTTGGCGCTGCGCATCTGACGCTGACCAGCCTGAATGAGCTGCGCCTGCGACTGATCACCGTACTTGTCGCGGTAGCTCATGAACCGCGCTGCCGGGTTGTCTCGGGCCACGAACCAATCGACCATGCTGATGTTCGGCTGGGTGATCGTCACGAAGTACACCTGACCAGCCGAGCCGAACGTAGGGGCCCCGGTGATCGACATGCGCGGCTCCACCGCCTCGGCATCTGCCGGCACCAGTGCGAATTCCATCGACTCAGAGGTCGGCTTCACGCACATCGGCGGGCTGGACGAATCGAACTCGCGGCAGCGTGGCTTCTCGATGAACACAGTGCTGGGAATGAAGCTGAAGACGATCGGCGCGGCCGCGGCCGCGAGGCCGAGGGCTGCAAGTGGTACCGCCCACTTTCGGTGGGTCTTGCGCGGCGCCCTGACCGACGGAGCCGGCTCGGGTACCATCTCTTCTTGCGTGAGTATCACTGAAGTCACCACCGCTGCTGGCTGGATTGCCGGACTTGCCATTGTGGCCTTGATCGCGGCTGGATGGCGCAAGCCTGCCAGAGCGACGGCCGATCCGGCACGCGCCCGACGACCTTCCTCCGCGCCCGCGGGTGTGGAAGTGTCCGAGGTGAAGGCACCGATGGCACGCCGGTCCCCCTGGTGGCGTCGGCTGTGGTCCGTCGTTGCCGGCAGCGTCCTCGCCGTCTGGGTCGGCGCGGTAGTGGCCACCATCATCGGGTTCGGGACGGCGGCGCTGGTCATCACACTCACGAACATGCTCAAGCGATGACCGATCCGCAGCACTTGCGCGACATCGTGATCGCCGGCCACGAGGGCGACGAGCATGCGGCGCGCGTTGCGCTCGGCCAGCCAGACCCGGCCGCTCGCCAACTGGCACTCGGCGCGCTCGCACGAATGGGCGCATTGACCGACGACGACCTTCGGTCTGCCTTCGACGACCCTGCGGGAACAGTTCGCCATCGGGCGGTCGCGCTTGCGGCCACACACCCGGACGTGTCGGTGTTGGCGCTGCTGCGCGACGACGAGTCGACCGTGGTGGAGGCAGCGGCCTGGGCGGCGGGCGAGCAGGAAGTGATCGAGGACGACGTGCTGGCGATGCTGTGCGAACTCGGTGCGAGTGCAACCGATCCGCTGGTTCGCGAAGCGGCTGTTGCGGCGCTCGGTGCCATCGGCGACGAGCGCGGCCTGCCGACCATCCTGCGCGGGTGCACCGACAAGCCGAACATTCGCCGGCGCGCCGTCTTGGCCCTCGCTCCGTTCGGTGGAGCCGAGGTCGACACGGCCCTGGCGGCTGCCCTCGTCGACCGCGATTGGCAGGTGCGTCAGGCGGCCGAAGACCTTGCGCCACACATGGATCTCGATGTCGCCGAGGACCTCGAGAAAACTTAGTACTAAACCCCATCCAGAAACCTGAGTGCTCCGAATCTTCCGCAACAAGCCGGCGCCCGTCGGCCTGACCACAGGGAGAAACCATGAAGAAGCTCGTTCTGCTCGTTGCAGCCGCCGCCGCCAGCGTGTTGCCCATCACCGCGTCAGTGAGCGCCGCACCCCGGGCCGGAGACCCGACGAAGACCATCGCTGAGATCGCTTCCTCGGATCCGCAGTTCTCGACGCTCGTCGCAGCGCTGGGGGCCGCCGACCTGGTCGGCCCGTTCGACTCATGCACCGATGCCAAGACCACTGTCTTCGCCCCCACGAACGCCGCATTCGATGCTGCCCTCAAAGCGCTGGGCATGACGGCTGCGCAGTTGCTCGCCCAGAAGCAGCTTCTCACCAGCGTGCTGACCTACCACGTCGTCGCCGGTGAAGTGAAGGCCGCGCAGGTCGTCGGCCTGACAGAGGCAACCACCCTCAACGGGGCGAAGATCAAGATCAAGGTCGTCGACGGATCTGTGTTCCTGAACGACACCGTCAAGGTCACCGCCACTGACATCGAGACCTGCAACGGCGTCATCCACGTCATCGATGCAGTGTTGCTGCCTCCGACGGCACCCTCCGGCGAAATGCCGGCAACCGGCGCAGCATCTGAAGGCATTGCCCTCGGAGCTGCAACGTTGCTCGTCGGTGGCCTCGGGGCGTTGGCTCTCAGCCGTCGCCGCCGCACCGTCGTCGCCTAGTCCATCCAGACCACCAATCGAGTCGAGCAGTCACCTGCGCGGCTCACCCCAACGGTTTCGGCCCCGTCCCCTGCTCCCGCCGGGGGGCGGGGCCGTTCTCTTCGACGGAGACAAAAGGCACAACCCGCGGACCGTTCACTCGAAGGCGGGTTGCCCTACAGTGCCCTGATGCGCCGCCTCGCTGCCCTCGCCATTGCCGCTGCTGTCATCGTCTCGTGCAGCTCCGGGGAGACAGCCGACATCACCGCCGACATCACCACCGACATCACCACAGAGTCCGCAACAGTCGAGACCGTC
>Ga0105048_10012479_pt1 | contig 13323 bp, 15 predicted proteins | sample MAT05_FD_78382 | JGI IMG/M metagenome (GOLD analysis project Ga0105048, IMG submission 78382) | Freshwater microbial communities from Lake Fryxell liftoff mats and glacier meltwater in Antarctica - MAT-05 | ecosystem: Environmental > Aquatic > Freshwater > Ice > Liftoff microbial mat | place...
CACCTGGTGCTGATGGACGTGGCGAACTACGGACTCACCGGACGTCAGGCAGAGGCTGCCCTGTTGGAGGCAGGAATCGTCACGAACCGCAACGCCGTCCCCAACGATCCAAACGGCGCCTGGTACACCACCGGCGTACGGCTGGGCACTCCAGCGCTCACGTCGCGTGGGTTCACCACCTCGGACATGGACGACGTGGCGTCGCTGATCTCCGAGGTGCTCTCGGCCACCTCGGCGCGCCCCACGAAGGAGGGCAAGCCGGGCAAGGCCCGCTACGACCTCTCCGACGAAGTGGTGGAGAGTGCCCGCACGCGGGCGGACTCCCTGCTCGCCACCCGCCCCCTGTATCCGGGGCTCACCCTGTAGAAATCTGTGCCATCGAAAAGCCGCGCGGTCATTGCACCGCGCGGCTTTTTTGCCCCCCCATCGGGGTTGGCGTCGAGGTAACAACTTGATTGCAGTATTGGTGCACACCTGACAGGACGCGGGAAGCCAGATAGCTTCCTTCCATGGTTGAGGAAACGATGTCGTCCGCCCGAGATGTCGGGCGTCCACTGGTCGTACTGGACAAGGTCGACAAGTATTTCGGCAAACTGCATGTTCTCAAGGACATCAGCCTCACCGTCCATGAGGGCGAGGTCATGGTGGTCATCGGCCCATCCGGGTCCGGTAAGTCCACTCTCTGTCGCGCCATCAATCGTCTGGAGACCATCGATTCCGGCTCCATCACTTTGGATGGGGAGGAACTCCCCGCCGAGGGCAAGGACCTCGCCCGTCTCCGTGCCGATGTGGGAATGGTGTTCCAGTCCTTCAATCTCTTCGCTCACAAAACCATCCTGGAGAACGTCACTCTGGGACCCATCAAGGTGCGCAAGGTCAACGCCAAGCAGGCGAACGAAGACTCCATGGCCCTCCTGGAGCGGGTGGGCGTCGCAGCCCAGGCCGACAAGTATCCGGCCCAGCTTTCCGGGGGTCAACAGCAGCGTGTTGCCATTGCCCGCGCCCTGGCGATGGACCCCAAGGTCATGCTTTTCGACGAGCCCACCTCCGCCCTTGACCCCGAGATGATCAACGAGGTTCTCGACGTGATGACGGGCCTTGCCAAAGCTGGCATGACGATGGTCGTGGTGACCCACGAGATGGGCTTCGCGCGCAAGGCCGGCGACAGGGTCTGCTTCATGGCGGACGGCGAACTCGTGGAGCAGAACGATCCCGAATCCTTCTTCACAAATCCCCAGAGCGATCGGGCCCGGGACTTCCTGGCCAAGATCATCACCCACTGACACCCCTCCTCCACGCATCGACCCCATAGACAAAGGAACCAGAACAATGCGCAGCAAAACACTCATTGCACTCCTGGCCGCAAGCGCACTCGCGCTCACCGCCTGCGGTGGCGACGACGGTGCCGAACCCGGCGCCGAGGACACCGCCCCCGTGACCTTTGAGGCCGGCACCACCATGGCTGAGCTCTCCGACGCCGGCAGCATCAAGATCGGCACCAAGTTTGACCAGCCGGGCTTCGGTCTGAAGGGTCTCTCCGGCGGGCCCGAGGGCTTCGACGTGGAAGTGGCGAAGATCATCGCCGGAGCCATGGGCATCGAGGAGGACGGGATCGAGTGGGTTGAGACCCCCTCCAAGGTCCGCGAGGAAGTCATTGAACAGGGCAAGGTTGACATGGTGGTGGCCACCTACACCATGAACGAGAAGCGCGCTGAGCGCATCTCCTTCGCAGGCCCCTACTACCTCGCAGGCCAGCAGCTGATGGTTGCTACTGACGACGACGAGATCACCGGACCCGAATCCCTCACAGACATGGCGGACAAGAAGGTCTGTTCCGTCACGGGGTCCACCCCCGCCGAGCAGATCAAGGAATACCTCGCAGATGAGAGCCAACTGGTGCTCTTCGACGTCTATGACAAGTGTGCCGACGCCCTGAGGACCGGACAGGTCCAGGCTGTGACCACTGACAACGTGATCCTGCTCGGATTCGTCTCCGAATCCGACGGCGAGTTCAAGCTGGTGGGTGAACAGTTCACCGACGAGCCCTACGGCATCGGTATCGAGAAGGGTGACACCGCGTTCTGCGAGTTCATCAACGAGACACTGATGGAGAACGAGGACGCCTACAACGAGGCATGGTCCTCCACGGCCGGCGCCGTCGAAGGCGCCAGCCCGGCCGAGCTTCCCACCCCGGACGCCTGCGCCTGATCTGAGGCCGGCGGACCAGCCCTGAACAACGGGGCTGGTCCGCCGGGCTTTCAACTGTTTCGACGAACCGCAACCCTGTACCGAACGGAGGACCATGGACGCCATCACGGAGAACTTCGACCTCTTCCTGAGCGGGTACTGGACCTCGCTCAAGATCTGCCTGATTGCCCTGATTGGTGCCCTGGTACTCGGTACGATCATCGCCGGTTTCAGGGTCTCCCCCGTCGCACCGTTGCGCTGGTTGGGCACCACCTGGGTCAACCTGATCCGCAACGCACCGCTGACGGTGCTCCTCTTCTTCTTTGCCTTCGGTCTCCCCGAGATCGGTGTCCGCGGCAGCTACTACGTTTTCGGGGTCTCCGCACTCGTCATCTACACCTCGGCGTTCGTCTGCGAGGCGTTGCGAGCCGGGATCAACTCCGTGTCCAGCGGCCAGGCCGAAGCCGCCCGCGCGATCGGGCTGCCCTTCATGTCCACGCTGCGCGAGGTCATCCTCCCGCAGGCCTTCCGCACGTCCATCCCCCCGCTGGGAAGCGTCCTGATCGCCATGTTCAAGAACAGCGCGGTCCTGGGCGCCTTTGGCGTGGGCGGCGACCTCTTCAGCGTGTCCGACACGCTCACCAGCGCGCAGGGCTACGCAGCCACTCCCGTTCTCCTCGGAGTGGCCGTGGGGTACTTGCTGATCACTCTCCCCGCCGGCGCCCTGCTGGGCGTGCTGGAACGCAGAACGGCGATCCTCCGATGAGCCATGACATCGTGTTGTACGACCTCCCCGGTCCACGAGCGAAGCGACGGCAGACGATCCTCGCCATCATCGTTGGACTGGCTGCCCTCGCCGTCATCGCAGTGGTGCTGATGCGCCTGAATGCACAGGGCCAATTCTCCGGCGACCTGTGGGGCCCGTTGGTGAATCCCTCAAACGAGGACTTCGCGGCCGTCTGGGGCCTGATCGCCGACGGCTTCGTCAACACCATGAAGGCAGCAGTGCTCGCCATTGGCTTCTCGCTGGCTGTGGGCACCGCGATCGGCGTCTCCAGGTTGATGCTGGGGAAGTACGGCCGCATCCCCATCGTCGGTTTCATCGAACTGTTCCGCGGACTGCCCGTGGTCATCTCCATCTACTTTGCCTCACGTGTGCTTCCGGACCTGGGATTGAACCTGTCGGGCTGGCCCGGCGGCGAGGGCCTCTGGTTCGTGGTCATCGGCCTCACCGTCTACAACTCCGTGATCCTGGCGGAGATCCTCCGCTCCGGCGTGAATGCACTGCCGAAGGGACAGCGGGAGGCAGCCTCGGCCATCGGCCTGAGCAACCTGGCCACCATGCGCCTCATCCTCCTGCCCCAGGCCGTCCGCATCATGTTGCCGGCCCTGATCTCCCAGCTCGTCGTCATCCTCAAGGACACCTCGCTGGCCGCCGTGCTGGGTGTGTATCCAGAGCTGCTGAACTCGGCCAAGTACATCTACCTCAACCTGGACAACCCCATTCAGGCACTGTTCGTGGTGGGCACCATCTTCGTGGCCATCAACTTCGGCCTGTCCAAGCTCGCGACCTTTGTGGAGGATCGGATGTCACACAGCCGACGTTCACCGGGCAGGGAAACCGACGACCAGGTCCGCTACCTCACCGACAGCTCCAAGATCGTCCAGTAGTCCCCGTCAGCGGGCGAAGAGGAGCCCCTGGACAGTGTTGATGAACTGGGTCAGCGAAGCAGGCAGGTCCTGCAGGTGCCAGGTCTCAGGCGCGTGGTACCAGTCGATGGCCTGGGGATCCGGTGTGTCATCCTCGTCGGCCCGCACCAACGCCTCGATCCAGCGTTCCTTGCTGCCCAGGACAACGGCCCATGGCAGGATCCGGGAGATCTCCGGGATCTCGCGGCCCCGCGGCACTTCGTTGGTCGGGTGATGAGCCAGCAAGGAGGACAGTGCGCCAAGCCCCTCCACCAGATGCGCCCCCTTTGCCGTACGCCGTGGCATGCGGTCCGACACCCACACCAGCGCACCGGCGAGCAGCATCAGTACCAGAGCCAGGAGCCCGAGGTTGGTCAGCGCCACGAGCCCGGCGGCCAGTGCCACCGCGATTCCCGTGCCCACCAGACCGCGGGTACGCCACTGGTTGCGGGTGTCATCGGGACGGGCGTCAAACCAGCCACGCTGCACAACCTCGTCGTAGAGAGAGCTCTGCACCGTCCCGATGACCGGCGCCAGTGTGACGGGCAACTGCGACACAGTCGTCTGCCCGTCCACCGGCGCAATGGCCTCCAGCAGAGTGCGCTCATAGTCGTACAGCTCATCCATCTGCTGGTCAGTGCGCGTGAGTGACCAGTCGAGAAGCCCGTGTTCTGTGCGTGGCAGCTGGGTGATGAGGAGGTATCCGCGCACGGCCAGGCCCAGCAGCGTCGCAGTGACGTCAACGGGGTCCACACGTTCATCGGCGACCGTGCCCACCAGGCCCGGACGCAGTCCCTCGCGCGTTTCGAAGACGGACTCCCCCGCCCCCACTGGGGTGAAGGTCCCCACCGGCACGGCAGCGCCACCCGCGGCGGCATCCCTGCCCGTTCGGCGGTGGAGCTGCCAGATGAGGCCAGACCCCAGCAGCAGCGTACCCAGAGCGATCGCAGCGGTCAGCGGGCTCAGTGCGAAGGCGCGGTCCAGGCTCCATTCGGTGACGACGATTGCCGTCGGCTCCACTGCATCGGCAGCGACTCCCACCACCATGGTCACCTGTTCACCGATCCCCCGCGTACCGGTCTGGAAGGTGGGCATGGGTGACTCGTTGGTGCCCGAGGCGTAGAGATCGCACTTGTCCGGGGTTCCGGGCGGGCCGGCGGTGCAGTCCACGACCTCCGTCATGGCGGGCACACGGAAGGACCCGCTGACCTCATTCACCTCCACCGACAGCCCCTGCAGGACACGCCACGTCAGGAGCGTGAGCGCGCCGGATGAGCTTTCCTCAGCCCTCGTGGCTCCCGAGACGGTGTAGCTGATGACCACGTCCTTCCCGGAGGCAGCCGAGGTATCCACCGTCACACCGACGTAGTCACCATCCTTCGATGTTCCAGTCAGCACGTCGGCGCCATCGACGGTGGCGCTCACGCCACCCACCTCGTAGACGTAGTGGCTGGAATCGTCGATCCGTTGCTTTGTCGCGATGCGCTGCACCAGCGCCTCCGGAGCAGTGTCGAAGGTGAGGGTTTCAGTGACGGAAAGACGTCCGTCCGCTCCGAGGACACCCTCGAAAATGAACGACGAGGCGGATGGATCATCCGCACGCGCTGTCAGGGCCGATGTTGCGAAGATCATTGCCAGCGTGACGATGACAAGCACGGCTCGTGCAGAGCGCTGGATGTGAACGGTCAAGGCTTCGGCTCCTGGGGCGAGGGGTGAACAGCAATGACGCTACCGCAGGCCGTGCCCGGCGCGTGGAACAGGACGCGTCGACGATTCGTCCTGCGGCTACCCTGAGAGCCATGAGCCAGCCCGGATTCCCGCAGCAACCCGGGTGGCGGCCACAGCCGGGACAGCCGTGGCAGCGGCAACCGTGGGACCAGCCCGGCCAGAGGCGGCAGCTCCCTGCCCAGGGTTGGCAGCCCCCACCTCCCCCACGTCGCAGAGGCTCCCCCCTCCCGTTCCTGGGTCTGGCGATCGTGGCCCTCGCCGTCGTTGTCGGGTACGCCTTCCTCTCAGAGGGAGTTGGTGACGACGTGGCATCGAACTACAAGAACGAGAATTACACCGTCCCCAGCGCAGAGAGCGACGCCCCGAGCATCCCCGTGCCCGAGTACGAGTCGGAGATTGCCACGTGGCTGGAGAGCAACACCCTCTACGACCAAGAGCTCGCCTCACCCGTGCGCTGCGATCTCGACCCCGTCCCGGCCGGCCTCGACGATGATGCCCTCCAGTCCCGGATGCGTGAGTATGTGCAGTGCCTGACGCGTGTGTGGGGCCCGGCGCTCGAGGCGGCCGGCCACATTGCCTACCAGCCCACGCTGTACGTGTATCCGGCCGGCGACCAGGTCACCACGAGTTGCGGTACCCAGGAATCTTTGAACGCCTTCTACTGTGGGGCCGACCAGAATCTGTACCTGGCAGCCGACGTGTTGAGGATCCTCCCACCAGCTGAGGCAGCAGCCCCACAGGCCTATGACCTCATCATCGCCCACGAATACGGACACGCCGTGCAGGGCCGTTCCGGGGTCTTTGCAGCGTCGTTCTACGCCTCCGAGGATGCGGGATCCGATTCCATCGCCATGGAGGTCAGCCGCAGGGTCGAATTGCAGGCAGACTGTTTCGCCGGTGCCGCGATCGACTCGGTGTCACAGAGCATGGGTCTGGGCGACGCCGAACGCGAAGCCGTGGCTCGGATCAGCTACGAGATCGGGGATGACCGGCTGGCGGCCAGATTCGATTCTGAGCTGGAGGAGGGGGATCACGGAGTGGGTGAGAACCGGCAGTTGTGGGCCACACGAGGGCTCGCAGGAGGCCCGTTGTCCACCTGCAACGCATTCACGGCTCCGGGCACCGAGGTCCGCTGAGTTCACCGGTCCGCGCGGACCCCTAGAAACGGACCGAGGCCACTGCCATCGCCGCGACACCCTCGCCACGGCCTGTGAGCCCCAGCCCGTCCGTGGTAGTGGCACCCACTGACACCGGCGCTCCCAGTGCGGCAGAGAGCACGCCCTCAGCCTCGACGCGTCGAGCTGCCAGCCGTGGCCGGTTGCCGATGATGGTCACCGCCACGTTGTCGATTTCATATCCGGCAGCGCGCACGCGGACAGCAGTCTCCTCCAGGAAGGCGACGCCACTCGCGCCTGCCCAGCGTGCTTCTGACGTACCGAAGTTGCTTCCCAGATCTCCCAGACCCGCCGCCGAGAGCAACGCATCGCAGGCGGCGTGGGCTGCGACGTCGCCGTCGGAGTGCCCGGCGAGCCCTGCCGGCTCATCCGGGAAATGCAGGCCGGCCACCCACATGGGGACGCCCGGGGCGAGTGTGTGGACGTCCGTGCCCATTCCAATTCGCTGGCTCATACAGGTCCTTCCGCGGAGAGGATGGCCTCTGCCAACAACAAGTCAATTGCCTCAGTGATCTTCAGGGAACGCCGATCGCCGTCAACAAGCACGACTGGCACCCCCATGGCCTCGCAGGCCGCAGCGTCATCCGTGACCTCGATGCCAGATTCCGCCACGTGCTCATGCGCGTCCCGCAGAGTGCCCAACCCAAAGCCCTGCGGCGTCTGCACGGCCCGGAGTCGGGCGCGATCCACCACTGCGGAGGAGTCTCCGGAGACTTCACGGATTGAATCCATCACCTGCAGTGCAGGCACGACGGCGCGTGCACCAGTTCTCAGAGCGCTCACGACGCGAGTCACGACCGCTGTGGGGACCAAGGGACGGGCAGCGTCGTGCACGAGCACGCTCGTGGTGTCCTCCATCTCCCCCAGTGATCGCAGGCCCAGACGAACCGAGTCCTGGCGTCTCCGACCGCCCACCACGCACAGCACGGGGATGGCCACACCCTTCAGCGCCTCGGCGAAGGACGATTCCAGACCCACGGGGATGGTCACGACGACGCGCTCGACCCCTGCATCGGCGAGATTGTCCACACATCGACGCACCAGAGGGACACCGGCCAGCGGCACCAGGGCCTTCGGAACTGATGACCCCAGACGAGAGCCAGAACCGGCCGCCACCACAATGGCGACGACCGGTTCTGTGTAGTGCTCTTCGGTGCTCAGGAGGCCAGTACCTCTTCGAGGAGGACCTCAGCACGCTCCTGCTCGACGTCCTCGGCAAGAGCAAGCTCCGCAACGAGGATACTGCGGGCCTTGGACAGCATGCGCTTCTCCCCAGCGGAGAGGCCCTTGTCGCGATCCCGACGCCAGAGATCACGAACGACCTCTGAGACCTTGATCACATTGCCGGAGTGCAGCTTCTCCAGATTTGCCTTGTACCGGCGGGACCAGTTGGTGGGCTCCTCCGTGTGCTCAGCGCGAAGGACAGCAAATACCTTCTCAAGCCCCTCAGCGTCAACAACGTCACGAACGCCCACCAGATCGAGGTTGTCAGAAGGCACCCTCACGACCAGGTCATTTTGTCCGAGAATGCGAAGAACCAGATACAGCCGGTCCTCCCCTTTGATCTGCCGTGTTTCAATGTCTTCGATGAGTGCGGCCCCATGATTGGGGTACACCACCGTTTCACCGACCGAAAAAGTCATATAAATTGGCCCCTTTCCAGAGGCAATTCTAGCACGACACGCCGTCATGTTGTGGCCATGTGCTCCTCGACGGCGTAGTGTGCCCCACTTCCATCCGGTACGCCTCCGCATGGCGAAGTCTTCGACCCGTTAGGATTGGCGCCAGACATCCCACGTATGAAGGACCGAGATGACCCAGTCCCACCGCCACCGCATTGGCGCCAGCCTTGCCGCTCTCGTTATCGTGACTGGGTTGGCCTCCGGATGCACCGCAGGCGACTGGCGCTACGACGTCACTCCGGCCGCAGGTGTCGTCGAGGACGCAGGCCCGGTGAAGGCACGCAACATCATGTTGCTCGCAGACGACGAGGGCCGGGGCCTCCTGCTGGGCTCACTGTTCACGAGCGAGCCAGTGGAGCTTGAGGGTGTCGCAGTGGCGGGCGAGCAGACGGACGGCAGCTACGTCGAGCCCGTTGATGTGTCGGTGACCGGCGAGCTGGGCACCCAGGAAGCGTTCAGGTTCGGGGGCGAGGACTCCATCGTCGAAGGCGCCGAACTCAGGCCAGGAATGCTCGCCGCGGTGCTGATGCAGTTCAGCGACGGCACCAGCATGACCGTGGAGACCCCGGTGGTTTCGTCGGAGGATCCTGCCTACGCACAGACGTGGGATGAGGCGCAGGCCTGAGAGGCCTCACAACTGATATTTGTAACCCAACCCCCGCACCGTGATGAGGCGCAGAGGGGCACCCGGGTCCGTCTCGATCTTGCCGCGCAGTCGCTTGACGTGCACATCGAGGGTCTTGGTGTCACCCACGTAGTCGCTGCCCCAGATCCTGTCGATCAGCTGCCCCCTGGTCAGGACGCGGCCAGCATTGCGGAGCAACAACTCCAGAAGCTCGAACTCCTTCAGCGCAAACCGCACATCCACGCCATCGACGCTCACCTGGTGGCGGTCCACATCGAGCCGGACGCCGTCGACCTCCACGACGCCGGGCAGTAGCGGCTGGTCCTGCCCACGCCGCAGCACCGCCCGAATGCGCGCCACCAGTTCACGGTGGCTGAATGGTTTGGTGACGTAGTCGTCGGCTCCCAGTTCCAGCCCCACCACCTTGTCCACTTCGTCGTCGCGCGCCGTCACCATCACTATCGCGACGTTGCTGCTGGCCCGCAGTCGACGACACACCTCAGTGCCCGCCAGGCCCGGCATCATGAGGTCCAGGAGCACGAGGTCGGCACCGGACCTCTCGAACTCCACCAGCCCCGCGGCCCCATCAGGCGCCACGCCGACCTCGAAGCCCTCACGTGCCAGCATGAACGACAAGGCGTCCCGGTAGGACTCCTCGTCCTCGATGATGAGAATGCGGGTCATGGCAGGTCACCTTCCATTGCGGGTTCTCCGGCCGCCTCGACGGGCTGGGCAGGCAGGCGCAGGGTGAAGGTGGACCCTTGGCGCGGCTGCGACCACACGCTGACGCTGCCCCCATGCGCCCCGGCGATGTGGCGCACAATGGCCAGCCCCAGACCGCTGCCGCCACTCTCCCTGCTCCGGCCATGGTCCACGCGGTAGAAGCGTTCGAAGATGCGCTCCTGATCATCGGCTGAGATACCAATACCGTTGTCGGAGACCCGAATGTCCACGAACCGATCCTCCCCCACCGTCACCGTCGACACACCCACCGATACCCTCGCCCGTCGGTCGGAGTAGGTAATCGCGTTCTGCACGAGGTTAGTCAGTGCATCGGTCAACTGCCAGCGGTCCCCCATCACCATGGCGGGTTGGTCCTGGGAGCGCGACAAGCTCACCCCACGATGGTTTGCTGCTTCCCTGGAACGCCCCAGCGCTTCGTCTACCAGGTCCTCCACATCCACCATGTCCACGGCCCCCATGGGATCCGAAGCCTGCAATCGGGACAGGTCGATGATCTGGCCCACCAGCTCTGCCAACCGGGCTGATTCGAGTTGCAGCCGGCCAGCGAAGCGCGACACCGCTTCCGGATCATCACTGGCCGCCTCGACGGCCTCCGCGAGGATGCCGATGGCCCCGATGGGGGTCTTCAGCTCGTGGGAGACGTTGGCCACGAAGTCGCGACGCACAGTTTCCACCCGACGCTTCGCCGCTTCGTCCTCGGCAATCACCAGCACCACGCCGTCCTCCAGTGGAACCACACGCCCCAGAAGTTCCATCACGTCGACGCCGGGCTCGCGCTCCCGCTCGATGTGTCCCCGAAAGATCTCGCCACTCGATCGGGCACCGCGGATCAGCTCCAAGAGTTTCGGAAAACCGACGCGGGCTCCACGGGCCAGCCCCATGGCAAGGGCCGTCTGATTCGTCGTGATCACCTCGTCGTGGGAACCCACGAGCATCGTTCCCGCCCGCAGCGCACCCACCACTCGGGACATGTCGATGGACGCCACACTCCCGGCACGCGGGGCGTTCAGGTGCTGCCGTCCCTCCACGGTTCGCCGTATGGCGAGAACGAGGAGGACCAGCAGCAGCGTCGTGGCGGCCCCGATGAGGCCCGCAATCACTAGCGGCATACTGGTCATCCTAGGGGGTTCGTCCGCCCTCGCCCCTGGGAGGCTCATTGCCAGCCGTGGCCAACTGTTTACGCCCAATTCATCACCCGCCCGCCGTGCCGACACCCATAGCCGGACTGATACGCCTAGTATCTTGGCCACAGGCGAACGAAAGGGGACAGCGACGATGCGCGCCAATTATCACGAGGAACTCAGCAATGTACTGACCGGCTGCACGAGATGGCAGGCCTGGTGGAGGTGGCCATGATCGCGGCCTCGTCCTCCCTGCTCCACCCGGACCTTGAGCAGGCCGAGCGTGTGATCTCAAACGACGCCAAGCTCGATGAGATGCACGAGGAACTCGAGTTCAAGTGCCTGTCTTTGCTGGCTCTGCAGGCACCCGTGGCGGGAGAACTCCGCACAATCGTGTCCACGATCCGCGTGGTCTTCGAGCTGGCACGGATGGGCGACCTCTCGGCTCACGTCGCCAAGATCGCGCGGCTCCGGTACCCCCAGCACGCGGTCATCAGCGAGTTGGAGCCCAACTTCAAACGCATGGCCGAGATCTGCATCGAGATGATCGCTCTGGCCGCCACGAGCCTGCGGGACCGGGACGCAAACGCGGCCCACAGGCTGGCGACAATCGACACGGAGATGGACACGCTGCGCAGCGACCACTTCGACGTCATCCTCGCCGGCGGCTGGGACGGGAGTACCGAGCAGGCCGTGGACGCCGCCCTGCTGGGACGTTACTTCGAGCGGTTCGCCGATCATGCCGTGGCCGTGGCGCGCCGCGTCATCTACATCATCACCGGGAACACCCCGGAAGGGGCGGACTGGCCCAACGCCTGACCCGGCAGCTCCGCCTCGACTCCTTGCCGATAGGGTGCAGACATGACTGGAAAGCTCATCCTGCTCCGCCACGGCGAGAGCGAATGGAATGCCAAGAACTTGTTCACCGGCTGGGTGGACGTCGACATCAACGCCAAGGGCGAGACCGAGGCCAATCGCGCCGCGGAGCTGCTGCTGGCCGAGGGGCTCCTCCCGGACGTCCTCCACACCTCGCTGATGCGTCGCGCCATCCACACGGCCAACATCACGCTCGATGGTTGCGATCGGCACTGGATTCCCGTGCGTCGCAGCTGGCGCCTCAACGAGCGCCACTACGGTGCCCTGCAGGGTCTCGACAAGACGCAGACGCGCGACAAGTACGGCGAAGAGCAGTTCATGCTGTGGCGTCGCAGCTACGACACCCCGCCGCCCGTGATCGAGGCAGACAGCGAGTTCAGCCAGTTCAATGACCTGCGCTATGCGGACATCCCCGAGCCCGAGCGCCCGCTCACCGAGTGTCTCAAGGACGTCGTCAAGCGGATGCTGCCCTACTGGTTCTCGGACATCGTCCCGGACCTCGAGGCCGGTCACACGGTGCTCGTCGCTGCTCACGGGAACTCGCTGCGCGCGCTGGTCAAGCATCTCGACAACGTCTCGGATTCCGACATTGCCGGGCTGAACATTCCCACGGGCGTCCCGCTGTACTACGAACTGAACGACGACCACATGCCCGTAACCGTCGGTGGCCGCTACCTGGACCCCGATGCCGCCGCGGCCTCCATCGAGGCCGTCAAGAACCAGGGCAAGAAGTAGCGCGCAGGCCCATGAGAAAACGTCTGGCTGTTGTCACTGGCGCCTCCTCCGGAATCGGCGCCGCCACCGCTCGTCGCCTCGCCAGCGAGGGATTCCACGTGATCTGCGCCGCCAGGCGCGGGGACCGGATCCAGGAGTTGGCCCGCGAGATCGACGGGACGGCCATCGTCTGCGACATCACCTCCGACGCTGACGTCTCCCGCCTCACAGAGGCAGTTGATGGCCGCCTCGATGTGCTCGTCAACAACGCCGGCGGCGCGTTCGGGCTCGAACCGGTGGCCGAGGCAGACCTGGCAGCGTGGTCAAGGATGTTCGAGCTCAACGTGGTGGGCACCGCCCGCGTGACCAAGGCTCTTCTCCCGGCACTCGTATCGGCAGAGGGCGTGGCCGTGTTCGTGACCTCCACCGCCACGGAAGCCGCCTACGCGGGTGGGGCCGGGTACTGCGGCACGAAGTCGGCCGAGAAATTCGTCAAGGATGCACTGAGGATCGAACTCGTGGACCAGCCCGTACGGTTCTGCGAGGTGGCGCCCGGCATGGTGCAGACAGACGAGTTCTCCCTCACACGCTTTTATGGCGACGAGGAGAGGGCCGGCGCAGTCTACGAGGGCGTGGCCGAGCCTCTGGTGGCCGACGACGTGGCCGACGTCATTGCATTCGTCGCGACGCGCCCCTCCCACGTCAACATCGACTCCGTGGTGCTGCGTCCCCGCGCGCAGGCCAACCAGCAGACGGTCCACCGCACCAGCTGACCAATCACG
>Ga0105048_10012480_pt1 | contig 13323 bp, 10 predicted proteins | sample MAT05_FD_78382 | JGI IMG/M metagenome (GOLD analysis project Ga0105048, IMG submission 78382) | Freshwater microbial communities from Lake Fryxell liftoff mats and glacier meltwater in Antarctica - MAT-05 | ecosystem: Environmental > Aquatic > Freshwater > Ice > Liftoff microbial mat | place...
CATGGGGTCAGTCTTTACTTTTCAACCTCAGCGCGAGGGCATTCCCGGGAGGCCCCAATCTGCCGTCTCTGGCCAGGCCGGCTTGTTTGCTGACGTAGGTCGGTTAGGACAGGGAGGGAGCCGGAAAAGGGTCAGTCCTTACTTTTCAACCGAACGCCTGCCGCCCTACTACAAGGCAAGAAGTAAGGACTGACCCTTTTTTGACCGTTTTAGGGCAAGCGCAGGGCTCGGCCTTCGTCCCGAATTCTCTTTGACGGCGAATCACCGGGGGCATGAGCTTTCGGGGCAACGGCGAACAAGTCGATTCTCCACCAACAATGAAACGTTTCTCGCGCGGCTTCCTTCTCGCTCTCCTCACCAGTGCCACGTTCACCGCCGGGGGCTTGGCCCAGGAGTGGACCCGTTTTCGCGGACCCAACGGCACCGGCATAAGCACGAGCCAGGGGGTTCCCGTCACCTGGACGGAGAAGGAATTCGCCTGGCGCGTGCCCATCGCTGGCATGAGTCATTCCCAGCCGGTAGCCTGGGGTGATCGAGTCTTCTTGTTGACGGCTCGCGACGCCGGAAAGGAACGGGCGATCCTCTGCCTGCGAAAGACGGATGGAACGGAACTGTGGCAGCAGAGTTATGTTCTCCCGATGCCTCGACTCGCCAATCGGAACACGAGTTACGCCAACACGTCGCCCGTGGTGGACGCCGAACGCGTCATTGCTTGCTTTGTTTCTGACCAGCACTTTTGGGTGCGCGCCTTCGATCACGCCGGAAACAACCTGTGGAGTCGCGACCTGGGTCCCTTCGAAGCGCAGCACGGACACGGTGCCTCTCCGGTCATTTGCGACGACAAGGTGATCGTATGCAACGATCAGGACGGCGAAAGTTCGATCGTGGCGTTGGATCTGAAAACCGGCAATGTCGTCTGGACAACACCTCGCCGGTCTGCGGCCGCCTCCTACGGCACGCCGACCGTGCACACGTTGTCGGACGGGAAGACGGAGTTGCTCTTTACGAGCCAGTCCCACGGCATCTCCAGCCTTGATCCGAAAACGGGGGCGCCGAATTGGGAGGCGCTGGTGTTCACCAAGCGCATGGTGTCTTCACCGCTCGTCGCCGGTGATCTGGTGATTGGAAGTTGCGGCCAGGGAGGCGGCGCCGGCAACGCTCTTTCGGCCGTCAGATTGGGTGGTAAGGGTGACGTCAGCACAACGCACGTGGTCTATACGTTGAAGAAATCCACCCCTTACGTTCCGACGCCTCTCTACTTGGACGGCCGGCTCTACCTGATCAGCGACGCCGGAGTCGCGAGCGCCATTGACGCCGCGACCGGACGGGAAATCTGGACTGAGCGGTTGGGCGCGGAGTTTTTTAGTTCGCCGGTGATGATCGACGGCAAAATCTACTGCGCCACGACCAAAGGGGAAATGATCGTCCTCGCCACGGGCGACACTTTCCAGGAGATCGCCCGCAATCCGCTCGGCGAGGGCACTCACAGCACACCTTGCGTCGACGGTGGGCGGATCATCGTCAAGACGTTCACGCACCTGGTCTGCATCGCCGCTCCATGAGTCGGACCCTCCTTGCCCTCGTCGGCCTGTCAGCGCTCTCGCCGGTGCCGCTCTGTGCCGCCGATTGGCCGATGCTCGGCGGACGGCCCGATCGCAATCAAGTCTCCCCCGAACGGGGCTTGCCCACCCAGTGGTCCGCGAGCCCCGCGAGTTCGCCGAAGGTCATCAAGTGGGTCGCGTCCTTGGGGCACGCCACCTTCAGTTCACCGGTGATCGCGGACGGACGCGTCTTCATTGGCACCGACAGCGACTCGCACGATCCCGAGGCCCAACGCGGCGTGCTGAAGTGTTTCGCCGAGGATGACGGCCGTCTGCTCTGGTCAGCGAAGCATGAAAAGCTGCGCAATCCCGCGGAGGACGATGGTACCATCGGCATCTGCTCCACACCCTGTGTGGACGGCGGCCGGGTGTTCTACGTGAGCAATCGCGGCGAACTTGTCTGTCGCGAGGTCCGGGACGGCAGGGAAGTGTGGTCGCTCGACATGCGCGCGAAGCTCGGAGTGACGCCGAATCAGGCGTCGTCGTCGTCGCCCCTCGTGGTGGACGGCCGTGTCTTTGTCGTCACCGGCCAGGCCGCCGACTACAAAACGGGAAAGGTGAAAAACCCGTCCGCCCCAAGTTTCGTCGCGGTGGATGCGTTGACGGGCAACGTTATCTGGCAGGACAGCTCGCCCGGGAATCGAATTTTGACCGGTCAATGGGGTTCACCTGGATACGGGGTGGTGGACGAGGTCGCTCAAGTGGTGTTTCCCGGCGGCGACGGCTGGCTTTATAGCTTTGAACCCGCCACGGGGAAACTGCTCTGGAAATTCAACGGCAAGGCTCATGAGAAGCGCCTCGCTTCGGGAGAACCGGAGACGACCTTCCAGTTTCTCGGGGCACCGGTGTTCATCGGCGACCGCATTTTTGTCGCGATTGGCGAGCCCGAGGCGGGCACGGGCCCAGGTGCGTTGCGCTGCATCGACGCGCGTCAGCGGGGTGATGTCACCCTGACGGCCGAACTTTGGCGGCTGGAAGGCGAACACTTCAACGACAGCATCTCCATGCCGGTCGTGCACGACGGGCTGGTTTACGCCGTCGACGCCCCCGGCTTCCTTCATTGCGTGGATGCGGTGACGGGAAAGAAGCAGTGGATGCACGACCTGAAGGCGAACACCTGGGGATCGCCGTTGGTTGCCGACGGCAAAGTCTACGTGCAAACGGCAGAAGGCGTCGTCACGATCTTTGCCGCCGGACGGGAAAAAAATCTCCTGGCGAGCAACGGATCCCTGCCCGACGTGCAGCACGGCACCCCGGTGGCCGCCAATGGCGTGCTCTACATTACGGGCCAGAATCAACTCTTCGCGCTTGGGCTTGGCGCGCCCTGAGACGCTATTCGGTCCCGCCTCTACTTTTTGGCAGCAATGAGGTCCGGTTAATAGCGTCGGGGCTAAGTTAAGCCACGAGGGAGCAGAAATTCATTCTGACTCGTGGTACCTCACGCCTCCTCTGAACCGTATGAATCCCCTACCTGAAATCCGTTTCCTCGACTGCGTAAACTCAGATTTTTAATTCGTTCAATCATAGAGTTTTATGTACTGACTTAGCGCCATTCGGTTTTGCCCGTCGGACCCGTTCCAGATATCAAAAGGTTCGGTTTGAACCCTTCAGGCCACTGCCGTCTTTCCGCGATTCGGCATAGGTGCCGATTTCGATGCCGGCACGGTTGCGGAGGAAGAGCAGCTCAAGATCGGCATTGTAGACGTTGAAATCGAAGTGCTCCTCCTCGTTCGGACCCTCGAACTGGTAGTTGCGATAGGGAAAGATGCGCTCGTCCACGATCTGACACGGCGTTGGAGCGGAAAAGACAAGAGGGTCAGTCCTTACTTTTCAACCAAACGCCTGCCTCCCCACTACAAGTCAAGAAGTAAGGACTGACCCTCTTTCGACCATCTCTCGGTCAGGGCGAGGCCGGCGAGAAGAAGCTCAAAAGCCGGACCGGGAAGGAGCGAATCACCATGGCGACCACGCTGGACCGGGCCGGAGAGGTGAACAACTCAGGGGAAGTTTAAGCGTTTCAGTAAACTCTGTTTTGCCGAAAACCACCTTCTCCGCCACCAACGACGGTCGGCTGCCCCTGTTTCCCTTAACCCCCACCCGCCATGCGCCAACTCCTTGCCTCCGGCCTGCCGTTTGCCCTGCTTTGCATCTCTCTTGCTCCCGCCCAGACCGCCCCCGACACGAAACCAGAAGAGGCGGTGAAAATGAACCCTTTCGACGTTACCTCCGTCCAAACGGATCGTTACCAAGCGTCGAATACGATTTCCGGCACCGCCATGAACACCCTGCTCAAGGATGTGCCGATGTCGATCAATGTGATCACGTCCGAGTTTCTCAACGACGCCGTTATCGGCGACATGGAGCGGGCGCTGGACTTCAACTCCTCCGTCACGCAGATCGCTCGATCCGAGGTCAACAACCAGATCGGTATGTTCTCCCTCCGGGGGTTTCGCAACCGGAACATTCTGCTCGATGGTGTGATGGGCGGAGATTTCATCCCCCGCCATCTCGTCGATCGCATCGAGGTGGTGAAAGGGCCCAACACACTTTACGGGCAGTCTGACCCCGGTGGGCTGGTCAATATGGTCACCAAACGTCCACGCGGACGCGACCAAGCCAACCTCACCGCGCGTCTCGGTTCATTCAACACCTTCGGTGGCGACGTCGATGTCAACCTGGCCAAAGTCGCTCCCGGTGTCGGTCTTCGCCTGATCGGCTCGTACGAGTCCTCCGATGGCTGGAGGTGGCTGGACGGCAAGGAGTCGTCGATGGCGGCCGCGACCGCCGAGTGGAAAGCGACGCAGTCCACGCGAATTCGGTTGCTGGCGAGCACGACCTCGAAGACCGGCAATCCTTCGAACCGATCCGCCATGCCGTTCGTGATCAGGCCCACAGACCTGAATGGAGATGGTGATACGCTTGACCGGGTCGGAGGCGTGGTGGAGGCAACCGCACGCTACAACCCCGATTTCGTACCCTGGGAGTTCACCAGCCAGACCCCGCAGGCAGACCTCGCCCAGGACGCGTCCTACCTGCAATTCAATCTCCATCAGTCCGTTGGCGAGGCAACCGATCTCCAATATACTTACATGCGTTCCGCGCAGGAAAACGATGTGACCTTCCGGGCTTACAACACATTTAACGCGGCCGGGAACGCGGCGGCCCTTTACCAGGCGACAAATGACGAAAACCTTGAGAACGCTCACACACTCAACGCGTTGTTTCGCGCCCGCACCGGACCGATCAAACACCATATCATCGTGGGCGCGCGCCATACGCTCTCCAAGCGGGTGCCCCGCTATTTTCAACTGCGCCCCGGCACCCCGGCCGAGCGCACCGCCCTCAACGCGCTCGAAAACGGCGGTCGCGTCTTTCGCCACAACCTGACCAAGGCGGACGTGCTCGCAGGGACTGAAATCTGGAAGGACTCCATGCCGACCGGGGCCGAGATTCGCGCGGCGGCCTTTCGCTTTCACGGGAATCTCAAGTCCTTCGAGGAGATAAAAACTTATTTTGTCAGCGACAGCTTCACCCTGCTGGACGACCGGCTGCGTGTTCTTGCCGGTCTGCGCAGTTTCGAAGTATCGGGCTGGAGTTACGGTCTCAACGGCAACCAGGGATCCAAGCGGGTGTCCCGGGACATCAGTCACCAAGTCGGCGTCAACTACACGCTCAACCGCTCTCTGGTCCTCTTTGGCAATCAGGCAACCTCGTTCGATCCCAATGGCTTCGACAACCTGAGCAACGACTACTTCCCGGCGGAGGAATCCGAAGCGGTCGAGATGGGGATCAAGCTAGATGGGCTTTGGGGGGGACGCATCTCAGGATCGATCGCCTGGTTCCGAATCGACAAGGTCAATGTCGTGCGCAGCGACTACAATCCGTTTTCGTTTATGAACACGACCGAGATCACGGACGATCGCAGTGAGGGCATCGATCTGGAACTTTTCATCAACCTCACCAAGGGTTGGCAAACCACGGTCAGCTACACGCATTTAAACGCCCGCACAGTCAGGACCGCGACAGAGGCCCTCGGTATGCGCCTCGAAGGTGCCGCTCCTGACCGGCTGACCTTCTTCACCACCTACTCGTTCGACAAAGGGCCACTGAAGGGGATCCGCTTCGGCGGCGGCGGCATTCGGGCCTGGGGTCCCATCCAACAGTTCGGCACCAGCGACAGTCGCCTCATCCTTGAGGATGGTTACACTCAGTTTAACCTCTTCGCCCGATATGCCTTGGACATGTTCGCCCGCCCCACAACGCTCGGCGTCAATGTGAGCAATCTCACGAACGAGTTCTACATCCGCGCCCGGGGAAACTCCAGTACACCCCGCGAAATCATGGGTTCGATCAACGTCCGCTTTTGACATCAAACCATCCCATCGGATGAACCGATTCTCCCTCGCCGCCACCCTCCTGATCCTGACCGGGCTCGCCTCGGTAGCGGATCGCGCCGACGCCGCCGCGCCGAACATCGTGATCATCCTCGCTGACGATTTGGGTTACGGCGACGTCCAATGCCTGAACCCTACCCGAGGGAAGATCCCAACACCCCATCTCGACCGCCTCGCCCGCGAGGGAATGACGTTCACCGACGCCCACAGCGGATCCTCGGTCTGTACACCGACCCGATATGGGTTGCTGACGGGACGTTACGCCTGGCGCACGCGGTTACAGCAGGGCGTGATCGACGGATTTGTCCCGCCGCTGATCGATGAACGCCGCCTCACGCTGCCGGTCCTCTTGAAGAACCAGGGTTATCATTCCGCCGTGATTGGCAAGTGGCACCTCGGATTCACGCTCGACCGGCAGGGGAAAGGCAGCGGGCAGGGCGTCGAACTGTTTGGAGCACCGACCGGTGCCCGGACCACGGATGGGCCCATTTCCCGGGGGTTCGATCTCTTCTACGGGGTGCAGCATGCGCGATCCATGGGGACCTTCTTCTCCCAGGATACGGCGGTCGAGCAGGTGCCACCCGTCGAGGCGCTGGACAAACTCACCCGTCGGGCCGTCGACTATGTGACCTCCCGGGCAAAGACGGGGCAGCCCTTCTTCCTCTACTTTGCCCTGACGTCGCCGCACACCCCGATCGTACCTTCCGCAGAGTGGAAGGGTCGAAGCGAGCTCGGGCCCTATGGCGACTTCGTCATGCAAACAGACGCAGCCATTGGACAGGTGCTGCGCGCCATCGAGAATGCGGGTGTCGCCGGAACGACCCTCGTTTTTGCCACCAGTGACAACGGTTGTTCTCCGCAAGCCAACACGGACGATCTGGAAAAGAAGGGACACTTTGCGAGTGCCCAGTATCGTGGATACAAAACCGACATCTGGGAAGGCGGCCACCGGGTTCCCTTCTTCGTGCGATGGCCGGGGAAGGTGGCCCCAGGCACGCAATCTGATGTCACGCTCTGCCTGACCGACGTGATGGCGACCGTGGCGGAGATCGTGAAGGCTCCGCTGCCCACCGACGCCGCGGAGGACAGTCACAGCTTCCTCCCCAACCTCCGCGGAGAAAAGCACTCAACGCGCCCGCCGGTAATTCACCACAGTATCGAAGGAAAATTTGCGATCCGGTCGGGTTCATGGAAGCTCGCGCTGTGCGCAGGCAGCGGCGGTTGGGGCAAGGCCATGACGGACCCCATACAGCTCTACGACCTTGCCTTGGACATTGCGGAGCAACACAACCGGGCCACGGATCAGCCTGCGGTGGTCGAACGTCTGCGCGACCTGCTTGCGCGCGCAGTCCGTGACGGCCGCACCACGGAAGGGCCGGGGGTCTCCAACGACGGAGTGGTCAAATGGGAACCTTAAGCATCTCGCGGTTCTTGCGACCCTTCCCGCGGAGGACGGATGGCTCGCCGCCGCAACGGTGACCCCAGTCCCGCTGAAAAATTTCAATAGAATCCGCTTTTCATCTAGGACGGTTACCCCAAATAAACTCCTTTCCCCGGTAGGCCGCCTCCAGAATCAACGTTTGCATCCTCGCGGACGATTTCTACCTACGCGCCCGGGGCAAATCCAACCGGCCGCGTGCGTTCATGCGCACAGTCCTTACGAAGATCTGACGACGACACCCCACGCCGGCTTCGGCTCCCCCCTATTCTGACCCAATGCCGCGCTTACGCCTGTCCGCCGCTTTCCTCGCTTCTTTCATGCTTCCCGCAATCGGCGGGGCCGAGGAATTGAAGAACCTGCACGCTCGCCCGGAGCGAGTGGCGGCCTGGGAGCATGGAAGGCTTGGTCTGTTCATCCACTGGGGTCCTTGGTCACAGACCGGAATCGGCTATATCTGGAAGATGATGCCCGGCTCCTCGCCGGACGAGCGCGCCCGAGGATTCGATCTCTGGCGCACCTTCAACCCGGTGAAGTTTGACCCGCGGACGTGGGCCCGCGCTGCCAAGGAGGCCGGCATGACCTACGTTGTCTTCGTCACCAAGCATCACGATGGCTTCAACAACTACGATACGAAACTTTCCGACTTCCGTATCACCGCCCCTGCTTCGCCCTACTCCAAAAATGCGGACGCCGATCTGACCAGGGCCGTGATCGAGGCCTTCCGGGCCGAGGGTCTGGCAATCGGGCTCTACTACTCCCACATCGACTGGCATCATCCCGACGGCCGGTTTTTCGCACGGGGTCACCCGGATTTCTCTCCGACTCACGTCGACCGCGATCCTGCCGCGTGGCGACGTTTTGCCGACTATCAGTTGGGACAGCTCCGCGAGTTGCTCACCCAGTACGGCAAGATCGACATTGTCTGGTTCGATATCCAGTGGCCGTTCGCCGACAACGGGCCCGTGCGCGTAGCCCATCCCGTCGTGCGCGGTGATGTGCTGAAGATGATGCAGCTCATCCGCACCCTGCAGCCCGACGCGATCGTGAATGATCGCGGCACCGACGTATATGGCGATTTCCATACGCCGGAACAGAGGGTGCCGGAAACGGGTCTGCCCGGGGCGTGGGAATCCAACCTCACCATCACCAACGAGCGGGGCTATTGGTTCAAGGGCGATCAGGTGAGCTCGAAGTCCCCCGCGGAGCTGGTCCGAACGCTGATCGAGATCGCCTCGAAGGGCGGCAACCTGCTGCTCAATGTCGGACCACGCGGTGATGGCGAGCTCATCGCAGGGGAGTACGCCGCCCTCGCAGGGATCGGCGCCTGGATGCGCCGGAACGGTGAGAGCATTTACGGAACGACGCGCAGCCCGTTTTATGACCTGCCATGGGGACGCGTCACCACCCGCGGCAACCGTCTCTACCTGCACGTCCTTGACTGGCCGGCCGACGGCGTTCTTGGGCTTCCGGGGCTCAAGACGCCGATCAAGGCCGCATGGAACCTCGCGGATACTACCCGGCAGGCAATCGCTCCGACCCAGCGCAACGACGAGCCCGCTCTCCTCGTGGGCATGACCGCCACCGATCCGATCTCCAGCGTCATCGTGGTGGAGCTTGGCGGAAAACCAGAGGTGAAAAACCTGCTTCGGGCCCGCGAGGGCGCAGCGCTATTGCTGCCGGCCGGGAGGGCCACATTTGAGGGTGAATCCGTACGGTACAACTACGGCCGCTCCACCCGACACGGGGGATTCCTCGAAAATCTGGTATCAACAGGCGATCGCATTTCGTGGGACTTCACCGCCGCCACTCCGGGCTCCTACCGGGTGAGTCTCGAATACGCCGTACAAACCGGCCGTGAGGGCAGCTCCTTCACCGTCCAGGTGGACGGCGCAGCCCCACTCCGCGGCACCACCCACGCCACGGCCGCATGGGAGGGGCCGCTCCTCGAGGTGCGCACCAACACCCCGGGCAAGGGCGAAGCGAACGACAATCGCTGGACTTTCAAGTCCCACGAAGTCGGGACCGTACAGCTGGTCCGACCGGGCGAACATCGTCTGGTCGTCGAGCCGGAGAAGCTGGCCCACGGCTACCTCTTCTTCCTCAAGAGCGTCACCCTCACGCCCGCGACACCATGAGACGGACCGTTTGCGAAACATGGGAGTCGCGCCCTTGCTTTGCCTCGAACTGGAGTCGGCCTGCACATCCACCTACCCTTCAAGCCCTCATCCGCCGGCAGTCTCAGTCCGCATATTTGCCATCGTCCCAACCTCTCCCTGAATGCACCTCTCATCGGCCCTTTTCTCCATCCTATTCTTGACCGTAGTTGCGAACTCCCAAGGCCTGGCTGCAGAGACCTCTCCAGGAGCATCCATCGACCGGAACGGCGTGTGGGTGCTTGCGAACTCCCAAGGTCTGGCTGCAGCGAACTTCACCTATTCCGATCTGCCAGGCCTTGAACCGAGCGCCACGGTCATGCGTCGCGACCCCAGCGACGTGATCAAGGTCGGAGACGACTACTTTGTGTGGTACACCAAGGGCGCGGTCTTCCACGGTTACGACTCAACGATCTGGTATGCGACTTCCCGCGACGGTCACACGTGGACGGAGCGCGGTGAAGCGCTCGTCCGCGGGGGCAAGGACAGTTGGGATGAGCAAAGCGTATTCACCCCAAGCATCCTCATGGGAGAGGGAAAATACTGGCTGTTCTTTACCGCCGTACCCAAACCTTTCACCAACGAAGGCGATCGCGTCACCAAGAGCGCCATTGGCGTCGCCGTCGCCGACCAGCCGGAAGGCCCTTGGAAAAAGCTGTCCCACAATCCCGTATTGCGCACCAGTGACGATCCGGCGCATTTCGACAGCATGCGGGTCGACGACGCCTGCCTGATCGTGCGTGAGGGAAAGTACTGGCTCTATTACAAGGGCCGACAGTGGGACAATACGCCGGGAAACACCAAAATGGGAGTTGCGATCGCGGATCGCCCCGACGGCCCGTATGTGAAGTCCTCCGGCAATCCCGTCATCCCCGCCGGTCACGAGGTACTCGTCTGGCCCCATGGGCAGGGCGTGGTGGCGATGATCAACATCGGTCCTCCCGGTCTGCGCCAAACGCTGCAGTATGCGGCCGACGGACTCAGGTTTACCAAGCTCGCCGATCTTCCCGACGTACCTGCCGCCGCGGGTGCCTACCGTCCGGAGGCGTTCACCGACAGCGGTCGCGGGGAAATGATCGGCTGGGGCATCAATATCCGCTCCCGGCCGGGAATGCTTCCCTTCCTGCAACGTTTCGACTGTAAATGGCCCGCTGTGCCCGGACTTGAATAGCCCCCGTTCCGTCATGACAATCGTCCCACGCTTCCTCGGGTTCACCGCTTCCGGAATGATCGCATTCTCGTCGGTCGGTGGGGCCGGATCCAACTACGGCGATGATATCGCCAAACTCCGCCACCACGTCGAGGTCATTGAACTCACCGACGGCCCCGGGCTCGCCCGCGTCGCCGTGGTCGCCGCGTATCAGGGACGAGTCATGACCAGCACCGCGGGCGGAGCGGCAGGATTCTCCTTCGGCTGGGTCAATCACGCGCTGATCGCCGCCGGGAAGATCCAACCCCACATCAACGTCTTTGGCGGCGAGGACCGCTTCTGGCTCGGCCCGGAAGGCGGGCCCTTTTCGCTGTTCTTCCCAAGCTCCGCACCCGCCCAGACCCTCCAGCATTGGCAGACGCCCGCCTTTATCGACACTCAACCGTGGCGGATCACCCGCCAGTCGGGTACCGAGGTGGCTTTTGCTGCCCGCGAGCGACTCGTAAACCGAGCGGGCACGGCGCTCGACCTCGCCGTGACGCGCACGATCCGGCTGGTGGACGCGGGCCGCACGCTGGCGCTACCCGGAGGAAAGGTACCGTCCGGGGTCTCCACAGTCGGATTCGAGTCCGAGAACCGCCTGACCAACGCCGGCAGCGCCGCCTGGACGAAGGCGTCCGGGCTCCCTTCGATCTGGATCCTCGGCATGTTCAACCACGGCCCGCGCACCACCGTTGTCATCCCGCTCGCGCCTTTCCCCGACGCAAAGCCCGGCGCTGGCGTTCGGAGCGATTATTTCGGGGATGTCCCACCCGACCGGCTCAAGGTCACGGCCAACGCGGTCTTCTTCCGGGCGGACGGTCAGGCGCGCGGGAAGATCGGGATCGACGCGCGGCGCGCCACGGACGTCGCCGGTAGTTGGGATGCCGAGCGCAGCATCCTGACGATCGTACAGTACACACGTCCACGGGACGCCGCATCGCGCCCGTACGTCGATTCCCGCTGGATCGACATGGCGGACCCCTATGCGGGAGACGTGATCAACGCCTACAACGATGGCCCGCCGGAACCAGGAGCCGCGCCCCTCGGACCGTTTTACGAATTGGAATCGTCCAGCCCAGCCGCGGCGCTCCAGCCGGGCGAATCGATCACCCACGTCCATCGCACGTTCCATTTCACGGGAGATCGCGAGGCGCTCGATTCGCTCGCAAGGAACCTGCTTTCTCTTTCCCTTTCGGTCATCGAGGCCGCACTCCGCTGAACGCCGTCTTTCCACGCGGACGTACGTGTGACCGATCCGAGTCACCTTCAAACCGACCATGATCCGATTTTTACTCTTCACGGTCCTCTTGTTGTCCCCGCGAGTTGATGCGGCGTCGCCTGGTCGGCCCAACATCCTCTTCCTCTTCGCCGACGATTATTGTTTCGAGGCCCTGCACGCCCTCGGCGATCGCGTGGTGGAGACGCCGAATCTCGACCGTCTGGTGGCCCGCGGAACCACCTTCACCCATGCGTAAAACATGGGTTCGTGGAGTCCGGCGGTCTGCATCGCCAGCCGCACCATGCTCCTCACGGGTCGCAGCGTCTGGCAGGCCCAAGCGGTGCACCGCGCCCTTGACATCGAGCGCGCCGCCGGACGGCTCTGGCCGCAGTTGCTGGCCGGTGTCGGTTACCGGACCTACATGACTGGTAAGTGGCATCTGCCGGTCGAGGCCGCCCGGACCTTCGACCAGACCAGCCATGTCCGTCCAGGCATGCCCATGGACACCCCGGAAGGCTACTCCCGGCCGGTGGACGGACAGCGGGATCCATGGAACCCGGCCGACCCGAAGTTCGGGGGCTACTGGGAAGGAGGGAAACACTGGAGCGAGGTTACCGCCGAGGACACCCTGGCGTTTCTTCACGATGCGCGCGGCCGCACCGAGCCGTTCTTCATTTATTGCGCGTTTAATGCCCCCACGATCCCCGGCAGGCGCCCCAAACTTATCTGGACCGCTATCCGCTTGAGCGGATTCCCGTGCCCGTCAATGCCTTGGCCGAATACCCCCATGCGGAGGCCATGGGCGCCGGGCGGACGTTGCGCGACGAACGGTTGGCTCCTTACCCGAGAACCGACCGGTCGATCAAGACCCAGCGGCGCGAATACTACGCCCTCATCACCCACCTCGACGCCCAGATCGGCCGCGTCCTGCAGGCGCTCGAAGCCAATGGTCAAGCGGACAACACCTGGATCTTTTTCACCGCCGACCACGGGCTGGCCGTCGGTCAGCATGGCCTGATGGGCAAACAAAACATGTACGAACACAGCCTGCGGGTTCCGTTCATCGTCGTCGGTCCCGGGGTCAACCCCGATCGCAAGATCGCCACACCGATCTACCTCCAGGAAAAGACAAGAGGGTCGATCTACCTCCAGAAGACAAGAGGGTCAGTCCTTACTTTTCAACCAAACGCCTGCCTCCCACTACGAGTCAAGAAGTAAGGACTGACCCTCTTTCGACCATCTCCGCTGCGAACCAAGAAGAAGACAGACGCTCACATCGCAACGGATCGAAAAAGCGCCGCTTGGAAAGTGGAAGTCGCCGCG
>Ga0105048_10012485_pt1 | contig 13321 bp, 8 predicted proteins | sample MAT05_FD_78382 | JGI IMG/M metagenome (GOLD analysis project Ga0105048, IMG submission 78382) | Freshwater microbial communities from Lake Fryxell liftoff mats and glacier meltwater in Antarctica - MAT-05 | ecosystem: Environmental > Aquatic > Freshwater > Ice > Liftoff microbial mat | place...
GCTCGCATCGCGGGCCACGACATGTTTACCGACCGCATCGCGGGCTCTATCCGCCTGGGCTACCTGCCTGAAAATGGGCCTCTCTATCCTGATATGACCCCCCATAGCCTGCTCAGTTTCTTTGCCGACGCTCGCGGTATGGCCACCGACTACAAAAAGACTCGAATCGAAGCCGTTATCGAGCTATGCGATCTGAAGTCAGTTTTTCACAAGGCCATCAGCAAATTATCCAAAGGCTTCCGGCAGCGGGTTGGAATGGCCCAAGCTCTGTTGCATGAGCCAGATGTTCTCATTCTCGATGAACCAACCGCGGGTTTGGACCCAAACCAAATTCGCGAAGTTCGCAACACTATGAAGAAGCTGGGCGAAACAAAAACGATTCTGCTTTCGACTCACATTCTTCAGGAAGTCGAAGCTATGGCATCTAGGGTCATCGTGATCAACGAAGGCCGCAAGGTTTTTGAAGGGACGGTAGACGATCTGAAGAAAATCAAAGGTGATTTATCGTCCGCGTTCCACAAGCTTACAGGGGCTGCTCAATAACAGCAGATCTCGATAGCCTAGCTCGGAAATTGCCCTCGAGCGTTTCCAGCCAGTTCGGAAAGCGGTGGTTTTTTGCTTTCGGACATTTCAACGAAAATCGATCAACGCATTTTGTGTTTTAAGGAATAGTACACGTGGAGCTCGTTCTTACCGCATTGTTCAAGCTGCTATTGCTAGACGTAGTGTTTTTGGCCGTTATGCTCGCCCTGATGGTGCTGCTAGCTCGCGGTCGTCGGGTCGCGTATGCGGTCCTCAAGCGAAATTTCTACGGGTATTTCGCGAACCCAACAGGATACGTTTTTCTTTGCCTGTTCGTGTTGCTTACCAGCATGGCTGCCTTCTGGCCGCACGAATTTTTTAGCTCGAATCTCGGCACTCTCGGGCAGTTGAACAAGTGGTTTGTCTACATCATGCTGTTCTTCATCCCCGCCATTACGATGAGCATTTGGGCCGAAGAACGTCGGCAAGGGACTGACGAATTGCTGCTGACTCTACCAGCTGACGACTTCGATATCGTCGCGGGCAAGTACGTAGCTGCCTCGGCTATCTACTCGGTTTCGCTGCTGTTCTCACAGCTATCAACGTTCGTCGTTCTGGCGCTCCTCACCCAGGGAGACATCGACACGGGACTGTTCTTTACCAACTACATCGGCTACTGGTTCATCGGCCTAGCGATGATTGCGATCGGCATGGTCGCATCGTTCCTTACCAACAACCTGACGGTCGGATTTATTCTAGGCGCGTTGTTCAATGCCCCGCTCGCGTTCGCCTTCAAGTCCGATACGATCGCAGATCGGTTCTACGCTCGAGAAATCAAGAACCTGAGCTTTCAAGAACGCTTCGATGATTTTGGTCGCGGCGTCTTGAGTCTCTCTAGCATGTCCTACTTCCTCTTCGTGGCCGCGTTCGGCGTCTACCTCTGCATGGTGCTGATTGGTAAACGGCATTGGAGCGGCGGACGAGATGGCAACACCAAACTTGCGCACTTCGTCACACGCATCGGTTTGCTCGGTGTGCTTGCGGTCGCTGGTAGCATGCTGTTCCGCAACCGCGATTTGATCCGAGTGGATGCGACCGAATTGAAAATCAGTTCGCTATCCCCGGTTACGATAGAAATGATTCGAACTTTGGGTAAGGATCGCGATATCGTCGTTGATGCATTCATCTCCGATGAAGTCCCCGAACAGTATGCCAAGAGCAAATACCAAATCGTGTCGCTGCTCAAGGAATTCGAATCGACCGCAAAATCCTCCGGCGTCCCAATGACCGTCCGCATCTACGACTCCATCGTTCCGTCGAGCGAAGAGGAGAAACTGGCGGAGCAACAGTATGGCATCGTGCCTCAAATGATTCGAGTTCGTGAACGCGGAACCTATTCGGACCAGCCGGTCATGCTAGGAGCAGCTTTCCGAAGCGGTTTGCAAAAAGTCGTGATTCCTTTCTTCGAACCCGGCGTGCCTGTCGAGTACGAATTGGCCCGATCGCTCACGACTGTAGCCAAACCTGCACGCAAAAAACTGGGTGTGCTCAAGACCGATGCCAAGCTCATGGGAGGCACCGATATGCGCACTTTCCAATCTCAGCCGCAACAGCCGATCGTCGATGAGTTGGCGAAACAGTATGAAGTCTCTGAGGTCAACGCTGCGTCTCCGATCGACGTCGAAAAATACGATATCCTGCTTGCGGTCCAGCCGTCGTCGCTCGGACCCGAAGAGATGGTCAACTTCACTGCCGCAGTCAACGCGGGTGTCCCAACCGCCATTTTCGAGGACCCTATCGTGGCTTTGGATCAAGTTCCAGGGACCGGTGATCCTAAGCAGCCAGCGGGCGGAATGATGATGATGGGCGGTGCACCAACTCCCAAGGGTGACATTCGACCACTATGGCGTGCGCTGGGCCTCGAAATACCGGGACGCCCCGGCATGATGGGTGGCTTTGCTCCCGACATTTGCTGGCACGAATACAATCCCTACCCTGTGCTAGCCGAGACTTCCGAAGCGTCCGACTTTTGGGTCTTCGCTCGCGAAGAAGCAAAGGGTGCTCAAGGTGCCTTCAGTACCGAAAGCGAGATCACCAACGGACTCAAAGAAGTCATGCTGCTATTTGCAGGTGTTATCGTCCCAGCCAAAGACTCAGGCGTAAAAGTCACGCCCTTGATCAAAACGGGCGAAATGGCGGGAACCATGAGCCAAGCCGAGATTAACAGCGTCCAGCAATCCTCTCTCGGCAGGTCCACCGAGTACCGAATGCGTCGCGGTCCGCCAAAGGGAGAGCAAATTTTGGCAGCTCTCATCGAGGCCCCTTCCGACACAAAGGAAAGTTCAGACAAGTCCAAGCGACCGCTTAAGGCGGTGTACGTCGCCGATATCGATTTCATGTCGAGAACCTTCGTCGACATCCGCAACCGACCACCCATGCTCGAAGATATCAATTTTCAGTTTCAGAATATCACGTTCGTATTGAATGTGATCGATGTCCTGGGAGGGGAGACCCGATATCCGCAAGTGCGCCGGCACGTTCCTACCTATAGCACGCTCAAACTCGTAGAATTGAAATCCGATGAGGCGCGGCGGGAAGAAGCTCGCAAACGAACTGACTTCACCAACGACTACGAAAAAGCGGTAGCTGACGTCGAAGAGGGAAATGCCAAATCCGAACGGGAACTCAAGGATCAAATTGAAAAACTGCAATCGCTCGGAGCAGTCGATCCGGTCAAGATCAAAGAGCTCCAAGAAAAGATGCAGATCGACCAAATCAAGAAGGTCCAGTTGGCCAAGAAGTTCCAAGTGGAGAAGGAGCGACTATTGCGAGTTCGGGACCAAGGCATACGAGAAGCTCGGCGCCAGTCCGACGACGCGATCGGCAAGATCCAAAACTACTACAAACTCCTGGCGGTTTTTGTACCGCCGATTCCACCTTTGTTGGTGGGCATCATCGTGATGGTCTCACGCCGACTAAGGGAACGAGACGGTATATCCAAGAACCGACTTCGTTAAAGTTTAACCGGCACAGCCGCCAACCCAACAATGTTTAACCGGCAAAGCCGCTACCCATCCATCACCCGTGCCACGCACTTCGCAGCACGGTTCATCGCATCGCAAAACCATCCAACCAAACCATTCGGAGATACACCAAAGTGACTGAGGGAACCAAGACAGGCTCATTAGCCGCCGTGGCTGGCATCGTTGTGCTTTTAGCTTGGACCACGTCCAGCCGCAACAGCGCAGCTCCCGACAAAATCAACTTGGGAAAACCACTGTTCGAAAAGTTTGCCGATCCACTTTCGGCGGCTTCGCTCAAAATTTTGCGGTACGATACGCCCAAAGAGGACTACGTCGACTTCGAGTTAGCCCGCGATCGCAAGGTAGGCCTATGGACTATCCCATCGCACGAAAGCTATCCCGCAGATGCTGCCAAACAGATGAGTGAAGCGGCCAACTTGTTCGTCGGCCTCAAGGCCCTCGATATCGCCAGCGAAAAGAAAGCCGAACACGCCATGTTTGGCGTAATAGAACCCAACAAGCAGAACTCAGACAAAGGGGGCGAGGGGGTCGGTATGCTCGTCCAAATGCGAGACGAAAAAGGTGACATACTGACCGATTTGATCATCGGCAAAGAGATCGACAAAAAGAAACGGTTCGCCCGCGTTCCTTCCGAAGATGTGGTTTACGTAATCGAACTGGACATCAGCCCATTGAGTACCGATTTCAAGCAATGGATTGAATCGGACTTGCTGAAACTGAGCAGCAACGATATCGAAACGCTCGGCGTGCGGGACTACCAATTGGTCCAAACGACCCAAGGACTCGCGCTGGATCGCAACTACGAAGCCGATCTGGCTTACTCCACCGCGAACGGTCAGTGGTCGGCGAGTCGGATCATGAATTTCGATTCCGAAACACCCAGCGAAGTCGCTCTGACTGCCGAAGAGCAGCTCAACGCTACAAAACTCAATGAGATCAAAAGCACACTTGACAATCTTCGCATTGCCGACGTCGTCAAGAAACCTGCTGGTCTCGCGGCGGATTTGAAAGGGGATAAGTCGCTGCTGTCCAATCAAGAGTCGCTCATGTCGTTGCAGCGACGCGGGTTCTTTCCAAACCCAAATCAAAAGGGAGGAGACACCGTCGATTTCTACTCGAAGAGCGGCGAGTTGATCGTCACGCTGAAGGACGGCGTTCAGTATCTTCTGCGATTCGGTGGCGCTGCGGGCGCTGAAATCACAGCTGCTGAACCGACGGAGAACGCCGAAGGCAAAGTCGAAGAAACCGTATCGATCAATCGTTTCATGTTGGTTACAACTCGGATCGACGAATCGAAATTCCCGCAACCCGACTTGGAGCGTTTGCCGGAAACGATCGAAGAACTGAAGGAGATCGAACGGCTAAAGAACAAACCTGCCGAGCTTGCACCCGCTGCGGCTGAGTTTTCCCCGCCCGCCGATGAGGCGGGCAGCCTTGAACCCAAGCCCGATGTGCCAGCCACTGAAAAGCCAGCCACCGAAAAGCCAGCCACCGAAAAGCCAACCACCGAGAATCCAGCCACCGAAAAGCCGACCACCGAGAATCCTACCGAAGAGAAACCGGGCGAAGAAAAACCGGCAGCTGCTATCCCGGATGTCCCCAGTGCCAGCCTAACGCGATCGCGTGGAAAGCCGGTCGCCTTTCAAGTACCCCAAGAGCCCGATGTGCCAAAACCTGACGTTGCGAAACCAGAAGCCACGCCTCAGAACTCGGATACCAAGCCAGCGTCGGAACGCACCGATGTTGAGTGGAAAGAGGAACTGGAAGCGGCCAGAGATCGCATCAACAAAGCGAATCAGCGCAAGATCGACGATCGCAACGATCGAATGAATACGGCTAGGAAGAAAGTAGCTGAGTTGAACGGTCGCTTTGCAGACTGGTATTACGTCGTTAGCGAAGTGGATTACAAGAAGTTGAAAGTCACGATGCCGGAGTTGATTCAACCCAAATCGTCAGGAAACGCCGGTGGTGCTGGTCCAGGAGCGGGGGGCTTCCCCGGGGGCGGTGGTGGGTTTCCGGGGGGCTTTCCGGGGCAGCCCTAACTAGCCATGAATCCGATCGAACCGCCTGACGAAGAGGGAGAGCTTGAGCTTGAGGTTTCCGTAGGCGAGATGGATGAGCATCTGGCTCCTGCCACTCCAGAACTGCAAAAGCGGCTCGGCGAACTTCTCAGCGGCAACTTGGGCTTTCGTCGTGCGGCCGAAAAGGTCCGAGATTTCCCACAATCGCCCGGCGTCTACCTGATGAAGGATACGTCGGGTGTTGTCATCTATGTTGGCAAAGCCAAGAATCTACGCTCGCGGGCGGGCAGCTACTTTCTCGCTGCGGCCGCCCAAGAGATACGGACTGCCGAGTGGATTCACGAGATTGCTGATATTGACTTCATGCTATGCAGCAGCGAGGTGGACGCACTTCTCACCGAAAGCCGCTTGGTCAAGGACATTCAGCCGCGGTACAACAAGGATCTGAAAGACGACAAGACATTTCCGTACTTGATGATCACAACCCACGAGGATTTTCCGCGAGTTGAAGTCACCCGGACTCCGAAGGAAAAGGGAGCGAAACTCTACGGGCCCTTTACCAGCGCGGGGCAACTGCGAGGGGCGTTGCAAGTGATGCAGCGGGTTTTCCAGTTCCGTACTTGTTCGCTGGACATCGAGGAAAGCGACCCGCGTTGGGAGTGGTTTCGACCATGCTTACTGGCCTCGATCAAACAATGCACGGCGCCGTGCAATCAGCGTATTAGTAAAGCCGACTATCGACGCGATATACGACGGTTGCAGACATTCCTCGAAGGTGGCAGCGAACGCTTGTTAAAGCAAATGCGAGAGGAAATGCTCGAGGCTTCTTCGAAATTGGATTTCGAAAAGGCAGCTCGCATGCGAGACGAAATTCAGTTGTTAGAAAACTTGGGAGATCGGGGAGAGATCGATACGCATGCCCAGCCGGAGGTCTTTTATATTGATCCAAAGAAAGGCATGCGGTCGTTGAAAAAGATATTGGGCATGGACAAGGAGCCACGCGTAATCGAAGGAGTCGACATTGCGCATCTGGGTGGCACGGATACGGTCGCGTCGCTGGTTCAGTTCTTAGACGGCTTGCCCTTCAAACCTGGCTATCGCCGATATCGGATTCAAGAGGTCAAGGGTATCGATGACTTCCGAAGCATTCACGAGGTGATCTCCAGACGGTTTCGCAGGTTGAGTGACGAGCAAGACGCCTTTCCTGACTTGCTCATGATCGACGGTGGCAAAGGCCAATTGAACGCGGCCCTGGCGGCCTTCCGAGATCAAGACATCGAACCACCGACCATGATTTCGTTAGCCAAACGAGACGAAGAGATTTTTCGACCAGGAGAAAGCGAGCCGATTCGATTGGGACGCGAGTCGTTTGCCTTGCGGCTGTTGCAGTACGTTCGAGACGAAGCGCACCGTTTCGCACAACACTACCATCATATGCTCCGGCAGAAGAGCACCTTCGCGAACGAGATTAAGGGCAAGAACAGAAAAAAGTAACACGTGAATCCAACGCAGTTTGCAAGAATCACAAGGACCGATGAGCGAGAAGGCTACTACCGACGCGAGATTAACGCGAGGCGTCTTCCAATAGTCCTCCTCCAAGGTTTCGGTAGTGGACAGGGGTCTGCGCTGTGTAATTCGAAATGAGCAAATCTTCTAAACCGTCGTTGTCCATATCACCGGCATCGACACCCATACTTCCGTGCGCATTCCCGGTGACATCGAAGGCCACGCCGCGCAGTGTCGCGTCGTCCGCAAAAGTTTTGCCCGAATCGTTGATGAGCAATTGATTGGGAGCCGTATCGCTGCAGAGAAACACTTCGCTGTATCCGCCTTCATCCCAATCTCCATCGTTTTTTACGTCCAATAGACAAATGCCAGCACCGAACAAAGGTGCATCCTTGGAAGGAATGGAGCTTTGGGGTATTTGAGCTGGGGTCGCCTTTTCGAATGTGCCATCCCCTTGGTTTAGGAAAAGCTCAACCCCACCCCAGTTATTCAGCACCAGATCTTGGTCTCCATCATGATCCAGGTCACCTGCAACCACACCGAGCGTGTGCGAATGAGAGGTCAGATTCGCGGGGTGTGTTACGTCCGCAAAACGAGCCGCTCCTAAATTGCGATACAGTCGATTTCCTAGATAGCCGTCTGGTTGGATTGCGGGTTTTACGTCTGTGGGAAATGCGAGTGGCTGGCTCGGAAGAAACAAATCAACAGCTCCATCTCCGTCGTAATCGAATGTTGCGACTCCAGCCACCATCAATCGCGGCAACCAAGGTTCGGTTTCGTCAACATAGTGTTTGGATTCGATCCCTGACTCTTCCCGGCGATCCACGAACCAGAACGAAGATTGGCCGAAACAAGCTCCATCCAATACCAAGACCGAAAAAAAGAACCAAGTTCGGAGTATTAATTTTGGTCTCTTGGATTTCTAGAAATGCGATGAGAAGAACATGAGATGGCTTTCCATTACGACGAAAATATTAGCAATCGTACGCAATTCCGAGGAGATGGTCCAAAAAATCTGGGTAGAGCTGCCGAGTACTCATGTTTCCTGGCAATTCCGAACCTTTCCTCAAAAAAAAGCATATTTTTTCAATTGCCTTGTTTTACTGACCGAAAATTGGTATTATCAGTTTGGTATGGGTCATTTCCTTCCTTCCGGTCCTATTTAAGGGTAATTTATTATGAGAATAAAACGCGGTTTTACTTTGGTGGAGCTTTTGGTGGTCATTGCCATCATCGGCATATTGGTGGGGTTGTTACTTCCCGCAGTTCAGTCAGCCCGCGAGGCTGCTCGTCGGATGCAATGCACTAACAATTTGAAGAATTTGGCGCTGGCTCAGCACAACTTCCACGATGTGTTCAGGCGTTTTCCTGCTGCATCGCATGAAATGAATTGGAGGGGTGCATTAAATGCTGGAAACGCTTGGGAACGCATTGGATTCTTGGCGTCCACGCTCCCTTACATTGAGCAGAGCTCATTGCACGGATTGATCGTTCCATTCACCTTGGCTGGTGGTCGACCTTGGCATTTTGACCCTGCCGGACCAACCGGTGCCCGAATTCTAAGCCCGTATGCTGTTCGAGTTCCCACGTTCCGATGTCCCTCGGATGTTTTTGAGCTTGCACCCCAAGACATCGCACCGACAAACTACGTTGCCAACCGTGGCGATCTTTATTTGAATTCGGGAGATTGGGAGTGGAGAGGCATGTATGCGAATGGTGAGCGAGGACAATCCGTGTTGGGCATCGGCGACGGATCATCCAACACCATCTTGCTGTCCGAGTTGGTAGTCGGTCGAAATTCGGGTACCGCAGGGCATCCAATTATAAGTGGGACCGTTTTGAATTCGATCGGGCCCGTTGGCGGACAATTTACACCCGCACTTTGCAATGCAACTCGTGGACCAAACGGCATGCTTTTGGGTACGACTCAACACACTTGGGACAATGGCGGTTGGGGCAAGGGACGTCGTTGGGGTGATTCGCTGAACGCCTTCTCGGGCTTCTTCACTATTTTGCCCCCGAATGGACCGACATGTGCAAATAATAATGCGGAGAGTAACGCAATGCCTACCGCCAGCAGCCGACACACCGGTGGAGTGAACGCAGCAATCGCAGATGGCTCTGTTCGGTTTATTTCCCAGAACATTGATACAGGCAATCTTTCTTTTACCGTGCCAGCTATCCCATCAAACTCCCGGCATTACCAAGGCCCATCATACTGGGGCGTTTGGGGTGCTCTCGGGTCCAGGGTTGGCGGAGAAACCACAGCGATGCCAGAGTAGGGTTTTACCATCGGGTGAATATTCATTTCTGAACATCTGCGGAGGCCACATTGGCCTCCGCTTTTTCATTACTAATTTTCGAGGAAAAACAGAGATATGCGATCAATTTTTTTAGGATTGTCATTCTTGCTTTCGATGGCTGCAACAGGCTGCGGTGGCGCTGACTACAAAGTATATCCCGTGACGGGCATAGTTACATTGGATGGGACTGCACTGGAGGGAGCAACAGTTAACCTCATCCCCACCGGTGCAAACGGAAAGGCTGCATCTGGAAGAACGGACAAGGCGGGTGTCTACTCGATCATGGACTCAAGGCCGGAGGCTCTGTTAGGTGCAGAACCTGGAGACTACAAAGTCGCTGTCCTCTGGTACAAGGCCCCTGCTGAGGATTTGTCGAGGGCCTCAGGATCTTCCGAAATAAAGGAAGATAAAGCCGCCCGCTCAAAACCGACTGGGCCTGATTCGGATTTACCTCCGATCTTTACGAATCCGGAGACCTCAGGACTGACAATGACCGTTAAGGCTGAAACGAACAAGCAAGACTTTACGCTGAGCTCCAAAGGGGGCAAGAAGTGACACTACTCGACGAATGCCACCATTTTTAATCATCCTAGCGTTTTGCCCAATGAAATGCTTTCTTTTTGAGCCTGAGCCTGAGCCTGAGGCGCTAGCCGATTTCTTGTGGCATGGCTCGGCTGGCGCCCCAGGCTCAAAATCTCAAAGTATTGCAATGCAAAATCTTCCATGAGTAGTCTTGTGTAGTGGCGATCGGCGAGAAGTGTCCAAAAAGTAGATTTTTTTGGATTTAGCAAAATGAGAAGTCGGCCTAACTGCTCATTTTCGTTTTCGCTCTTTACCTTGCCCCTCAATCAGTTTCAAATTGGTTCCGGAGCATTGGAAGACTTCCTGTTTACCAGTTTGCCATTGAACGACGAGCTCTTCACACAGTTTTTTGCCGAGCCCAAAGTGGAGACGCGTACCGTAGTGACTTTCGTATCCCCGGCCAAGCAGAACCGCTTGTCGTTGCTTCTGCCCACCGCTGTTCGATTCGACAATGGCTCCGGCGCCACTACGGTTACTGGACGTTCCGACTAACTCCACTCCGATTGCAAGAGCATCGCTGCGTTGCCCTGAATCGAGAGATTCCTTGGTAGGGGATTGGATCAGTAAATTGACGCCAATCGTTGGTTGGGCGTTCACGTTCAGAGCAACAAAATCGATATCGCCATCGTTGTCGAGATCGTCGAATCCTGCTGCTCGGGTGCTTTCAACGACTTTCATTGCGGTGCCCGCTTTTGAGGTCACGTTTTCGAACCTTCCCTTGCCCATATTTTCGAGCAGGAAGTTAGTCACCTTAACCGTCGTGCGGTCATCAATGAGATGCAAATTTGGCTCAAAATGACCGCAAGCAAAAAACAAATCTTTGTCAGTATCGTTGTCGAAATCAATTCCTCCAACACCCCACGTTACGTGTTGGAAAAGGGCTGGATCAATCTTTGCTAAGTTCGTTGAGTCGGAGAAAAGGCCCGGCGCAATGCACTCATAGTAGACCGGCATCTCCTCTTGATACGTAGTGGTGACGATGTCGAGCATTTGATCGCCATTCAAATCCACGTAGTCGAGCCCCATGTTTCCGTTCGCTCGACCGTTTCGATCGAAGGCCAACCCACTTAGGACGGCAGCTTCCTCAAATCGGCCCTTCCCATCATTTAGGAACAGTGAGTTGGCCATCAAATCATTTGCTAAAAAGATATCTTGGTCGCCATCTTCATCCAGGTCGGCAGCGAACGCACCCATACCCGTTGAGCGGTGTTGCTGAATTCCAGAGGATTGAGAGACGTCGACAAATGCTCCTTGCCCGTCGTTCTCAAACAAATAGTGAGTGCCAGGGGGGAAATCTCGCGGCCCCAAGGAGAACGCATGGCCATCGATATGACGCACTCGATGTTCCGACATTTTGAAGTCAACGTAAGACGCAGCAAAAAGATCGAGGTCACCGTCCGAATCGAAGTCAAAAAAGACGTTGCCAGCCCCAACACGCTCTCCGACCTTCAATCCAAACGCAACGGTACAATCGGTAAATGTACCGTCCCCTTGATTCAAGAAGAATACGTTCTCGCCGAAGTTGGAAACGAACACATCAGGAAAACCATCGTTGTTGACATCACCGACGACCACACCCATCGCATACTTAGGATCGCCCAGCCCCGATGCGGCTGTTCGGTCCGCGAACCCCATGTTTCCAAGGTTTTTGTAGAGTCGGTTCGTAGGAGTGGTATCTATTTTGCATCCTGGGAGGGGCGCTCCATTGGGGAAATAGATATCCGTCAACCCGTCCAGATCGAAGTCAAAAAGAGCCAACGATCCCGTCACACTAGCCATGATGTAATGCACCCCTTGGCTTCCATCTGTATGGACGAAATCTATGCCACTTTTCTCCGAGGTCCAGTTCTGGAACTGGGCGACGAACTCGTCCGCGAACAAGGGCACTGAAACGGAAGAAATCGTCAGTAGCAGAAGGGATCGGGCAATTCTTGAGTAACGCCAAATCGCTCTACGGAAAAAGGACGCCACGGCCGCGATGGAACGTCCACGCATCGAATGTTGTCGATGATTCGTCATGTTAATTCGAATTCAGTTTGCTAGAGGGGAATTTTTGCATTGCCAATTCACGCAATGCATTTGCCTCGCTAAGGCGTCCCATGGATTGCAGTATCGATATCAACAGGGAATACGACTCCTCCGATTGGCTCTTTTGCATCGCATCCCTGGCAAATCGCTCTGCCACAAGATAATCAGGACGTTGCATTGCGTACTGCGCGAAGCGTAAGCTAGAAACACCGGACATGTCTAAGGCGGCGGCTCTGCGCAACGAGGATTCTGCGAGCGGAAGCAACTTCGCTGTTGCAGCTAGGCTCGCCAAATTGTTAAGGGCAACTGGATTTTCGGGTTCCATCTCGCATAGTCGCGAGTGAACTTTTATCGAATCCTGAATTCTTCCGCGTTTCCGCAAGAACTCCCCCAGACTGATCAGACTGGGTTTGTACGCAGGCGACAGCCGCAGACCATAAAGCAGCCACTGCTCTCCCTGTTCCCATTCCTTCTGCTCAATCAGGCAGTTCCCTAACATCATGTAGCTATGGCAGGCAAATTCCCGAAAGGATTGTTGATAGGTTTCGTCCTCAGATGGTTTTTTTGGGGTGGCAGCAGCCTGTTGTTTTCTAACTTCGAGGGCTTTTTCGCGTTCTCCAAGTCGAATCAATGCCGTGGATAGAGTCATGTAGACAGCACTGTCCTTTTGTCCCAACTCGAGCAAGCGTTGGGCGTGATCTCTGGCTTCGACAAACATGTCCTTTTGTACCTCGCATTGTGCTAAGTGCAAAAGGATTGAATTGTTTTTTGGATACTTGAGATGAGCATCCGCTAGTATGCGGTAAGCGTTTTCCACTTCACCACGTTGTAGATGCGTATTGCCTAACTCATCCAATAGCTCTTCGGTAATCATGCCACGATTGAACAGATCCGTGAGCAGATCGACTGCCTCTTCCGGTTTGCCTAGTTGAGACAATAGTTTGGCGTATCCAACACCAATCGATGGACTACTGAAATTCAATCGTCGAGCAAGCTTGAAATGAGTTTCTGCCTTTTCTGTCTGCGTCAGCTCAACACAGGTCAACGCAATCACATGATGCAGAGAGGAATTGTCGGGAAAAGCGAGTACCGACTCATCCAAGCGGGTCAACAAATCCTCTTTCTCGACTTGGATATCAATCTCTCTTGGAACACTTGGCAATGCAAAAGGGAGGGTTTTCGCTAGCGTGTTTTGGCTTGGTGATCGCTTAGGACGACGATCCGAAAGGGACACAGGACTAGTACTTGGATAGAATGCGATAGCGACGGATACGAACAGAAGTGCATACGAACAAAGCAAGATTGCACGCAAACC
>Ga0105048_10012486_pt1 | contig 13320 bp, 8 predicted proteins | sample MAT05_FD_78382 | JGI IMG/M metagenome (GOLD analysis project Ga0105048, IMG submission 78382) | Freshwater microbial communities from Lake Fryxell liftoff mats and glacier meltwater in Antarctica - MAT-05 | ecosystem: Environmental > Aquatic > Freshwater > Ice > Liftoff microbial mat | place...
CGCCATCTTTCTGGCCACGGTCGCCTCTACAGTTTCGAGCCCACCCCGAAGACCCACGCGCTCCTTCGCGACAACGTCCAAGTGAATGGCTTCCTCGAATCCGGTGTCGTTCGACTCGATTCCCGTGCCCTCTCCGACCACGCGGGTACGGCCACGTTCACCGCTTACCCCAACAATTCCGGCCATAACTCCTTGTTTGCCGGAACCACCCCCGGCGAATCCCTTACCGTCGAAACGGTCACCCTCGACGCGGCGCTGGCCGACGAACCCCGCATCGACGTCATTAAGATTGATGCCGAAGGCAGCGAGCCCTTTGTCCTGCGCGGCATGACCCGGATTCTCGCCACCAGCCCCGGTCTTCGCATCTTCGTCGAGTTCGCCCCGGAACACCTGCGGCGCGCCGGCATCGAACCGTTACAATGGTATGAGGAGTTGCTGTGGCTGGGGCTCCGGGTGCAGCGCGTGGAAGATGTTTCGGGCGAATTGTTGACGATCGATCCGGAGTCTTTGGTCCACTGCATTAGTTGGAACCTGATGTTGTCAAAATGACATTCGCGCCTCTCCCTTCTTCCGCTTCATCGCTTCGTGAGATCCCGATTTCGGCCCCTCGATTTACCGGGAATGAGTCCAAGTACGTCCAGGAGTGTATCGACTCGACTTGGGTCTCTTCGATCGGGCGCTTCATACCCCTGTTTGAAGATGGATTCGCCCGGTTCTGCAACGTTCCCCATGCCATCGCCGCCAACAACGGCACCAGCGCTCTGCACCTGGCTCTCCTCGGCTGTAACGTAAAGCCGGGCGACGAAGTAATCGTCCCCACCCTCACCTTCGTCGCTACGGCTAACGCGGTAGCCTACTGCGGTGCCAAACCTGTGTTCGTTGACTCCGAACCGCGGACGATGAACCTGGATCCTAGCCTGCTCGAAGCGAAGATCACGCCCAAAACCCGCGGCATTATCGTAGTCCACCTCTACGGCCATCCCGCCGACATGGACCCCATCCTCGCCATCGCCCGTCGCCACAATTTGTTCGTAATTGAGGATGCCGCCGAAGCTCATGGAGCGTTATATCGCGGTCAAATCGTCGGTGGATTGGGCGACGCCGGCACCTTCAGCTTCTTCGGAAACAAAATCATCACAACCGGCGAAGGTGGCATGGTAACCACCCGAGACCCCGCCAAGGCGGCCCTGATCCGCACCTATCGCGGCCAAGGCATGCAGCCCGATCGGCGCTATTGGTTCCCGGTCATCGGTTACAACTACCGCATGACGAACATCCAGGCGGCTCTCGGATTAGCGCAGCTCGAACAAATTGATGCCTACATGGCGCACCACCGCACGGTAGCGTCCTGGTATGCCCATTACCTATCCCCGATCGCTGACCTCCTGGCCCTGCCCGTTGAAGAGCCGTGGTGCCGCCATGCCTATTGGCTCTACACTGTGATTTTGAATCGCGCCGTTGGTGCCGGCCGCGACGACTTGATGCGGCAACTCGCCGCCGTGGGCATCGAGACCCGACCCGTCTTCTATCCCATGCACGTCATGCCGCCCTTCTTCGAGGTTGATGCGCACTACCCCGTCGCGGAGCGGTTGGGTGACCGCGGCCTTAGTTTGCCCACTCATATCGGACTCACCGAAGCCGATGTCGCCTACGTTGCCGGCCACCTCGCGCGACTCTGTTCGTTATGAAAATTGCCTGGTTCACTCCGCTTTCCGAGAAAAGCGCCATCGGGCGGGCCAGCACTTATATCGTCCGCGAGTTGGCCAAAAGCGCAGACGTCGAGCTTTGGCATTTTGAAAAGGGTCCGTTGCACTCGGTCGCGGACGCGAAAATTGTCTATGCCCCCAGCGCCGACCTGGCTCGACTGGCGGGGTTCGACCTGGTTGTCTACAACTTCGGCAACCACCTCCCGTTTCACGGTGAGATCTTCGATGTTTCGCGCCAGCACCCGGGCATCGTGGTGTTGCACGATTTCGTAATGCACCATTTTTTCGCCGCGCTCTATCTGGAATCACGCCGCGATCCCGGTGCCTACCTTGCCGAGATGGAGTATCGGTACGGCGTCGCTGGCCGCGCCGCCGGCGAGCGAAGTCTGCAGGGCAGTCCCGTTTGGGAAACGGACGAAGTCGTGGATTTTCCCCTCGTCGAAAGGTGCACGGAGGGCGCGCTGGGGGTCATCGCCCATTCCGAGTATCTGCTGGAAGCGGTGCGGCTGCATTACTCAGGTCCAACCCGCAAGATCAACCTGCCGTATGAGCTTCCTGGCGACAGAGCTGCGGCCGGCCGCAGCAGTCTGGGTGTCCCTGGCGATCAATTGATGCTGCTCACGATTGGGCATGTAAACGCGAATAAGCGGGTCCATGCTACTCTCGAAGCGCTTCCGGATGGCATGCATTTGGTGGTCGCGGGACCGACGGATCCGAACTACAAAAAGCGTCTCGATGAGATCGTGGCCAGTCGGAAGCTCGGCTCTCGGGTCCATTTCCTTGGTCGCGTGAGCGACGAGGTGCTGCACACTTGCCTGGATGCGGCCGACGTTTGCGTCAATCTTCGCTGGCCGGCAATCGAAGGCGCGTCTGCTTCGGTCATCGAAGAAATGCTATATAGCAAGCCTGTGATCGTGAGCGATGTCGGCTTCTACAAGGAGCTGCCGGTGGACTGCGTCATTAAGATCCATCCCGCCCGCGAGCACGCTGAGTTGACGTCCGCGTTGCAGCGTCTGAAGGACGTCGTCGTTCGCCGAGGTTTAGGGGATGCGGCGCGGGTTTACGCCGAGTCCACATTTCGCGCGGACGCCTATGCCAAGGATTTGACTAGGTTTGGTTGGGAGGTGCGCCACGCACAGCCGCTCGTAAATCTGACGGACCGCATAGCTGGCGAGTTGGGACGGATGAAGGTGTCGGGCAAGATGGTTATCGTGGACATGGTGGCAGCGACGGTAGCGGAGTTATTCTGCGAACCGGGCAGCGGGCGGACGAAGTCCGCCTAAAAAAATTTTGCTGCCTTAAAATCGTTTAATTTTGAGGTTCCGAAACCAAACCCTGGAGTCGTGGTTCTGCAAGGACACGAATGTCTCTGCCGGAGGTTCCGCCAGCGGGTAAGTCATCACTTTTTCTCCATCCAGCCAGTGCTCTACATGGTCCACCGCCACCACGATTCGCGATTCGTGAAACACGTCCGGCGCAGTCGGCTTCACCGGCGTCGGTGCGTGGACCGTATAGAGAGACGCCGTCTGCTGGTTGGCTGGCGCCTTCGGATCGGCCAGCAACTGATACTCCGCCCCGCGCGCCCGCGCCTGATAGCCACTCTCGCCTTTCCGCTGCCAACGGTCGGTCTTCTGAATCCGGTACTTGACTCCCGAATTCCCGCCCGCCTCCAGCTTCCATTCAAACCGAAGTTCATAGGTCCGATAGGTGCCCACGGTCCGCAAGTCGTGCATCCCCTCCGGGCTCGGCAAGGTCTGCAAGCAACCATCTTCAATCGTCCAGGATGCCGGAAAAGGGGCCCCCGTCACCTCCAGCCAACCCCGCGTCGAAACGCCATCAAAAAGGCTTTCCCAGCCCTGCGCCCCTAAAGCGCCGGCCATTAGGAACAGCAGTCCCAGCCTCACAGGATTCCACGGAATTTCGGCGTGTAGCCCGGAAACACCGTCGCCAGATTCTTGTTCCCTAAATGTTTGGCCGTCAGTTCGCCCAGCACGTCCCGGAAGTCGGTCGTAATCGCAAGGTCACGGTTCTCATACAGCTGCTCGGGCTCGAGGCCCGGCCACTCCCCGTGCACTTGGCCGCCCTTCACTCCCCCTCCCAAAATAAACATGCAGTTGGCATGTCCGTGGTCGGTCCCGCGGTTCCCGTTCTCGCGCGCTGTGCGCCCAAACTCTGACATCGTAACCACAACTATATCCTGCATCCGGCTGCCCAAATCTGCGTGGAATGCCGCCAACCCCGCACTCAGGTCGCCCAGCAAATTGTTCAGCTGCGGCGCTTGGTTAATGTGGGTATCCCAGCCTGTAATATCGGTGAACGCCACCTCCATCCCCGCCCCAGCCTTGATTAATCGCGCGATTTGCAACAGACTCTGGCCAAACCGCGATCCAGGATAAGCCAAGCTCCCCGTCGCCGGGCTGTAGTTCTGCTTATTGATCGACTCAATCAGTTTCACCGCTTCGAATGTTTCCTGGCTCGTGCTCTTCAACACCTTATCGTTCGAGTTCGCATACATCGACATGAAGTCGCCTTGCGCGTCGTCCCGCACTTTAAAGCTGCTCAGCGAGTTCACCGCCACCGCCGCCTGCGACCCTCGCAGGGCCCGCGGCAGATTCGCCCCTAAAGCTACCGCCCGAATCGGAGACGCGGCTTTTTCCACCGTCAGTGCCCGGTTCAACCAACCGTCACGGGTTCCCTTCCGCCCCGGCGTCCCGGACTCCATGTAATCCTGAGCGTCGAAATGAGAGCGCGTCGTGTCCGGAGATCCCGTCGCTTGCACTATCGCCAATTGCTTTGTGTCCCAAAGCGGCTTGAAATTACGCAAAGCTGGGTTCAACCCGAAGAACCCGTCCAGGTCCAGCGGCTCAGCCACCCGCAAAGTCGGCCGATACCCCGCGTAGGCCTTATCGCCGAACGGTGTCACCACACTCAAACCATCCATCGCCCCGCGCAGGAACACCACCACCATCGTCTTCTTCCCGCCGGTGGCGGCGCGCGCCAGCCATCCCGGAGCCATACCCAAGCCGAAGCAGGTCAGGCTCAAAAGATTCCGTCGTGTCAACGTGTACATTTTCGTTCTCCTCTAGTGCCGTTGGAACTCGGGCCCGCCCAGCTCCAGGCCTCTAGCGCGGGCGTCGGACGCAGCGATCGCCACCTTCACCCCGGGCACCTTGTTGCTCGTCAGCGCCATCGCAAAATTCATGCGCGCCAGCAGCGCAGCCGAGTTCGTCCACTCTTCGGCCGTCGCGTAATAACCGGTCGGCTCCACTTTCTTATACAGCGGTTGTCCCAAAGTCGCCAGTTGTTGGGTCAGCGCCACGGTCGAGTCCACCTGCGCATTGGTCGCCCGCAGCGCGCTCGCCACCATCTCGAACGGCATCTTCATCTTCGCCTTGTACGCGCCCTCGCTCCAGAACTCCGGGCTTGCAAACATCACGGCCAACATCGGCGTAATCTCGCCCTTCGTCTTCGTAAAGCTCTTCGCCATCCGTTCCACCAACGCCGGCGGCGGCTCATCGGCCACAAACCGTTGTGCTAGTTTCGTGGCAATAAACTGCGCCGTCGAAGGATGCGCCATGAGAATATCGATCACCTGCAGACCGTCTTCCTTTCCCCCGCCTGCCGCGATCCGATGCCCCAGCACCATCTTTTCGCCCCTGTCGTGAGCCCGCTGATTGAAAGAAAATCCGCCCCCCAGCTTCGGCGCGGTAATGCTCCAACCCGTGAAGCAACGAGCCACTTCCGTCACGTCTTTCTGCGTGTATCCCTTATCGACGCCCATCGTGTGCAGCTCCAGAAGCTCTCGGGCGTAATTCTCATTCAGCCCCTGCGCTTTCTTTTTTCCCCGGCCCCGCTTGGCGGCTTCCTCTGACATCGACGTCCAGTTATCCAGGTAGAACAGCATCGACGGATGCTGCGACGTCGCCAGCAGCAGGTCTTTAAAATTGCCCAGCACGTGCGGCCGGAGCGCCTCTCGCTCGTAGCTCGAAGTGAACATCCGATTGATGCCCTTGTCATAGAAGACGTTGAAGTGGTTGAACCAGAAATCGGCCAGAATCTCCTCGAGCTGGTGAGTCGATTGCACCGCCCGCATCATTTTGGCGTCCGTCAAATCGTGATAAACCACCTGATTCGGCTGCTGCGCCGCAATCATCTCCCGCCTCAGCGCAAGATCGCTTCCGTTCATCACCTCCTGCCGGCCGCCGGGAAGCCGGGCCAGAACGGCGTCCCGCTTGGCCGGATCCAGTTTCTCGAGCAGTGCCTTGCGTTCCGCCGGACTCGCGCCCCGGAGCGCTCGCGCCTCTTCCGGCGTCAGCACCGCCGCGTTGGGGTCGGCCGTTTCGGCCTTCTTTGACTTAAGTCGTTCGGCGTAGCGCTCCAGCCTCGCCCGCATTACAGGATCTTTTATCTGCGCGAGATTGCCGCTTCGTACCAGTTGCTTCAGTACATTCGGCGGAGGATATTTGTCGGCGATCTGTTGCGCTGTCATCGGCAACGAGTCTAGTTGAGCGAGCCGTGCGAGCAGCGTTGGATTCTCGGGCACCCGCTGAGGATGCAACTGCAAATCGATCCATTTCTCCACGCCCAACTGGGTGATGCTTGCCCGGTCAGCGTCGGTCGCTCCAAACGTCAGGCGGTTCAAAGCGTGCTCGATGCGCGCCTCTTTCGACAGCTTCCTTTGGAAGCCGACGGGGTTGCCCGCGAACAAAGCGGGGAGGAGAAGAACAACAACTGTCCGGCGTAGCATAATGGCTCCTGCCATGTACTAACGCATTAAAAAAGGGAAAGTTGCGAAAAGAGAAATTGGAGCGGGAGACGAGATTCGAACTCGCGACATCAACCTTGGCAAGGTTGCACTCTACCAGCTGAGTTACTCCCGCTCAGCTCACGAAGATAATGGTCTCACGCGCCCCGCCTAGTGTCAACCCTGTTACCCTAGCACCCATATGCGCCCGATTTTTGTTTGCGGTCTCCTCTGTTGCCAACTCTTCGCTCAGCCCGCCCGCCGCGATGCCGATTTCGCGCTTCGTATAAAAGAGTGGACCACGAAGCCCGAGTTCCTTAGCCCTCTGGTGGATCACCTGCCTGTCATCGCTGGCGTTCCCTCGCCGAAGGATGTCCTCGGCTACCACATCGGCACCCCGAAGAAGCTCGCCACCTCCGCGCAAATGCTCGCCTACTTCCGGGCCCTCGAAAAATCGTCGCCTCGCGTAAAAATTCTCTATGTCGGCAAAACTGACGAAGGCCGCGATTGTTGGACCGTCGCCATCGCCGACGAAGTCACCATCCGCCGTCTCGACGACTACAAGGCCATGCTCGCCAAACTGGCCGACCCGCGCCGCGTGAACCCCGCCGACCTCGATGCCCTGCTCGGCCAGGCCAAGCCCATCTATCACGTCACCGGCGGGCTTCATTCCTCTGAGACCGGCCCGCCCGACATGTTGATGGAACTCGGCTATCGCATCGTCGCCGAGGATGGCCCGCTGTTCGATTCCATTCGCAAAAACCTGATCGTCTTCCTCACCCCCGTCCTCGAACCAGATGGCCGCGATCGCTACGTCGCCTGGTACAACCAGTTCAAAATTAACGAAGAGAACGAGGACGATCGCCTCCCCGGCCCCCCTTATTGGGGTAAGTACATCTATCACGACAACAATCGCGACATGCACTACTCGCAGATCACGATGCGCAACTGGCTCGCCGCCTATCTCGAATGGCACCCGCCCATCATCCACGACCTCCACGAAAGCGTGCCCTTCCTCTACACCTTCAGCGGCCAACCGCCCCACAATCCGAACCTCGATCCGATCCTCTACGCCGAACTGCCGTGGTTCGCTAATTTTGAGATGACCAAGATGATCGGCTACGGCATGCCCGGGGTGTGGACGCATGCCTTTGTAGACATGTGGTCGGCAGGCTACCTCGGCTTCATGTCTTCAAATCACAACGGCATGTTGCGGATGTACGAGGTTTACGGCAACGGCGGTGCGAATACGATGAAGCGCAAGGTCGATTCCGCTGAAGGCACTGACCGGTTCGGCGCCTCCACCCGCCAATGGTTTCGCCCCCTTCCGGCCTACAAGGACGTCGAATGGTCCTTCCGTAATAACATTAATTACGGCCAGACCGGAGTTCTCACGGCCCTCGAACTCGCCGCCGGCAACGCCCGAACGATTCTGGATAACTTTTACAAGAAGAGTCTCCACTCCATCGAAGCCGGTAAAAATGAGGCTCCCTACGCCTTCATCATTCCCGACAATCAGCACGACATGACCCGCGTCGCCTGGCTTGTGAATACGCTTCGGTTGCAGGGCATCGAGATCGGCCGCTCCGAGGCCGACAGCTCCTTCATCATTAAACGGGACCAGCCCTATGGCCGATTGGCCAAATCCCTGCTCGAAAAGCAGGTCTATCCAGATCCGAATTTGCGCACCTACGACGACACCGGCTGGACCATGGGCCTGCTGAGCCAGGTAGAGGTGAAGACGAGTAATGATAAGGCTATTCTGGCCACCAAAACAACACCCGTCGATCGCTTCCAGCCGAAGGGCCAAATCACCGGGACCGGAAGCCTGATGGCGGTGCATCACAACGGGGCGCATGGACTGGCCACCTTGCGTTACCGGCTGGGTAAATCGATCAAGGTGGAGGCGCTGGAAGCGGTTCATGAGGGGATTCCCGCCGGCTCCCTGCTCCTCGAGGCGTCCCCGCGGGCGAAGGCCTTGGTAGAAGAACTCGGCCTGCGGGCCACCCTGCTCGCGGCAAGGCCGCCCGTCGCCATCCACGAGGTCGACCTGCCTCGGCTCGCCATGTACAGCACCTGGGGCAATACCCAGGAGGTCGGCTGGGTTCGCCACGCCTTCGATCAAGTAGAAATCCCGTTCGATCTGATTTTCAAAGATCGGGTCCGCCAAGGCTCGCTGCGTCGCGACTTCGACGTCATCCTCATTCCAAACCAAGGCCGTACCGCTAAAGGTTTAGTGTTCGACCTGGAATCAAAAGGCCGTCCCTTGCCTTACCAAGGCGGATATGGTGAATCCAACGACATCACCGGCGGCATGGGTTTGGAAGGAGCGCTGGAACTGCAAAAGTTCGTCAAAGAAGGCGGACTGCTGATCACCCTCGCCAGTGCTTCCAACTTCCCGGTTGAGTACGGCATCGCCGGACAGATCGACGCGAGCCGACCCACGAGCCAGTTCTATGCGCCCGGTCCCATCGTCGAGGTAGACATCCTGCAGCCGAAGCACCCAATCTTCTATGGATACACCTCCCCCAAGCTTGCTGTCCGCTACGCGAATGGACCGATTCTTAACGTCCCCGAGAAAGACCGTAAACAGCAGGTGCTAATGCAATTCCCCGGTACCGAAGCTTCCGTACTGAGCGGTTTCCTGAAAGGGACTTCAGAAATTCGCAATAAACCAGCCCTGGTCAGCGTTCCGTCCGGCCTGGGTCGGGTCCTGATGTTTGCAACCAATCCCTGCTACCGCTGGCAGAACCACGGAGAGTTCGCATTGCTCTTCAACGCTATACAGCACTTCAACGATTGGAAGTAATGTCCTAAGGTGGATGCTCTACGCTACCTGTGGATATCGGCTTGAGAAGACCATACGATATGTTGTGGACATACTCCATTTAGGGGAGTGTAAAGCAATCGTATTCAAACCGAAACAAATTGGTTTTGAATTGTTTTCTGCTTGAAAACAAAGGACTTATTTATCTGTAAAACCCTTGTCAGAGTTGGCATGCCCTGTGCTATTCTGGGGATCCGATCGCATCCCCCCGGAACACTTCCCCACTCAGTTTAAGGCCTACGCTGCTGCTTTTCCACAGGCTGTGGAAAAGATGTGGGGATTCTGTGTTTGTGCTGGTAAGGTGCGAAAACGAAAGAACTTACAATGACGGTTTGGGATCAAATAAAGCAGGAGCTGGCCAAGAAGCTGAGCTCGGAGAGTTACCAGAACTGGTTGGCCTCAACCCAGCAGCAGGCCGACCACGGTGGTCGTCTTACCATCCGCGTGCCGAGCGAAGCAACCAAGATGTGGATGGAGCAGGAGTACTCCGAGCATGTAGCAGCGGCCGTGGTGACTTTGCAGTTAGGGATGCGCCAGGTCCACTACGAAGTGGTGTCGTCCCAAGCCTCGGTATCGCACATCCCGCGTTCGAACGGGCTCGGCGAAACGCCGCAAAGTCCGCTCAATCCAAAGTATTCGTTCGACAGTTTTGTCGTAGGCAGTTGCAACCAGTTCGCCCATGCGGCCGCCAAAGCGGTGGCCGATAACCCGGCCGAGCGCTATAACCCGCTGTTCATCTACGGCGGAGTCGGCATGGGCAAAACGCACCTGATGCACGCCATCGGCCGTACCCTTACCGAACGCCATGCCTCCATGAGGATTGTTTATACGTCGAGCGAACGCTTCATGAACGAGATGATCGACTGCATCAAAACTGATCGTATGTCGACGTTTCATCAGCACTACCGCAGCGCCGATATCCTGTTGGTGGACGACGTTCAAATCCTCGCGAACAAAGAACGAACCCAGGAAGAGTTTTTCCATACCTTCAACGCCCTCCACGAAAACGGGAAGCAGATCGTCCTGAGTTCCGATCAGCCTCCCAAGCAGACATCCGGCTTGACGGACCGGCTCCGCAGCCGCTTCGAATGGGGATTAATGGTGGATGTGCAGCCGCCAGACCTCGAGACGAAAATGGCGATTCTGGACAAAAAGTCGGAGGCCGAAGGAATTCATCTCCCCGAAGATGTCCGGATCTACATCGCCACCAAAACCAAGTCGAACGTTCGCGAGCTGGAAGGGGCCCTCGTGAAGCTGATGGCCTACAGTTCGGTCATGGATTCTCCCATCACCCTTTCGATGGCACAGCAGGTCTTAAAACAGCTTTCCGGGGGTAGTGAGCGGCGAATCACGATCGACCTGATTGTGCGGGCGGTGGCGGAGAAGTTTAGTTTGCAGCCGTCACAGCTGAAACTGAAGACCAATGTGCAGAACATCGCCTACCCGCGCCAGATTGCGATGTATCTCTGTAAGGAACTAACGCAGTCTTCATTGCCCGAGATCGGCCGCTATTTCGGCGGCAAGCATCATACGACGGTGTTGCACTCCGTGAACAAGATCGACAAGCTGCGACAGACCGACCTAGATTTAAACAGGCTGCTCCACAGCCTAATCGACTCAATCTAAAGGTCTTTACAAATGTTTTCCACAGACCCCCCCCAGAATTACCAGTGGAAGCCTGTGGGTGAAATACGAGAGACCGGAATATCCTCCGGCGTCAACAGCGGAATCCACTCCTTCCCTGAGCAGGAAGCGGTAATATTTTGTATAATTTAGGAAGGATTCCACATTTCCACAGCTCCTACGAATCCGGTTATAGAAATAACGGTTTAATTTATGGAATTCACAGTTAGCAAAGCCGATCTGGTCCGTGAGCTGGGCCTCTCTCAGGGCGTGGTCGAAAAGAAGTCGACCATCCCGATTCTCTCGAACGTCCTGCTCGAAGCTGACGGCGACCGTTTGTCGCTCACGGCGACGGACCTCGAGCTGGGCATTCGCTGCGGGTGCCCGGCGAAAGTCAAAAAGAGCGGGTCGGGAACCATTCCGGCCAAAAAGCTACTCGATTACGTCCGGCTGTTGCCGGATGGAGACATCTCGATCAAGTTCGCTGACAACCAATGGGCGTCCATCACGTCCGGTCGGTCGAAGACCCGGATTGCCGGGATGAGCCGCGAGAGCTATCCCGAACTCCCCGAGATGCCGCAGGTGTTGGCCGAACTGCCGGTCAAACGGTTGGCGGCGATGATAACCCGGACGATTTTCGCTATCTCGGCCGAAGAGAGCCGTTTCACGCTGAATGGCGCTCTTCTGCTCGTAAAGGCTCATGGCCTGACGATGGTCTCGACCGACAGCCACCGTCTGGCGATGGTGGAATGCCCCATGGAGATCGACGGCTTCTCGCCGGATCAATCCTACCGGGCTCTGCTGCCGCGCAAGGCTATGGGCGAGCTAGCGCGATTGGCGGCCGAAGCAAGCGACGATAGCAAGCTGCTTTTCGCCGGTGACGAAAACCATCTGTTTTTCCAGATTGGCGAACGGCTGTTGATCAGCCGGAAGTTGACGGGCAATTTCCCCGACTTTGAGCGGGTGTTGCCGAAAGAGCATCCGAACAACGTGACGCTCACGAGGGATGAGTTGAAAGCTTCGCTCGAACGGGTCATGCAGTTTTCCGACGAACGCTCCCGGGCGATCAAGGTCGGTGTGTTCCCCGGTGAGTTGAAGTTGCATTCGTCGCTTTCCGATACCGGAGAGAGCGAGGAGACGATCACGGCGACCTATGAAGGGCCGAACGTCGAGATTGGCTTCAATGCGGCTTACATGCTCGACTTTTTGCGAGCCAGCAACGAAGACAACGTTCAATTTTTGTTCAAGGACTCGGCTAGTGCCGGTGAATTGCGGCCGGTGAGCGATGGAACCCTAAACTATCGTTACATCGTTATGCCGATGAGGATTTGATGAGTACGACCCCTAACCCAAACCAGAACGAATATAACGCGAGTAGCATCAAAGTTTTGGAGGGGCTGGAAGCCGTTCGGCTCCGCCCCGCGATGTACGTAGGCTCCACCGGCGACCAGGGTTTGCATCACCTCGTTTATGAGGTAGTGGATAACTCTGTCGATGAGGCCTTGGCTGGCTATTGCGACACGATTGACGTGGCGATCCGGAGTGATAACTCGGTATCGGTGCAGGATAATGGTCGTGGCATTCCGGTTGGCATTCATGCTGAAGAAGGCGTCTCCGCCGCGCAGGTGGTGTTGACCAAGCTGCACGCGGGCGGGAAGTTCGACTCGAACACGTATAAAGTTTCGGGCGGGTTACATGGCGTGGGCGTAAGCTGCGTGAATGCCCTTTCGGAGCGATTCGAACTCGAAATCTGGCGGGAAGGCCACGTTTGGACGCAGGATTACGAGAAGGGCGTTCCTCTCGCACCGTTGAAGCAGGGCGGGAAGGTTCCACTGAAGCGTACCGGCACGCACATCACGTTCAAGCCGGATACGACGATCATGGATGCAACGGTCTACAACTTCGATACCCTGGCCTCGCGGCTGCGGCAGTTGGCGTTCTTGAACAAGGGCATCACGATCAATCTCTCCGATGAGCGCGTAGACCCGACGCATGTGTTGATATTTCACTACGAAGGCGGCATCTCCGAGTTCATCAAGCATTTGAACAAGTCGAAGGCTGTGTTGCACGAAAAGCCGATCTACTTCGAAGGCGAGCGGGAGTTGCCGAACGGCGGCGTGCTGACGATCGAAGTAGCGTTGCAGTACAACGATGCTTATACCGAGACGGTGTTTAGCTTCGCCAACAACATCAACACGGTAGATGGGGGCACACATTTGAGTGGCTTCCGGAGCGCTCTTACTAGGACGATCAACGCGGCGGGTCAGGCGGCCGGATTGTTCAAAGACGTCAAAGAGAACCTGAGCGGTGATGACGTGCGCGAAGGTTTGACGGCCGTAGTGAGTGTGAAACTGCCCCAGCCCCAGTTCGAAGGGCAGACCAAGGGCAAGCTCAACAGCGACGTGTCCGGGTACGTGACC
>Ga0105048_10012487_pt1 | contig 13320 bp, 8 predicted proteins | sample MAT05_FD_78382 | JGI IMG/M metagenome (GOLD analysis project Ga0105048, IMG submission 78382) | Freshwater microbial communities from Lake Fryxell liftoff mats and glacier meltwater in Antarctica - MAT-05 | ecosystem: Environmental > Aquatic > Freshwater > Ice > Liftoff microbial mat | place...
AGCTGGCTCGAAATCCTCGGCTCCGGCATGGTCCATCCGAAGGTCATCGCCGCCTGCGGCCTCGACCCGGACGAGTGGCAGGGCTTCGCCTTCGGCTGCGGCATCGACCGGCTGGCGATGCTGAAATACGGCATGACCGACCTGCGCGCGTTCTTCGATGCCGACCTGCGCTGGTTGAAGCACTACGGCTTCCGCGCGCTCGATATCCCGACGCTCAGCGGGGGGACGGGCAAGTGAAGTTCACCCTCGGCTGGCTCAAGGATCATCTGGAGACGGATGCGTCGCTCGACGAGATCGTGCGCGCGCTGACCGAATGCGGGCTGGAGGTGGAGGGCGTCACCGACCCCTCTGCAGCGCTCGCGCCGTTCACCGTCGCCGCGGTGCTGACCGCGAACCCGCACCCGCAGGCGGACAAGCTGCAGGTACTGACCGTCGACACCGGCCGCGGCACGCCCATGCAGGTCGTGTGCGGTGCGCCCAATGCGCGCGCCGGCATGAAGGGCGTGTTCGGCGGTCCGGGGACCTATGTGCCGGGCTCCGACCTGACGCTCAAGGTCGCGACCATCCGCGGCGTCACGTCGAACGGCATGATGTGCTCGATGCGCGAGCTCGAGCTGTCGGACGAGCATGACGGGATCATCGAGCTGCCCGCCGACGCGCCCGTCGGGCAGGCCTACACCGTGTACGCTGACCTCGGCGACCCGGTCATCGACGTGAGCGTGACGCCGAACCGGCAGGACTGCATGGGTGTCGCCGGAATCGCGCGCGACCTCGCCGCGAAGGGCTTGGGGAGCCTCAAAGACCGGCCGATCGAACTGGTGCCGGGACGGTTCCCGTGCCCGGTTGGAATCCGCACCGACGACGCGGAGGGCTGCCCCGCCTTCCTCGGCCGGGTCGTGCGCGGCGTGTCGAACGGCGCCAGCCCGGAGTGGCTGCAGCGCCGCCTCCGCGCCGTGGGCCAGAAGCCGATCAGCGCACTGGTCGACATCACCAACTTCATGTCGCTCGACCGCGGCCGGCCGCTCCACGTCTACGACATCGCCAAGCTGGAGGGTGGTCTCGTCGCTCGGCGCGCGGTGACCGGCGAGACGGTCGCCGCTCTGAACGGCAAGACCTACACGCTCGACGACACGATGACCGTGATCGCCGACGCGCGCGAGGTCCACGACATCGGCGGTATCATGGGCGGCATGGCGTCGGGCGTCAGCGCGGCCACCACCGACGTACTGATCGAATGCGCATATTTCGCGCCCGAACGCGTCGGCACGACCGGCCGCGCGCTGGGCATCGCCACCGATGCGCGGGCACGGTTCGAGCGCGGCGTCGACCCCGGCTTCCTTATGGCTGGCCTCGAACTGGCGACGCACCTGGTGCAGGACCTGTGCGGCGGTGAGGCGTCGGATGTCGTCATCGCGGGCCACATCCCGCGGCCCGACAAGGTCGTGGCCTACCGGCCCGCCAAGACTCTGGCGCTGGCCGGGGTCGAGGTCGACGAGGAGACCCAGTCGATCATTCTCGGCAAACTAGGCTTCCGGGTCGAGATGGGCGACCCGTGGCAGGTCGGCGTGCCCAGCTGGCGCCGCGACGTCGGCGGTGGGTCCGACGTGACCGTCGGCTGGGACGGCGAGGCGGACATCGTCGAGGAAGTCGTCCGCATCCACGGCTTCGAGCACATCCCCTCGACCCCGCTCGCCCGCGCCGAAGGAGTGGCCCGCCCCACCGCCACGCCAACCCAGACCCGCGAACGCCGCGTCCGCCGCGCGCTCGCCGCGCGGGGCGCAAGCGAGGCGGTGACGTGGAGCTTCGTGTCGCCCGCACAGGCCGCACCGTTCGGTGGCGGCGCGTGGACGCTCGCCAATCCGATTTCAGCCGACCTTGCGGTGATGCGCCCGTCGCTGTTGCCGGGTCTGCTGAGCGCCGCCAAGCGCAACCTCGACCGGGGGCAGGCGTCGGTGCGCCTGTTCGAACTCGGCCAGCGCTATTTGGCGGACGCCGAGCATCCGACCGCCGCGCTGGTGCTGGCGGGCGAGGCCCGCGCCCGCGACTGGGCGACCGGCCCGGCGGCGAGCTTTGACGCGCACGATGCCAAGGCCGAGGCGATTGCGGGCCTCGCGGCGGCGGGCGTGCCGGTCGAGCGGCTGATGGTGCTGCCCCCCGCCGACGCCTGGTACCACCCGGGCCGCAGCGGGCGGCTCGGCCTCGGCCCGAAGACCATCCTTGCGGCATTTGGCGAACTCCACCCCGGCGTCGCCGCCGACTTCGATCTGAAGGGGCGCATAGCGGTCGCCGAGCTGTTCCTCGACGCGGTCCCCGTCGCCCGCGCCAGCGGCCACAGTCGCCCGGTGTTCACGCCGCCGGCGCTGCAGGCGCTGAGCCGCGACTTCGCCTTCCTCGTCCCCGAGGACATGGCGGCCGACACCCTCGTCCGTGCCGTCCGCGGGGCCGACAAGGCGCTGATCGCCGACGTGGCCCTGTTCGACCGCTTCACCGGCGCTGGCGTCCCCGAGGGCAAGGTCAGCCTCGCGCTGGCGGTCACCATCCAGCCCGCCGAGCGCAGCCTCACCGACACCGAGATCGACGCGGTCGCCGCGAAGGTGGTCGCAGCGGCGGCGAAGGTGGGGGCGGTGTTGCGGGGGTAGCGGGTTCGTGCAGTCACAGCGCGTCCGCTTTCGACCCTATAACCGCCGTTCGCCCCACCCTTGCCTCCCCGCCCCGCTTCCCCCATATCCCGCCTGGGAGTCGGGCGGGCAGTGCTCTCGCCAACCCGGTCAGGTCCGGAAGGAAGCAGCCGTAACGAATTCGCGCTGGGTCGTTCCCGGCTCCCACCTTTCCGCTGAGGCCCCGAACCGCTAGACCGGCGGGACTCATGGATACCCTGCTCATCCCCGACGACGCGGCCCCCGAATACCGGGTGCTGGCGCGCAAATACCGGCCCGCCAGCTTCGACACCCTGCTCGGGCAGGACGCGATGGTGCGGACTTTGGGCAACGCGATCCGCCGCGGGCAACTGGCGCAGGCGTGGCTGCTGACCGGCGTGCGCGGGGTCGGCAAGACGTCGACGGCGCGGATCATCGCCAAGGCACTCAACTGCATCGGGCCGGACGGGCAGGGCGGACCGACGATCAGCCCGTGCGGCACCTGCGAACCCTGCGTCGCCATCGCCGCGGGCCGCCACATCGACGTCATCGAGATGGACGCCGCGTCCAATACCGGCGTCGACGACGTCCGCGAGATCATCGAGGCGGTGCGCTATGCCAGCGTCTCGGCGCGCTTCAAGATCTACATCGTCGACGAAGTCCATATGCTGTCCAAGAACGCCTTCAACGCGCTACTGAAGACGTTGGAGGAGCCGCCGCCCCACGTGAAGTTCATCTTCGCGACGACCGAGGTGCAGAAGGTGCCGGTGACGGTGCTGTCGCGCTGCCAGCGCTTCGATCTGCGGCGCATTTCGGCGGAAACGCTGGCGACGCATTTCGCGCAGATCGTCGAGGCGGAGCACGCCACCGCCGAGCCCGAGGCGCTGGCGCTGATCGCGCGCGCTGCGGAAGGGTCGGTCCGCGACGGTCTGTCGATCCTCGACCAGGCGATCGCGCATGCCAGCGGTGCGGTGACAGCCGACGTGATCCGCGACATGCTCGGGCTGTCTGATCGTGGCGCGATCCGGGTGCTGATGGGGCAGTTGCTGGCCGGCGACGCGGCGGGCGCGCTGGCGGCGCTGCAGGCGCAGTACGAGCTTGGCACCGATCCGGCGATGGTCGTGCAGGCGCTGCTCGAACTGGTCCACACCATCACCCGCGCCAAGGTCGCCGACGCCGTCGACCCGGCGATGAGCGCCGAGGAGCGCGATACGGTGCGCGACTGGGCCGGCACGCTCAGCTTCCCGCACGTCCACCGGCTGTGGCAGTTGCTGCTCAAGGGGCTGGCGGAGGTGCAGACCGCGCCGTCGCCGATCCAGGCGGCGGAGATGGCGCTGCTCCGCGTCATCCACGCCAGCGCGCTGCCCGACCCGGCGGAGCTGGTCCGCAAGCTGACCGAGCGGGGCGATGCAGACGACGCAGCACCGGCGCTCGCCCCCGCCCGGCCCGAGGGCGCGACGGTGCAGGAACTCCGCCCGGTTGTTCCACGTGGAACAGATGTGCCGCAGCGGTTGCCCGGCGATTTCGCCGCACTGGTCGAGCTGTTCGCCGCCAACCGCGAGCCGCGGCTGGCGCAGCTGCTTCACGACGAGGTCCGGCTGGTCGACTATGCGCCGCCGTTGCTGATGCTGACCGGCACGCCCATGCTGCGGCCTGACTTCGCGCAGCGGGTGATGGCCTGCCTGACGCTGTGGACTGCGACGCGCTGGACGGTGACCCTGGCGGCGGGTGGCGGCGCGACGCTGCACGAACAGGCCGAGGCGCACGCAGCGGCCGAGCGCGCCGCGGTGCTGAACGACCCCGCCATCCGCGAGATCCTCGCCGCCTTCCCGGCGGCTGAACTGATCGACATCACCGACGAACCCGACGACGAGATAAGGAGTGCCGCCGATGCCTAACATGGAAGACATCATGCGCGCCGCGCAGAACGTGCAGGCCGAAATGCAGAAGGCGCAGGACGCGCTCGACAGCCACGAGGTCGAGGGGTCGGCCGGCGGCGGGCTGGTCAAGGTGCGGGCGTCGGCGAAGGGCCGCATCATCGCGCTGTCGATCGACCCGACGATGTTCAACCCGGCCGACAAGGAGATGGTCGAGGACCTGATCGTCGCAGCGTTCAACGATGCCAAGCTGAAGGCCGACCAGGTAGCGAACGCCGAGATGGCGAAGATGACCGCCGGCCTGCCGCTGCCGCCAGGGTTCAAGCTGCCGGGCTTCTAGTCGCCGCGCGACCGATCGCAGCGAAGCGAACGCGACTTCGCGTTTCCTGAGTAGCGCACGGACTTGCGCAAGACCGGCCGACTGCCCGAGCGGCCCACGCCCGGTGCTGTCCGACGGCGCGGCTTTGCCGCGTCGCCCTACCCCTTGTTCAACCGCAACACTTCCGCTTCCAGCGCGTGAATCTTCATCGCCTGCTGGACGATGATGTCCTGCAGCGCCTTGATCGTCGAGCCGTCCGCGGTGGCAGCTTCCGGGGCGGGACTCGCCTTGACGTCGACCGTCTGCGGTTGCTTGAACAGCCCGCTCGCCCGCGCCTTCTCGATCAGCTGGGCGGAATTCGCCGCCAGCTGGACCAGCACCTCGGCCAGTCCGTCGTTCCTGCTCGCCATGTCCGTATTACTCCGCTGCTACAGCGACCGATATCGTGTCGGACAGCGGATGTGCAAGGCGGCCGAGCATTTCCTTCGGGCAGACCTGCCAGAATTGCTCCCGCGTCCGGTCCCAGTCGGTGACGATGCGGGCGGCATGGGCCGAGCCGGTTTCGACCGCGTGCTCCATCGCCAGCGCGCGCGCAACCTCCTCCCAATGGGCCGAGGCGAAGCGCTGGACGACGATCGACTCCGGGTTGATGCGGGTTTCGAAGTCGCCCGTCTCGTCGAAAACGAACGCCATGCCGCCGGTCATGCCCGCGCCGAAATTGTCGCCGGTGGCCCCCAGGATGACCGCGACGCCGCCGGTCATATACTCGCAGCCATTGGCGCCGCAGCCCTCGACCACCACGGTCGCGCCGGAGTTGCGGACGGCGAAGCGCTCGCCCGCCTGGCCGGCGGCGAACAATTTGCCCGACGTCGCGCCGTAGAGGACGGTGTTGCCGATGATCGTGTTGTCCTGGCTGATCAGCTTCGACGATACCAGCGGCCGCACGACGATGGTCGCACCCGACAGGCCCTTGCCGACATAGTCGTTGGCCTCGCCGAACACCTCGAGCTTGACGCCCTGCACCGCGAACGCGCCGAGGCTCTGGCCGGCGGAGCCGCGCAGCCGGACGTGGATATGGCCGGGAGCGAGCGTGTTCTGGCCGAACTGGCGGACGATCTCCGACGACAGCCGCGTGCCGACCGCACGGTGGGTGTTCCGCACGCTATAGGTCAGCTGCATCTTCTCGCCGCGCTCGAACAGGTGCGCGGCGTCGATCAGCATCTGCGCGTCGAGGCTGTCGGGCACCTCGTTCCGGTAGGTCGGGATCGAGAAGCGGCGAGCATCGTCGGGCGCGTCGACCTTGGCGAGGATCGGGTTTAGGTCGAGGTCGTCGAGGTGCTCCGCGCCGCGGCTGACCTGGCGCAGCAGTTCGGTGCGGCCAATTACCTCGTCGAGGCTGGCGACGCCGAGTTTCGCCAGGATGTCGCGCACCTCCTCGGCGATGAAGCTCATCAGGTTGATGACCTTTTCGGGGCTGCCGCTGAACTTCTGGCGCAGGCTTTCGTCCTGGGTACAGACGCCGACCGGGCAGGTGTTCGAGTGGCACTGACGGACCATGATGCAGCCCATCGCGACGAGGCTGAGGGTGCCGATGCCGAACTCCTCCGCACCGAGAATTGCTGCGATGACGATGTCGCGGCCGGTCTTCAGACCGCCGTCGGTGCGCAGCTTGACCCGGTGCCGCAGCCCGTTAAGCGTCAGCACCTGGTTGACCTCGGACAGGCCCATCTCCCACGGCGTGCCGGCGTATTTGATGCTGGTCTGCGGCGACGCGGCGGTGCCGCCGACATGGCCGGAGATGAGGATGACATCGGCGTGCGCCTTGGCGACGCCGGCGGCAACCGTGCCGATGCCGGCGGACGACACCAGCTTGACGCAGACCCGGGCGCGCGGGTTGATCTGCTTCAGGTCGTAGATCAGCTGCGCCAGATCCTCGATCGAATAAATGTCGTGGTGCGGCGGCGGCGAGATCAGCGTCACGCCGGGCGTCGCGTGGCGCAGCCGGGCGATCATGTCGGTGACCTTGAAGCCGGGCAGTTGACCGCCCTCGCCGGGCTTGGCCCCCTGCGCGACCTTGATCTCGATTTCCTCGCAAGCGTTTAGATAGGCTGCCGTCACGCCGAAGCGCCCGCTGGCGATCTGCTTGACCACCGAGTTGGCGTTGTCGCCGTTGGGCCGTGGCTGAAAGCGCGCGCTGTCCTCGCCGCCCTCACCGCTGACCGCCTTCGCCCCGATGCGGTTCATCGCGATGGCGAGCGTCTCGTGTGCTTCGGGTGACAGCGCGCCGAGGCTCATGCCGGGCGTCACGAAGCGCTTGCGGATCTCGGTGATCGACTCGACTGCCTCGGTGGCGAGCGGGGTGTCCGCCCAGTTGAACTCGAGCAGGTCGCGCAGATAGATCGGCGGCAGCGCCGCGGTTGCCTTCGAGAAGCGCAGGTATTCCGAGTAGCTGTCGCGAGCGACCGCCTCCTGCAGCAGATGGATCAGGCCAGCCTGATAAGCATGTGCCTCGGAGCCGGCGCGCTGCCGGTACAGGCCGCCGATCGGCAGCGCGCCCGCCGCCTCATCCCATGCCTTCTCGTGGCGCAGGCGAGCGTTCAGGTGGAGCGAGTCGAAGCCCTCGCCCGAAATCTTGGCGGGCATGCCCGGGAAGAAGTCGGCGACCAGCGCGCGGCTCAAGCCGACCGCCTCGAAGTTGTAGCCACCGCGGTAGGACGAGATCACCGCGATGCCCATCTTGGCCATGATTTTCAGCAGGCCGTCCTCGACCGCCTTCTTGTAGCGCTGCACGCACTCGTCATAGGTCCGGCCCTTGAATAGACCGCGCGCGTGGCGGTCGGCGATCGCCTCCTGCGCCAGATAGGCGTTCACCGTGGTCGCTCCGACGCCAATCAGCACCGCGAAATAATGCGTGTCGAGGCATTCCGCCGAGCGCACGTTGATGCTGGCAAAGGTGCGCAGGCCCTTCCTGACGAGGTGAGTGTGCACGCCTGCCGCCGCCAGGATCATGGTGATGCCGGCACAGGTTTCGTCGACGTTCTCGTCGGTCAGGAACAACTGGCTTTTGCCCGAACGCACCGCCGTCTCGGCCTCCTCGCGGACCCGCTCGATGGCGGCGCGTAAGCCGGCCGGGCCGCTGGCGATGTCGAAGGTGCAGTCGATCACCGCCGCCTGGGTGCCGAAACATTTCAGCATCAGCCCCCAGCCCATGTTGGTGATCACCGGCGTGTCGAACACCATGACACCCTTCTGTGTGGCGTCGGGGTCGAGGATGTTGCCGAGGTTGGAGAAGCGCGTCTTCAGGCTCATCACCCGGGTTTCGCGCAGACTGTCGATCGGCGGGTTGGTGACCTGGCTGAAGTTCTGCCGGAAGAAATGGCTGAGCGTCCGGGCGTTGTCGGAGATGACCGCCAGCGGCGTGTCGTCGCCCATGCTGCCGATCGCTTCCTTGGCGTCTTCGACCATGGGCGACAGCAGCAGCTCCATGTCCTCCATGGTCAGGCCGGCGGCGATCTGGCGGCGGCGCAGCTCATCGCGCGCATAGGCGGCGCCGGGCTGCGATCCGTCGTGGCCGGGGATCGAGGCGAAGGTAGTGAAACCCTCGACCAGCGCCGGATAGTCGTGCTCGGCGGCGATGCGGTCCTTCAGGTCCCGGTCGCTATAGAAGAACGTTCCGCCCTCGCCATCGAGGTCGACAGCGACCATCTGGCCGGGGCCGAGCCGGCCCTTGTAAACGATGCTCTGCTCCGGCAGCGCGACCATGCCGGCTTCGGACCCGGTGACCAGCAGCCCGTTGTCGGTCAGTGCGTAGCGCATCGGGCGCAGCGCGTTGCGGTCCATTCCCGCGACCACCCAGCGGCCATCGGTCATGGCGAGCGCCGCCGGCCCGTCCCAGGCCTCCATGATCGATGCGAAGAAGGCGTACATGGCGCGGTGCGCGGGCGGCAGGCTGTCATCCTTGGCCCATGCCTCGGGCACCAGGATCAGCTTTGCAGTCGGCGCGTCCCGCCCCGAACGGACCATCGCTTCGAACACAGCGTCAAGCGCCGCGGTATCGCTGGCACCGGCCGGGATCAGCGGCTTGATGTCCTCCGAATGGCTGCCGAAGGCCGCTGCCGCCATCCGGATTTCGTGGGACTTCATCCAGTTCTTGTTGCCGCGCACGGTGTTGATCTCGCCGTTATGGGCGAGGGTGCGGAACGGCTGCGCCAGCCACCACTGCGGGAACGTGTTGGTGGAATAGCGCTGATGATAGATGGCGAAGCGCGATACGAAGCGTTCGTCGGTCAGGTCCGGGTAGAACTCGGCCAGGCTCTCGGCCAGGAACAGGCCCTTGTAGATGACCGACCGACACGACAGCGAGCAGACGTAGAAGCCGGCGATCTGCGCCGCGATCACCGCCTTCTCGATGCGGCGGCGGATCAGGTAGAGGTCCTTTTCGAACGCCGCGGTGTCGTCGCCGTCGGGCCCGGCGATCATGATCTGCTCGATCTCGGGCCGCGATTGCATGGCCTTCTCGCCGATCACCGAGACGTCGACCGGCACCTGCCGCCAGCCGTAGATGGTGTAGCCGAACCCAATGATCTCGCTCTCGACGATGGTGCGGCAGGTTTCCTGCGCGGTGAGGTCGGTGCGCGGCAGGAAGATCATGCCGACTGCGGTCAGGCCAGGGCGCGGCCGTTGCCCGGCGCGCTCGATATGCTCGTGGAAGAAGGCGAGCGGCAGCTCGACATGGATACCGGCCCCGTCGCCGGTCTTGCCGTCGGCATCGACCGCGCCGCGGTGCCACACCGCCTTCAGCGCCTCGATGGCGAGCGTGACAACCCGGCGCGACGGCTTGCCGTCGGTCGCAGCGACGAGGCCGACGCCGCAGGCATCGCCTTCGAACTCGGGGCGGTACATGCCGACCTCGGCGAGGCGGTCGCGTTCGGATTGGGGGACGGTCATGCCGCCACCTGCAGCATGACCGCCTTGGCAACGAGATAGCGGTGCATCGCGTCCGCCACGTCGCGCCCGTCACGGATCGCCCACACCACCAGGCTCGCGCCGCGCACGATGTCGCCGGCGGCGAAGACGCCGTCGAGGCTGGTCATCATGCTGTCGTTGTCGGTTAGGCGCAGCGTGCCCCAGCGATTGACACCGAGGTCGGGTGCGCCGAACGCGACGGGCAGGTCCTCGGGGTCGAAGCCGAGCGCCTTGATGACGAGGTCGGCTCGCAAGCGGCAGCGGCCGCCCTCCTGCAACTCCGGCGCGCGCCGGCCGTCGGGACCGGCCGTGCCGAGACGCATCCGATCGGCGAGCACTGCGCCGTCGACGATTGCCGCGGGCGCGCTGAGCCAGACGAACTCGACGCCCTCCTCCTCGGCATGGGCGACTTCGCGTCGGCTGCCCGGCATGTTGTCGCGGTCGCGGCGGTAGAGACACTTCACCGAGGCCGCGCCCTGGCGGACGGCGGTGCGGACGCAGTCCATCGCGGTATCGCCGCCGCCGATGACGACGACGTGCCTGCCGGCCGCGTCATAGTCGGCGGCATCCGCCACGGTGTCGCCGAAGCCACGGCGGTTGGAGCGAGTCAGATAGTCGAGCGCTGCGACAACGCCCGGCGCCTCGATGCCCGGCACCTGCACGTCGCGCGCCTGATAAACGCCGGTGGCGATCAGCACCGCGTCGTGGCGCTGCCGCAAGTCGTCGAGCGTCGCATCGCGACCGACCTCCAAATTCAGATGGAAGACGATGCCGCCGGCCTCGAGCCGCTCGACGCGGCGCATGACCACCGGCTTCTCCAGCTTGAAGCCCGGGATGCCGTAGGTCAGCAGGCCGCCGGCGCGGTCGTGGCGGTCGTAGACGTGGACCTCGTAGCCCTTCACCCGCAGTTGCTCGGCGGCGCTGAGGCCCGCCGGTCCGGCCCCGACGATGCCGACCGATTGCCCGCCGCGGTCGGCGACAGCGCGCAGCGGCTTGACCCAGCCCTGCTCCCAGGCGGTGTCGGTGATGAACTTCTCGACCGCACCGATGGTGACCGAACCGAAATCTTTCTCAATGACGCAATTGCCTTCGCACAGCCGGTCCTGCGGGCAGATGCGGCCGCAAATCTCGGGCATGTTGGAGGTGGCGTTGCTGAGTTCGTAAGCCTCCTCGAGGCGACCCTCGGCAGTCAGCTTGAGCCAGTCGGGGATGTTGTTGTGGAGCGGGCAATGGACCTGGCAATAGGGCACGCCGCACTGGGAGCAGCGGCTTGACTGGGCCTCGGCCTGCTCGATCACATAATCGGGCGCGATCTCTCGGAAATCGTCCGCACGTACCGCCGCGGCGCGCTTCGGCGGATAGGCCTGCTCGCGTCCCACAAATTTAAGCATGGTCGATTGAGCCATCGCGCGTCCCTTCGCGGCGCACTTAGCAATCACACCACCGAGAGTCACGCACGAAATGTACAATAGGTCAGCAAACGCTCCCTATATTGGGCCTGCGCTACCTTGGCCACCAGAAAACTGAGGCCAGGGTCATGGAACTAAGCCAATATTGGTACTATCTTGCAAGCAGCCATAATAACGCTGCGCTGCCGGCGACGATACGGTACCAAGCGAAGGGCGCGAAGCCGTAGCGACTGACTACCGCGACAAACCCCTTGACCACCGCGAGTGCGACCACGAACGACACGGCGAAACCGATCCCTATCGCTTGTGCGTCGTCCACCGACAGCGTGTCCCGGTGCTTCCACAACAGCAGCACCGTCGCCCCAGCCAACGTCGGCACAGCGAGGAAGAAACTGAACTCCGCCGCCGTCTTGCGGTCGAGCCCCAGCAGCAGCCCGCCCATGATCGTCGCGCCCGACCGCGACACGCCGGGCACCATCGCCAGACACTGGATCAGCCCGACACCAAGCGCCGTCGGCGCGCGCATTGCCTCGACGGAGGTTGCCGTGACCCGCTTCGAAATCCGCTCGATAACCAGGATCGCGAAGCCGCCGACGATCAGCGCCACCGCCACGGTCAGTGGGCTCTCGAGCAGCGCCTCGACCGCATCGATGAACAACACCCCCGCAATGCCGGCGGGCACGAAGCCCAGCACGACGTTGCGCGTGAACGCCCAAGCCCCGGCATCACGCCGGAATAGGCCGCCCAGCACCAGCGTGAAGCGCCGCCAATAGGCGACCAGCACGGCAAGGATAGCGCCGGTCTGGATGGCGATGTTGAAGGTCGCGTTGTCCGGTCCGTGGAAACCGAGCAGCTCGCCCGCCAGGATCAGGTGCCCGGTCGACGAGACGGGGAGGAACTCGGTCAGCCCCTCGACGATGCCCATGATGATGATGTCGAGGAGGGAATGCTCCACGGGCGTCTCCGGTCAGCGGGGATGGGTCAGGCGACGAGCGGGTCGCGGTGGAACCGCCCGCCGGTCTTGTAGCGCTCGAGATAGCCGGGCGCGATACTCTCCAGCGGCGTCGGCTCAATCCCCAACTCGGCCAGGCCCAGTTCGCCTTCAGCAACGACATTGTCGTTTTGCAGCATCAGCCATTGGTCCTTCGTCATCGGCGCGCCGGGCACGAAACTGCCGAGACTGGCCATCAGCGCGGCGACCGCATCGGGCACCTCCACCATCACCTTGCCGGGCCGCACCTGGTCGCGGATCCAGGTCATCAGTTCGCGGAAGCTGTACGCCTTCGGCCCGCCTAGCGCATAGGTGCGGCCGCCGTGGTTGCCTGGATCCGCCAGCGCCGCGACGATCGCGTGCGCGACATCAAGCACATAGACCGGCTGGAAGCGCGTGTTGCCCGCCACCACCGGCACCACCGGCAGTTGCGCGATCATCCCGGCGAAGCGGTTGATGAACTGGTCCTCGCGCCCGAACACTATGCTCGGCCGCAGGATCGTCGCGTGGGGCAGCGCCGCCAGCACCGCCGCCTCGCCCGCCGCCTTGCTGCGCGCATAGCCCGCGGGCGAGCCTGCGTCCGCCCCGATCGCCGAAACCTGCACGAACGCGGTGACGCCCGCCGCCGCGGCGGCCGCGGCGACGTTGCGCGCCCCCTTGGCCTGCACGCTGTCGAACTTCTGCACGCCCTTCTCGGCGAGGATGCCGGCCAGATTGACGCCCGCGGTCGCGCCGTCGAAGGCCCGCGCCATCGAGGTCGCGTCGCGGACATCGGCGCGAACGATCTGCATGTCGCCCAAACCGGCGAGCGGGCGCAGGAACAGCGCCGCCTGCGGGTTACGCGCCGTCACCCGGATCCGCACCCCCGCCTTCGCCAACGCCTGCACGACATAGCGCCCGACGAAGCCGCCGCCGCCGACCACGACCACCAGACCGTCCACGGAAATTTCCTCAACTCGCTGCCCGCCGCTCATGGCCGAGCCACCCGGCGTTGACAACCGCACTCGCCGCCTCTAACCCCCGCGCCTCGCAACCGGCCCAGGTGGCGGAATTGGTAGACGCGCCAGCTTCAGGTGCTGGTATTGGTAACGATGTGAAGGTTCGAGTCCTTTCCTGGGCACCA
>Ga0105048_10012488_pt1 | contig 13319 bp, 10 predicted proteins | sample MAT05_FD_78382 | JGI IMG/M metagenome (GOLD analysis project Ga0105048, IMG submission 78382) | Freshwater microbial communities from Lake Fryxell liftoff mats and glacier meltwater in Antarctica - MAT-05 | ecosystem: Environmental > Aquatic > Freshwater > Ice > Liftoff microbial mat | place...
CTCCGTCCCTCTGGCCCGCGAGTCCCAATAGTCCTTGGCCTTTACCCCTTCGCCGCTTGGCGATTTCTCCTCGGCGAGGTGCTCGAACTCCGGCAGATCCGTGTTGAATTCTTGGTAAGACAGGATGCAGAGCCTCGCTCCACTTTCGATGATTTCTAGCTTCGGATTCCCGCGGAGCGATTGCGTATGCAACGAGCAGCAGAAGGAAAGAAAAAACAGCGTGAACGGTCCGGTCAGTACTTGGATTGCCATCTGGTCCTTTCGTAAAAAGAGCCTCACTACCGCGAGGCTTGAATGCTACCGCGAGGCTTAAATGATTTTTTGTCACTTTAGAGTTTACACGAAAGTGTTCGCTCCGCTCATCAACCCTAGTGGTCTGGTCATCGTCGCGAGTAAGTGGATAACCCATGTTCTAGCCTAACCGGCGGAGCGGGCTTTCCGTTGCAGCGATGCTACCCGATGAATGGAGGTGATGGCAGACCAAGCTTCTTGGACAGAGATTTTCGATTTTCCCTCGCGTCGTTCGGTATAGACAATACCAACTTCGGCGAGGCGAGCGTTGGAGTGGAGCAGGAACCAGAGTACCTCTTCCAAAAATCCATATCCCTTCACGCGTAGTTCATCAAACTCAATACGTTGCAAACTACTGACACGGTAGAGCCGAAAGGCACTGCTGCAATCCTGGACCTTCCAACCGATCATGCGGCGTGCGTACGCATTGGCGCACTGGCTTACAAAGACTCGCTTCCACGAACAGCCTCTCATGCCACCCCCTTCGACGTAACGTGAACCCACGACGATGTCGAACTGATTTCGTTGCGCTAGCAACGCAGGGATATCGCTGGGACTGTGGCTGAGATCCGCGTCCAAATTCAGCAGCCATTCGAATCCGTTTTGGATGGCATACTCCATCCCCGCTTTGGTTGCTGAACCCAAGCCCAGTTTACCGCTGCGACGAAGGAGCGCAAGATTTGGCTTTTTTTTCCTCTGCTCCTCGACCCAATCGCTAGTTCCGTCCGGCGAATTGTCGTCAACCACCAAGATCTGTGCGCCAGGAACGAAGGTTTCCATCTGCTCAAACAACAAAGGCAAGTTATCCCGTTCGTTGTAAGTACAGACCAAAATCAGCAACGAATCCGGCTGCGATGGGGTCACTCGAAATCGCTCGCTCAGCTCTGGCCTTCGTCATCGTTTTCGGGTTCATCGAGATCCATCGTTTCCGGCGGTGGAATTTCTGGAGTCGGTGCAACCACTTGTTCCGGCGCTGGATTCGCAAGCGTTTCTGCAGCCAACTTGGCTTCAAGCTCGGCGATATCTTCCGATGGGACTCGAACGATGGCTGTGAGCTTATCTCCTTCGTCCAAGCTCATGATCCGAACCCCCTGCGTGTTCCGACCGATCACACTAATATCTTTGGCGGCAACGCGTTGGATCTTTCCTCGAACGGTCATCATCATCAGCTCGTCGTTGTCGCTAACCGGCACGATACCAACCACTAGCCCGTTTCGTTTGGTCGTTTTGATGTCGATGACCCCCTTGCCCCCGCGACGCTGCGTTCGGTAGCGATTGGCCGAGTTGAGATCTTCGGTTTCGTTTTCAGTCTCTTCGGGCACTTCCTCCTCGACCAACGGGTCTTCGCCGTTTTCATCGTCGGTCGCCACGAGTTCTTTTCCAGCCATCTCGTCGCCGGGCCCGAACGTGGTTCGTTTGCCGTACCCTAGCTCGCAAACGGTGAGTAGTGTGGCTGTCGGATCAGCCACGACCATCCCGACCAACTCGTCCGCTTTCTTGAGCGAAATCCCCTTTACGCCCGAGGTATTTCGGCCCATGGAGCGGGCGTTGCTTTCCGAGAACCGAATGGCCATACCATTGGCGGTCGAGAGCACGATTTGGTCGTCCGGCTTGGCCACAACGACATCGACCAGTTCGTCTCCCTCTCGCAGCTTGATAGCGATGATGCCACCTTTTTTGGGGCGACTATAGGCTTCGAGTTCGGTTTTCTTAACGACTCCTTTTTTGGTTGCCATCATGAGGAAGTGGCCTGGCAAATTGAAATCTCGCACGGAGACGCAGTCCCGGATCTTTTCCTCCGGGGTTAGGTTCAATAGATTCACCAGTGCACGACCACGGCTTTCGCGGCTCATTTGCGGAATCTCCCAAACCTTTTGCCAATAGACTTTCCCTTGATTGGTAAAGAACAGCAAATGGGCGTGGGTGCTAGCGATAAAGAGATGCTCTACCGGATCCTCTTCTTCGGACTTCAGACCGGCGATTCCCTTTCCGCCGCGCTTTTGAGCGCGATAGGTCGTGGCTGGGATCCGCTTGATATACCCTTGGTGTGAGATCGTCACCACCATGGTTTCTTCGGTGATCAAATCCTCCATGTTGTAGTTGCCAAGCTCTTCGTCATCGATGACGGTGCGTCGATCGTTTCCAAACTTGCGCGCGATCTCTTCCAAGTCGGCTTTGATGATCGCGAAGATGTTTGCTGGGTCGCTCAAGATAACTCGGAGTTTCTCGATTTCGGTCAAGATGGTTGCATGCTCGTCCGCCAATCGCTCCTGTTCCAGGCCGGCCAACTGCCCCAATGTCATTCGCAGGATAGCATCGGTCTGCACACTGGTCAGCTTATAGACATCGGCTTGCCCCCGTTCCAATTGGAAATCTGCGTAGCCGCGATCTCCCAGAGCTCGCTCCATCAAGGCAGCTGGGCACTCGACACCCATCAGCCTTTCTTTCGCTTCGGCCTGCGTGCGGCTCTTGCGAATAAGCATGATGATCTCATCAATGTTGGCCAAGGCTAGCAGCAAGCCCTCGACCACGTGTTTCCGCTTCCTCGCGGCGGAGAGTAAGAACTGCGTTCTGCGCCGAATCACCGTGAATCGGTGACGAATGAATTCCTGCAAAAGCTCTTTGATACTCAACTCACGCGGTTTTCCGTCGACCAGCGCGAGCATGTTGATCGAGAACGATTCCTGGAGCGATGAGAACTGATAGAGTTGATTGAGAACCACGTGGGGATCTGAGTTCTGTTTGATCTCGATCACGATCCGAACAGGCTCTTTGAGATCACTTTCGTCCCGGATGGCTGAGATGCCCTTAATGCGTTCGCTTCGCACTAGATCTGCAATCCGTTCGATCACGCGATCGCGAAACTGCTGGTAAGGGATCTCACGAACGATCAGCCTGGCCTTTTTGCCTTCCTCCACGTCGACGCGGGCTCGCATCACGATGGTCGAACGGCCCGTGTTGTAGCCTTGGCGAATGGCATAGCGGCCGCAGATAATGCCGCCGGTCGGGAAGTCAGGACCTGGGATGATTTGGCACAATTCGGCGATCGACACTTCGGGATCCTCAATCACCCTAATCAAGCCCGCGCAGACTTCTCGCAGATTATGTGGCGGGATGCTGGTGGCCATACCGACGGCAATGCCTGTCGCTCCGTTGACGAGCAAGTTCGGAAACTTCGATGGCAAAACAACAGGCTCAGTGCGGCGTTCGTCGTAGGTTGGGATGAAGTCGACAGTATCGAGCTTGATATCGTCGAGCATCATGGCGGCGGGAGCTGCGAGGCGGGCTTCGGTGTACCGCATGGCTGCGGCCGGGAGACCAGCGATCGAGCCGAAATTCCCTTGTTTGTCGATCAACATGTGCCGCATGTTCCACTCCTGGGCCATGCGGACCAGAGTTGGATAGATGATCGCCTCACCGTGCGGGTGATAGTTGCCAGAGGTGTCGCCCGCGATCTTGGCGCACTTGACCCGTGCAGCGCCGGGGGTGAGATTTAGATCGTTCATAGCGACCAGGATGCGTCTTTGGCTGGGTTTTAAACCGTCGCGAACATCGGGCAGCGCTCGACTTACGATGACGCTCATGGCGTACGTAAGGTAGCTTTCTCGCAACTCATTCTCGATCGATTCCTCGATCAACCTTTCGCCGCTATTGCCCCCGCCGCCGCCAGAATTATCGTCACCCGCAGAAGGAATAGAGGCAGGATCGTTGGCGTCAAAATCATCATCCGGTGGGACGTTCGACACGGGAAATACCATTTCGTAACAAGGAATCGAGCCGCGTCAAATCCCTAGCTGTCGACATTGCATTCTGTCAATGTTTTTGCAGGGAATCCACGCGTTTGTAGCAAGCCGAAAGTATAGCAGATTTGACGCGATTCACAATCAGCCTAAAAACGCGTAATGCGCGCTCGGTGGATCGACTGCGGATCGCTCTAAACGTGGCGTTTTGGCTTGTAGATTTCCGTAGCCGTGCCGAAGTGTACCTCGCCCGCATTCATGAGCGTTTCGCTCAATGTCGGGTGAGGGTGAATCGATTCTGTAACATCTCGAACTTCGCAACCCATCTCGATTGCCAAGACCGCTTCGGCGATCAACTCCCCAGCGCCAGAACCGACGATTCCGCAGCCGAGGACCCGGTGTGTTTCCGGATCGATAAGCCATTTCGTAAAGCCATCCGTTCGGCCTATCGCTTGCGCTCGACCGCTAGCAGCCCATGGATAGACTTCGATATCGACCTTGCGTCCCTCCCGTTCGGCTTGATCGTCGGTGAGTCCGGCCCAAGCGATTTCGGGATCGGTGAAAACGACCGCAGGGATAGCCGCTTTGTCAAATGTCGTTGGTTTTCCAAGGATGACTTCGATCGCAACTTTGGCTTCGTGGCTGGCTTTGTGGGCCAACATCGGGTCACCGGCGACGTCTCCGATCGCCAAGATGTGAGGATCGTCGGTCTTCTGCTGCTTGTCGCAAACGATGAAGCCGCGGGCGTTGACCTGAACGGCCGTGTTTTCCAGCCCCAACCCCTGACTGACCGGTCGCCGACCGACGCTGACCAGGACGCGGTCGAATCGCTCATGACCGAATTTTCCCGGCCCTTCGAACGTCACTTCGACTTGATTGTCGATTTCGGCAACCGAGCCGACCTTGGTGTTGAGATAGATGCGATTGTCGAAAAGTTTCTTAAGCCGATTGTGTAGCGGCTTGACCAAATCGCGGTCCGCCCCCGGTAACAAGCCGTCAGTCCATTCGACTACCGAAACCTCCGATCCGAGATTCGCATACACGGTTCCCATCTCCAGGCCGATGTAACCGCCACCGATGACCAGCAAGCGTTTAGGGATATCGACGAGCGCCAAAGCGGCCGTGGAATCCATGACTCGCGACGAGCCGATATTGAACGAGGGTGGCATGGCAGGTACGCTGCCGGTCGCCACCACGCAATAGTCGAAGCTGACACGGCGCTCCGCAGGAATGGAAGGATCATCCCCTTCCAACAAAAGAGTCGTGGAGTTCTCAAACGTTCCGCGAGCCTTGATGACCGTTACCTTGCGACGTTTGGCCAACTGCGAGAGGCCACCCGTCAGCGTATCGATCACTTTGTCCTTGCGAGCTCGGATTTTGTCGACGTCGATCTTAGGCGGGCTGAATTCAACCCCCCAATCCTCGCTCATATCATGCATTTCACCGAGCACTTTGGCTACGTGCAGCAATGCTTTGGATGGAATGCAGCCTCGCAGCAAGCAGGTGCCACCCAATTTTGATTCCAATTCGACGAGTACGACCTCGAGGCCTTCATCGGCAGCTAAAAAAGCTGCCGCGTAGCCGCCAGGTCCGCCACCCAAAACGACAACAGGAGCATGCATGAGTAGAACAACAGGCTAAAGAAATTATCGAGACAGGAATTCAACCACGATGTTGGCGTTCACTGGGAGCGAGATATCGCTCGGGCCAGGGTTGCCTTGAATCGTCGCCTTGAGGCTTTCGGTGTCGAAAGTAACCCAGTCCAATGGAACCGGCGAGTTGTTGGCAATGATGCCGCGGTACAGGTTGCGAACCGCTTCGTTGCTGCGAATCTCGATCACGTCACCGGGACGCAACATGTACGATGGACTGGTAACCTTGGTGCCGTTCACTTTGAAGTGACCGTGAGCGACCCCCTGGCGGGCTTGCGGACGAGTTTTGGCTAAACCGATGCGGCGAACAATGTTGTCGAGCCGTCGCTCGCACATCAACAGCAAAGTTTCGCCCGTATTGCCCTTCTTCCGAACAGCGTCATCGAAGTAACGTCGGAGCTGTCGTTCGCCGAGCCCGTAGTAGTACTTGATCTTTTGCTTCTCGGACAATGCCGTGCCGTAATTGCTGGTTCGGCGTCCCTTGGGATGCATCCCCGGTGGCTGCTCGCTGCGCTTTTCATAAGCCCGAACCGCTCCTGCGCTTTCGTACAGCAACGCTCCAAAACGTCGGTTTACTCTCGCCTTGGGGCCTGTATAACGTCCCATACTGTTCGTTCCATTTCCGAGCGTCAGCTCGAAGCAAAAGGTGGTTGCGAATCGTAACGCTCGTTCTAAGAGCATTCGTCCGCGTGGTCGAGTCCGATCGAAGCGACTTTTTATCGCATCAAAAAAACAAACGGCCTCCGGTATTCCGGCGACCGTTTCAGCTCGCTACGTCGCAAGGTTTGGCTCAACCCAAAATCTGAATAATTCGAGCAAACAGTATGCTAAACCAAGCTGTGGTCCACAACCCCAAAAGCCTATTCGGAATTGGCTATCCGCGATCATTTTTCAAGGAAATCGCTGTTTTGGCCCTGTCAGACTGTTTTGGCCCGTCGGCAGACAGAGACTTGGGCAAAAACGACTAACGCGACGTTTGGGCTCGCCCCGACAAAGGCATTTTCTGGGGTTAAGAGTGGCAAACCACTATGTCACGGTTGCTACGTGGACTCCTGCGGTTCCGCTAGCAATGCCGTTCGTTGTAACCAGCGTCGCTAGGCTTCCCGCATTGGTGGCCCTTGTTTCAAAGGTGACCGTGAGCAGCGTGGATGTGGCCTCGGTAACCGTGCCGGTAGCTCCGTAACCGTGCCGGTAGCTCCGTAACTGTGCCGGTCGCTCCGTTATTGAACACAACCGTGTTGGTACCCGCTATGTTGCTGAAACCAGAACCAGCGATAGTCATCGTGGAAGCTGTGCGAGCTAGATTCGTCGTACTCGAAGCAATTGTCGGTCGAACCGACGCTATGTTTCACTATTCGATCCAAACCACGAAAGAGAATTGATGCGGGTCCAGAATGATGGGTTCTTGGTCATCGAAAGTCTCTGCTCAACGAAAAAAGCGGCAATACTCGCTTATCTCGACCTAGCCAAAAAAACCATGAGGCAGTCGGTCCAGAGATGCATCTATTCCCGAACGTTTAGTTCCAGTTTCCAGCGTTGGTCGTCGCGAGTGCTTTTGCACCAAAGCTCGAAGACCCCCAATTCCGTAATCCTGCTTTGAAATCGGACCGGGACAAATTGCTCGCCTTCGCTAGCCGCTAACTCGACCTCTAAAGGGGACGTCTCATCCAACTCCCCTTCGTCCCAGTGGCGCAGGGTAACGCCGGGTTGATCTTGCTTGCGAACGGTGCTGGAAAAGAATCGGAACCGACCGCGTTGCCCGACCTTGAGCCCAACGTCTCGGCTCTTGACGTCGGTCTGAGTCCCTTCCTCCATCCCCTGCGGAACCACGCACAACGCTTGCAATGGACGAGGCAATCCAGGAATCGATGGCCCCGATGTTTCGATGCCCACGTAATAGCTCCGCGAGGTGCCACCGCGGATGCGGATCCCTCCGTTGTGCTTGGACCAGCCGTAGTAGGCCGCGCCACACGCTACCGCTTGATCCAATTCTTCGATCCCTCCAAGCAACGTCAGCTCTTTCCCGCCCTCATTCCAAGAAGCCAGCGTTTCGAGCATTCTTGTTCGGAAAGCTTCCGCATTGAACACGCCGCCGTTGAACAGCAAGTGGGTCAGCTTCAATTCGGCTCGGCCGCTCTCCTGCGACTGATTTGCAATCTGCAAGTGATCGGACAAGAATGCACCGATATGTTTCGTGATGGCGGAATCGGATTCGAACGGAAGTCCGATCTCTTGAAAGCCGCTTTCGGTATCACGCATCGGACGATCGTTTCGAACCACCCGCGGAAAGAAGCCATCGACCAAGGTTCTCTCAACTGTCTCTCGTCGCAACATGGTGGAGACCGTGCCACCGATGAGTTTACTCCCCTTGCCTAAAACACTCAGCGGGCAAGAGTCAGGAGCATTGTTACAGCGCAGCAAACTCTCCTTGGCCAAGCGACAGGAGTGCCATAAGGAAATCGATTGCCAGGCATTTAGTTTGGTTCCTTGCTCGGCAAATTGCTCGGCAGCGACGTGGGCCAACGTGAGATCCATATTGTCCCCTCCGATCAGCAAGTGATTTCCGACGGCCAGACGATTCATGTTGAGTTCGCCGTTGAGCGACTGGATCTGCACTAGTGTCAGGTCAGTGGTTCCGCCCCCCACGTCGCAAACCAACAGCACATCGTTTTCTTGCAGACTCCGTCGCCACTCGTTGCCTTGCGCATGGATCCAGTTGTACATCGCGGCTTGAGGCTCCTCTAGGAACAGAAAGTCTTCCGGAAAGCCAGCTGCAATGGCCGCCTGTTTGGTGAACTCCCTCGCGACCAAATCAAAGGAGGCGGGGACCGTCAAAACAACGCGCTGTTCTGCAAAAGCGGAATCTGGAAACTCGGCGTGCCAGGCGTCGATCAAATGAGTCAAAAAGGCGGTTGTGGCTTCGACCGGGGAGACCTTTTCGATTTCTGCCTCGGACCCCCAGGGCAAGATATGGGATTGGCGATCGACCCGTTTGTTGCACAGCCAGCTCTTGGCGGCCACGACCACGCGGTCGGGCTGTTCGCCCGCGATCCGCCGCGCGTACTCGCCGACGATCCCAGCCCGGTTGCGAACGTTCGGGACCTGCAGCGCAGGGTCATCCAGCGATGGAGCCAAATACAAAAAAGAGGGTAGCGACAAGCGACGCTCGATCGCACCCGCGGAAACCAATTGCGGGATCGGCAAAACGGCCACCATCGCTTCCGGCTCATGGAGTTCAGCGAACGCGAGAACCGAGTTGGTGGTTCCTAAATCGATACCGATACAATACTGAGCAGGCATTGGCGAACAAACTGGGAAGTGAATGGAGGGGAGCAAGCAAATCGATTATGGCGACAAATGCTTCTTCAGCAACTCCCAAGCCGCAAACTCACGTGGGCCCGCGGTTTTCTCGACGATAATGCGATGACGTTCCAGTTCCTCCACTACGATTTTCTTGTCGAGGATATGGACCCGGCTGGCTAGGATCGCAAGCTCCAGGATACTATGCCGTGCGCGATTCCAACCCCAGAACTCCGAGCGCGTCTCTCGATGAGTGGCTATGCAGCTGGCCGTAGCTCGCGGCGCTGTAAAATCCCACGCGTTGACTGCTAAGCCGACGGCCCGGCAGCTGCGGTTGAGGATCCAGCCGACGTTCGTTAAGTGTGTTGCATCACACAACTCGGAACGGTATTCGCTTTCGGGTTCGTTGCAAAGCCCGAGCACGGCTGCCGCCATCAAGAGCGAATCATCGACGATATGGAAGACACCGCGGGATGTAGATCGCAAGTTTTCAAAGGTCGTCGAGGATTGGAATGGTTTGAGCGTCCAATCGGTCAGATCAGGATCGACATGCGGCCCAATGGGCGCGACGTGCATTGTGCCATCACTGTTCTCGGTGGTGATGATCCCTTCGATGACCATTTAACGGCCTTCGCGGAGGCGTTCGCCGAGAAAGTTATCCAGTTCGGGGATAGCAAAGATTTTGTTCACGGTCGAGTCGATGTCGTACTCGATCCGTCGATACTCGATTTTAGGATACTCCAAGATTACAAAACAGCTGCGCCAGTCTCCGTCGCGGGGTTGGCCAACGCTCCCCACGTTGACCATGGCTTTGTCCTCCGGGAGCTGCATTTGGTAGCCGAACTCATCGGGCCGAACGAACTGCATGTTGGTCGAAAAGACGCCGGGCGCGTGCGTATGGCCCTGAAATGTGTAGCCCTGGATCATCGAAAAAAGTTTTTCCATCTTGCGACGATTGAACACGTCCTCTGGGAAAACATATTCGTTCAATGGATTGCGAACCGAGCCATGGACAAACAGAATGTTCCCTTCTGAAATCGTTCGAGGCAGTCGGGCCAGATACTCTAAGCGACGTTGAGCCTCGATTGCATGAGTATTGTCCTCAAGCTGTTTGCGAGTCCAAAAGATCGCCTGTTCGGCTGCGGTGCTGAAGCCTTCTGGATCGATGAGAGCCCCGTAGTCGTGGTTACCCAAAACGCACGGCCCCAAGCTGGACACGATGTCGAGGCATTCGCATGGATTGGGACCATATCCAACGACATCCCCCAAGCATACGATGCGATCGACTCGCTGTGATTCGATGTCCTTCAGGACAGCCTGCAACGCTTCCAAGTTGCCATGAATATCGCTAACAATAGCCGTGCGCACGAATGGGTTGTCTCATGAAGGTCGATGGTTAAAAAAATCGGTACCGCAACAGCTGCCGTTTCCCTAGCGTCCCGTACGCAGGCGATCCCCGAGCATGTTGTCTAACTCGGACACGGCATAGATCTTTTTGCAAGTGGTTTCGAAATCATACTCTACCCGGCGGAATGTTAGCTTCTTGGCTTCGTGATCGATGACAACATAACAAGCTCGATTGTCTTCGTCGCGAGGTTGTCCGACGCTGCCGACATTCACCATCAATTTTTCTTTACCGAGCGCAAAGGTACCGTCGCACTGCGCAGGCTTGATAAACTCAAGATCCGGCGTGAAAACACCTGGCATATGGGTGTGGCCTTGGAAGCAGTATTGGCTGACACGAGCAAAAATGCTGTCCATCTTATTCTTGTCGTAGATCGTTTCCGGGAAGACGTACTCGTTGGTCGGGTCGCGTGGCGAGCCGTGGACAAACATGAACTTGTCCTGATGGTGCAGTTTTGGGAGCTCGCTTAAAAAGTCCCACCTTCGGTTGACTACGCCCATGGGGCCAGCATCGAGCCGATCGCGGGTCCAGTAGATGGCCCGCAAGGCCACCGGGTTGAAGCCGTCCGGATCGAACAAGGCCGCTTGATCGTGATTGCCCATGATCGTCAAGGCCGATTTTCTCATCACTAAGTCCAGGCACTCGCAGGGATTAGGGCCATAACCCACGACATCCCCTAAGCACACCACTTGATCGATCGGTTGCGTTGCGATATCGGCTAGGACGGCCTGAAGTGCTTCCAGATTGCCGTGAATATCGCTTATCAGTGCTTGCCTCACTACTGGTTCCTTAGCTGGGCTGCTTGCATTGTCCGCCGGAGGGCGGGGCGGGTTTGTCGGTTGTGAGGGAAACGAATCGACCCTTATTCTAGCTTAAGCAAAGCCACTGGGCAGCCCAGATCTGTTTGTTTCTGACGAGGAGGCCGATAAGTCACGCAGCTCCCCCCATTTAAGTCCTGACAAGCCCGCAGGAGAGTGTAAACTTTCATTGCTGAATTCCGTGGTTACGCCCGTCCAAGTCCGATGCCTGAACATAACGCCGAAACCTCTACAAAACCGGTTGCCTGGATCACGGGTAGCGGTGCGCCCAGGGTCGGCCAAACGATCGCAAGGCATTTCGCCCAATGTGGTTATCGCATCGTTTTGCATGCCAACCGATCGGTAGAGCAAGCCGAGCAATGCGCCGAACAATTACGACTATCCGGTACGGAAACACTGGTGATATCGGGGCTCCTGGAAGACGAAAAGTTCGCGAATGCTTCGGTGCAACAAATCGTTCATCGTTTTGGACGGTTGGATGTTTTGGTCAATTCAGCTGCGGTATGGGATTGGAAATCGCTGGAGGAGACCACAGCAGGCGATATTCGACGGCAATTTGAAATCAATACTCTTGGTACGTTTCTTTGCAGTCAGGCAGCAGGCCTGCAAATGGTCAAGCAGAGTTTCGGAGGGGCCATCATCCTCGTGGGGGACTGGGCCGTGCATCGCCCTTATCCCGATTTCTCAGCCTATTTCGCTGGAAAGGGTGCCATCGAGACCATGACGCGGTCGCTCGCCGTGGAGTTAGCAACTCGCAATCCTGCGATTCGTGTCAACGCTATCCTGCCTGGCCCGGTCATGTTGGATCCAGCCATCGCAACTGACAAAGCTGAGACCATTCTACAAGAGTGTTTGCTCAAACGGCTTGGCCGGCCCGAAGACGTGGCCACCGCCGCTCATTTTTTGGCCATTCATCCTTTTATCACCGGCGTGTGCCTACCCGTCGACGGTGGACGCAGCATTTACGCAAGCCATTCGGCCGACGCGATCGCCCATCCAACGTTTACGAGCTCGTAAAAACCATGCAATCGAAGGAACTGCCAATCCTCCCGCCGCGACAGCTTGACGCGCACAAAGGTATGTTTGGTCATGCATTACTCATGGGTGGATCCGTGGGGATGGCCGGTGCCATTTCCATCGCAGGAATGGCCTGCATGGCTGCCGGAGCCGGGCGGGTTACGCTCGGCATCCCCCAGGTAAACTACAGTATTGTTGCTTCATATCATCCCGCCTACATGACCTGGCCATTGCCCTGTGACAGCCGAGGTCGACTCACCGACAGTGCGATGGTGGAATTGAAGGAACCACTTTCCCAGGCAACGTGCATCGCGATCGGGCCTGGGCTGGGACGCAGTGGTTCGTCGGATGCGATCGTCGAAGAGTTGTTTGATCGAGGGTTGTTGCCAATGGTCCTGGACGCGGACGCGCTCAATGCCTTGAGTGAAACCAAAGTCTGGCGGCGTCGCAATCGCAGCGGGGTAATCTCCCCCCTGAAAAGTCCCACAAGAATCCTCACGCCACACCCGGGGGAATGGGAACGTCTCAGCGGCGTGGCAGCCTCTGATAGAGCGGCACAGACAGCAGCGGCCATAGAAATCGCTTCGAGAACCCATTGCATCGTTATCCTCAAGGGACACGAAACCTTCATTACCGATGGATCTGTGTCTGCGGTCAACCGGACTGGAAATGCCGCCCTGGCTGTTGGGGGGAGCGGTGATTGCCTAACTGGGATTGTAACAGCGTTGCTCTGTCAAGGAATGGCAGCAATCGACGCCGCCAGACTGGGAGTGCATCTGCATGGTCTGGCGGGTGATTTGGCACACCAGGAACTGGGTGGGCCGAGTGTACTGGCCACGGATGTTATTCGTTTTTTGTACGCCGCATTTCGCCAGTCGAAGGCAACCTAATTCGCCTGCTGAGCGCTTAAGATGGCTTTTCCGCTGAACTCGGGCTTTCCTAGTTGCGTAGCCCACTAATTCGAACTGCCCAACCTACCCGATCGGAAAAGATGCGTTGTTGGACAGTGGAAAGGCGATATACTCGCAAATTGGCTGGCGTTCCGTTTCGATTGGGAATGCTTAGTTCGTTACCTCCGTGACACCATAGTTGATTC
>Ga0105048_10012489_pt1 | contig 13319 bp, 13 predicted proteins | sample MAT05_FD_78382 | JGI IMG/M metagenome (GOLD analysis project Ga0105048, IMG submission 78382) | Freshwater microbial communities from Lake Fryxell liftoff mats and glacier meltwater in Antarctica - MAT-05 | ecosystem: Environmental > Aquatic > Freshwater > Ice > Liftoff microbial mat | place...
CAATAGGAATTGCTGAAAACACCTTGCCGCCAGGTCCGAGCCATATATTGACCAGTCTGACGCCACGTACTATTTCCGAGGTTCCGGCGTCCTCAGGATTTGTGTAGGGAGGGGCGATGATTGTAACAGTGTGCCCGAGCCCTTGCAGCGCAACAGCCAGTGGTAGCATTCTTGCCAGCAGGGTGCCTTTAGGACGGATTCCGAATGGTGCCAGAAAGACAATTTTCATGGGTTAGCGTCCCAAACTCTTTTTGAACCAACGGTAGAAATCTACGGAAGCCATTCTGTAATAAATCTCCAACAGGGTTTGCGGAGTTTTAGATAATATTCCGAATGCGTCTGGATGTTTATCCATCAGCCGGCGGTGCAGAACTGCCTTCAGATGCCCCCCCATACCGGTTGCCATGGAGTGCTCATGCTTGCGGTAGTAGAAGCCGACTTCCGGAATGCAGTGGACATCTCTGCCAAGCTCCAGTAGTGATAGCCAAAAATCCCAATCCTCCCAGCCGCGCCGCAGCGTCTCGTCGTAGCCACCCGCGCATTCCCAGTCGCTACGTCTGTAGAGTGCCGAACAGAAGATGATGTTGCCCAGCAGCATGCGCCAGCGGCTATAGGGTGGCAGTTTCCAGGGGCCGTTTTCTGCGCCGAACTTTTCCGCATGACAATAGACGATGCCGCGTTCAGGCGATGCCTCCATGGCGCTAACCGCTTTTCTGAGATAGTCCGGTGCGAGCATGTCATCGCAATCCAGCGGCAGTATAAAACGTCCGGATGCGGCTCTGATGCCGGTGTTTCGTGCTGCTGCCAGGCCGCCGTTTGGCCTTTTGATCAGCTTGGTCCTGCTACGGTTCAAAGTTTCGAGGATCAGGCAGGTGGCGGAGTCGGTTGAGCCGTCGTCAACTACGATTATCTCCAGATCGGAGAAGGTCTGCCCGAAAACAGAGTCGATCGCTTCATGCAGATAATGCCCCTGGTTGTAACAGGGAATGATGACACTGACTTCAGGCATTTTCATCCTCCCCATCAATCAGCAACAGTTGGCGGTAGCTCCTGCAGAAGAGTGCCGGTGAAAAGTTGGCTGCCGCATATTCGTAAGCCGTTCTTGAGATCTTTTCAAGCAGCTGTCTGTCAGCAGCGACCCAGGCGAGAATGGAGCAGAAATTTTCCACAATAAACTGTTCATTGTCAAGGTTGTCAACCAGCCAGCCGTTTTTGCCATGTTGAATATGTCTTGAAATGCCGCCTACCGCGGTAGACACAGGTACAACGCCATGTGCCATTGCTTCCATTATCACGAGTGGAAAACCTTCGCGGCTGGAAGTAAGCAGCAGTAGATCCGCTTCTCCATATAACCTGTTCATCTCGTTATGGTCTAGTATTTCTCCGGTTAGCCTGCATCCGCCTTCGGCTGATGAAGGCTGAATGTCCCCCACCAGGGTAAAGCTGGCCGGTATGCCACGCTCTTTGACCAGTGCTGCAATTTTGCCGATCAGATGAACCCGTTTCTCAACAGAATCGCGACCGACGTAGATTATTTTCAGCTCTCTCGCAACTGTTTTTTTGGGTATTGATGGAGGGATATCGACGCAATTTTCAATCACCTGGATCCGTTCAAGCAGTTTCTGGTCAATACCATTGTTGGTGTACTGGGTTTCATAGTCATTAATTGTCTGCCGGTTGATCACCACCCGGGCGTTCAGCAGGTTGACGGTTGGCAGGCTGAATTTCTCTGCGCCTCCACCAAAGGCGTGCAGCAGGTCCACTTTGCGGACATGGGGAGCCAGCCAGGGAAGAATTTTGTAGAAGAAAAGTGTATTACAGCCAAAAACCACTGCATCGGGATGACGATTAATAAAACCTGCCATGATTCCGGCGCTGAGTGGATAAGTGTATTTCAGACGTAGGGTCCAGTTAAATGTTCTGGCGGCCTGGTTGAACGCGCTGCGCAGCAGGGGAGAGCGACTGGACCACTTTGTAAAAAAGACCCAGGGCTGTTTGTCCGCAAAGCAGTTGACTATATCGCTATGCACCTTTTCTGCCCCACCGATATGGCAGAAGGGGAAAAAAAAGAACAGGCCACTTTTATTGTGGCCTGGGAGCAGGCCTCCCATAAGTCTGCCTGCCCTGGCAGTTGAAGTGATAAAAAAGGTCAGGAATAACTTGCCCAGGAAGTAGTACAGGTCCATAAAGGCATTAGCGAAAACCGTCAGCATAAACAGGTTTATTCTGCCTTCTTTTAAACTTCTATTGCAGAATCTGACTTTGGTCAGCAGATTTTTCAGGTCCGGATGGTTTGTTTTGCTCTGTGCCGTCACCGAACCGGGCGTCACTCGATAGTGCAGCAATTGCAGATCCAGTTTGTCGATCCTGACATCGTCAGACGCCATCCTCAGCCAGAGGTCGTAATCCTCGCAACCGACTTGCGCCGGATCGTAGCCGTAGCGTGAAAACAGATCTTTTCTGGCCATGATTGTCGGGTGGGCAATGCAGTTTGCCCGCGGCAGACGCTGTCTGATCTCTGAGCTGCTTGTAAAGCGGACATCATCGTTCCAAGCGCCCTGATCCTGTCCCGAGGCACTGACCATGATTACCTTTGCCGCAACCACTCCGCAGGCTGGGTGGGCATCAAGGTAATCCATTTGTCTGGCCAAACGATCCGGCTGGCAGATATCGTCGCAATCCATGCGGGCAATGTATTTTCCCTCAGCCAGCCCGATACCACGGTTGAGTGTGGCGATCAAACCGAGATTACCCGGATTGCTGACCAGCCGGATACGGTTGTCTCCATATGATTCAATTGTTTTACAGCTGTCATCGGTAGAGCCATCATTTATAACCAGTAGCTCGAAATCGCGTAAAGTCTGGTTAAGGATGCTGTCAATTGCCTCCCGCAGATACTTGTCGCCATTATAGACCGGCATCAGGACTGTGACTTTGGGTGCGGTCATTCGTTAGATCCTGTGCCAGTCGGTTGGAATCAGGTCGCTGGTGTCAATATTCTGCTGTTTGAACCAGTTAGCCGGCGCAACGACCAGCTTGCCAGGATTGCGATTAAGCCAGGCCCCCCACCAACTGAAAGAACTGTTGGCGATGATGTTGTAACGGCAGAGCGACATCAGTCGCAGATCCTCGCAGGCGTTGCTTTCTCCGTTGTGATCCACCAGAGTTGTGGGATAGTGTAGTTGCAGGTTTCCCCTGACCCAGGCGGGGTCATCCGAGAAAATGAACAGATTGATGTTATTTTTTTTTTGGGCAATGTATTCAACAGCCAGCCGGTAATAAATCAGCGGACAAATCCCATGATAGCTTCCTGTTGACGGGTTGGAAACATAGTCACCGCGGCGAACATGGATGGAAACAGATTCTGTCGAGCGGATCTGTACAGACAGTTCTAGATTTCTGCCTTCCAGCTGTTGTCTGAGTGCAAAGTCTTGCTGTATCGTTTCTGATATATCGCTAAAGTATTTTTCTGACTGCCAGAATCCCTCCAGACAGACATTGCTGCCGAGACGTATGAAGTCCGGATCGAAATTGAATTGCCTCTCTTTGTAATAGGTACGCATGCCGAGTGGTAGTATTTTTTCAGCTAGCTTGGTGGCTAACTTGACAGCAGGTCTACAAAGGTCAGCAATCTCTTGCTGTTCGGCTAAATGCGGCTCAAGCTGGAAAACATTCAGAGCATAATTTCTGGGTGTATCACCTGGTGCAGTGGCGGCAAAGTTGCTCAAGTCAAGCTTAAGCCGTACATCATGCCTCTGCGCCAGTCTGCATCCTGCTGCGTACTGGAACATCTGGTTGCCCAGTCCACCTGTCAGTTTAACTATTATCATCTGCCGGCCTTTTTTACTGCCCTGACTTGGTAACCGAAGTTCAGAATTTCTTCTGAGCCTTTGTCACTGGCGGCATGTCTGGAGACAATCAACAGAAAGAGTTTTATCAGAAGCTTTTCCAATAGGTTGATTCTGGTATTACAATATTTTTCAGCTACAAAGTTTATTCGTCTGGCTTCCTGTGCAATGAACTCGAAAAAATTCCCATTGGATTTAAGATCCACAATTTCGATGCCGAGCTCATTGAGATGAGTCTCATAGAAGTAGCGGTTGAAGCCGGAGTAGAAGTGGTACGGGGCAAAGTGCGTCAGGCTGCAGAACGGGGCAGTAAGAATCAGCTGGCCGCCGGGTCGCAGCAGTCTGGCAAACTCTTTCAGGGCCAGAACCGGGTTTGGCAGATGTTCAAATACCTCTATGCACATGATGGCGTCAAAAGACGCATCAGGTTCTGGAATGGCGGTAATGTCACTCACAATATCCAGTTTGCTCTGGTCCCATGAGCCCATCTGCAGTCCGCTGTCATCACCCTTGCCGTCATATTGGGCAAAGTCCTGGGAGACATAATTCAGGTGGCCACAGTAGCGCTTGTATTGAAGTTCACCTGCACCGGCATCCAGGATGCGTGCACCTTGTGGCACCTGTTTCAAAGTCGCCTCCAGCCAGGTCTCACGGGTTGATTCGTTTTTTGTACCTATTTTTATCAGCATTTTAACTTCCTAAACCAGAAACATCCGCAGCCGTACTTCTGCTGATCTGCCTGTTGTTTTTGTGCGTTTCTGACAAGTCCGCCTTCAGAAGCAGCATCCGGAATCAAGGCAAATTCCTTCAATTCCATTTTGTTGAAATAATCCAAAATCTGTTCGTACTGATATATCCGGTGGGCATTGTACATGACCCTGGCCGGCTTGCCTACCGGAACAACAAAGAGCAGATCGCCACCTAAGGCGAGCACCCTCTTCAGTTCTGCTATCGCTTTCAGGTCGCCGTCAGGATCCAGCGGGTCGCCATAGCGTCCTAGTCCGACGTGTTCAATCACATGCATGCATGAGAGAGACTTGATGCTGCAGTCTGGAAAAGGAAGCGATAAAAGGTCGGCATGCTCTGCCTCCAAATTTCCAAGACCAAGCACCGCTGGTCGGTAATCATAGAAACGAACCGGAATAAAGGCTGAAACAATCGAACAAAAATGCAGTGAAGATGATATGTCCACATGACATGAAGGCTTTGTTTGCGCCAGAATCCGTGCTGCCCAGGCCGGATGATAGATGTAGTGGCGGTCGAATGAGGTTTCAGAGGTCTTGTCAGTAAGGCATGGATAACGGTCTTTCCAATTAACTGTAAAACGCTGCAGGCCTGCTCCGGTCAGTTTTTTGAAACGCAGAAATTCTGAAGCAAAACAAAAATATGAATACAGACTTTTCGCTTTACGATATGTGTTCCTGATCAGCGGGCTTTTTTTGAGAAATTCTTTCACCTGAACCTCGTTAGCGGTTGGTCCATTTGGTTTTATCAACAAATATGCTGTTTATATATGTGTCGGCATAAAGCATATAACCGTTAGCCAGCATGTAGTCGATGATTTCATTAATCTTTGCCTCGGCATTGTTTTCCGTATAGGTCAGGGTTTCAATACAGAATACTTCCGGTCTCCAGATACTCAAATCCAGTGTTTTTAGAATCTGCAGATCCATGCCTTCAACGTCAAGTGAAATGAAATTGGGTTTGTTGGTGCAATGCTGAGCAATAACGGAGTTTATCGGCACAAGTGGAATGGGGATTACCTGTTCGATCCGGTTCTTGCCGTAGCTCTGGTAACGCTCGGCCTCTTCTTTGGAAAATGTATTCAGCGTTTTTGTCGACATGACATAAAAGTCTGCCGATTTCTGTTCAGACAGGCCGACTCCGATATTAAGACAGTTGTCCCTGCTGCGTTTATTTTTCAGAGCTTTGAAAAGTGTCGGGTCTGGTTCAATACAGATTCCGCTGCAGCCTCGAGAGTAAAGCAGGTAAGTGTTGTTCATGTATACTGGATGATTTGCCCCGATATCCATGTAGGTTGGGTGTTTTATTTTGATGGCCTCAAAGATGAACTCAACAATCAGGTCTTCTCCGGATTGTGAATAACTGGTCTTTTTATGGGTTCTGAATATTTTTTTCAGCAGGTTCATCAGGTATGTCCCTTTAAAGTGGAATCAGGAAAATCAGGAGTTAGCCTCGTGTTCACAAACAGCACAGCTGCAAGATAGATCAGGGAGGATGCGCACAGAGCCAGGGCAATACCTTGAATTCCTGTCTGCTGTGCCAGCAGGTATGCGATTGTCAAAAACGAGAATGCTTGAACTCCCTTGGGCCAGAAATAGATTCCGGGTTGATTGTGGAATTGCCCTTTAAGTGTGTAGAGTTGTCCAATATTGTAAATCGAGATGCCCAAAACCGTTAACCATAATATGGAACTCTCTTTGGCAAAGACTTTGTTTGTGAGTAGCTTTGTAACAGGTTCTCCAAAGAAGTATGCACCCAGAGTAACTCCGGTGATCACAATACTGGATATAATAACCGTCTGGTTTACAAGCTGCTGGCTGGATTCTGCTTGAACAGGCGTAGACATGGCACCGGCCCGTTCAAAAACAATAGGCACAACAAGTTGATTAACCAGAGCGAAAAAAAGATTTATCGGAGAAGCGGCAATCTGATACAGGGCGGCATAGATTCCTACGGCTTGCTCTCCGGAGACGGCCTGCAGAACCCAACGATCAGAATATAGGCTGATGGCGGCAAAACCGGAAAAAATCATGAAAGAAGCGGCATATGCCCGGAATTCTCTGTAGCAACTTTGGTCCCCTGATATGCTGTTGACAATCTGCCAGTTGAATCGGATTTCATCATTTTTTTGAGCAAACCAGTGCTGTGAAATTGTTATTAAGGTTGTTCCCAGTAAATATCCAAGCAGAGCGATATAGCCGCTGTTTTGAAATATCAGCACAAGAATAATTGACAGGCCGATGCGCAGCCATACATCTGTTCCCTGGTGCAGTGCCACGACTTTTCTTTGGCGAACCGCATTTTGCAGGGCAAGAAAAGAAGCATTGATTCCGCTTGCAATTCCAAACAGAGACGCAATCATGACGATCATTGCCCATTCAAGACCGTAATATATGCCGATGATCCCGGAAACAAAAAAGGTCGACGTGATCAGGGTGTATCCTAGGTTGCGATGAGCTCTCCTGATCGTTGCAAAGTAGATCCCGAGGTCGCCACGCTCACGGTAAACAACGAAAAATCGTGCGACAACGTTTGCTACCGGTCCGTAAACATAGGTCGTGAAAACGCCGGCAATGGTCAGGCCCAGGGCCAGCTGGCCGTAACCTTTGGGACCCATGATGTTTGTCAGTACTTTCAGGCCGATGAAACCGCCGGCGAATCCAAGTAGCTGGCCGGTAAAAACCCAGTACAACTCTTTTCGTAGCCCGGCAGCGCGCTGGAGTAATGTGAGCAGATCTTTCATCATATTAGCCATTTTGTGAATGGTTTTGCGAAACGGTTTGTGTTGCTGCCGCAAATGTCATTGACTGGTCACATTTTCTCGGTACCACTGATACGCCCCCGCAATCCCTTCCTTCAGTCCGATCCTGTGCTGCCACCCCAGTTTGAGAATACGTGAGGCGTCGGCCAGTTTGCGTGGTGTGCCGTCCGGTTTGGTTGTGTCGAATGTCAGTTCACCCTCAAAACCAGTAGTTTGTTTAACTAGCAGAGCCAGGTCGCGGATGGTGATTTCCTCTCCTGAACCGACATTGATCAGGGCTGGTGCTGCTTCATCTGCAAGCAGCTTGTCGTAAGCGACCTTATCCAGATTGATCAGGAATACACAGGCCTCGGCCAAGTCATCCACATGCAGGAATTCACGGAATGGCGAACCGGTGCCCCAGACAGCCACTTCCGGTGCTCCACTTTGTTTTGCTTCGTGAAATTTGCGGATCAAGGCCGGCAGTACATGGGATTTTTCCAGGTCAAAATTGTCGTTGGGACCGTAGAGATTGTTGGGCATGGCGGCTAGATACTTTGTGCCGTACTGTCGGTTATAGGCGCGGCACTGGAAGATGCCTGAGATTTTGGCAATAGCATAGGCGTCGTTGGTCGGTTCCAGAGTGCCGGTCAGCAGATGTTCTTCTTTCATGGGCTGCGGGGCGAATTTGGGATAAATGCAGGTGCTGCCCAGAAAAAGCAGCCTTTTTACATCATTTTTGTATGCCTGATGAATTACATTGGTCTGTATCAGCAGGTTGTCGTAAATGAATTCAGCCGGGTAGGTATTGTTGGCAACAATACCGCCCACTTTGGCTGCTGCCAGGAATACATACTCCGGCTGTTCTTGCCGAAAAAAAACCTCAACCGCTTGCTGGTTGCGCAGGTCCAGTTCGCTGCTGGTTTTCAGTATCAGATTATTATAGCCTTCTGCCTGAAGTTTTCTGACAATGGCTGAACCGACCATGCCGCGATGTCCGGCCACAAAGATTTTTGCCTGTTTATCCATTACTATTCCTTTTGTTTCATATGTTTTTAGCTGTGATTTATTGCTGAAACTTCAGCTGCAAAGCCGATATCCAGGATTGTGTCGTTGTTTCCGCCCAGTTCCTGAATGCTTGCTCTTAGTTGCTGAGATCTTTTACTGGATGTAATTATAATGTGGTGACTGACGGACAGGATGCCGTGATTTAGGCTGATAATATTGCGATCCATGAAATCCTTACCGATGTTTCTGTCATCCATGACCGCTTCCAGTTCCAGACCGGCCTCACGTAAAGAAAGCCATGCTATTTCGGCCACCTCGTCAACACCACAGAAAGAGACCCGGGTGATACCCTGGGCAGACAGGCGTTTGAAGAGCTGCAGGTAATCCTGGCGTGTCACTGTATACAGGCTGGTGAAGTAGTGGGCATGCTGATATGCCATGCGCCCTTTTTCCGCGATACCCTGAGGGGTAAGCAGGTAGGCATAGCGGTTACGGGGGTAGCTCTTGATGCGGATATAGCCCTTGCCAACAAAGTTTTTGATGTAGGAGTTGACCAAACCGAGGGCGATGCCGAGTCGCTTGGCCAGTTCGCGCTGGGAAACCGGCTGTTCATCGGAAACTTCGGAGAGAAGCTGGAAGGCATTGATGTCGTCTGTGTTGCATTCTTTTTGACTGTTCATGAGGTGAACAGTAATTGATTTTTTGCGTTAAATCAAGGTTAAATTCCGGGACTCGGAATCTGGGAGCCGGGAGCCGGAACTCGGGATCAGGGGGTGGATTATTACCGGTTCCCGGTTCCCGAGTCACTAGTCCCGGCCGTCTTGTCCCGGCCGTCTACTCCCGGGTCCCGGATTTAACAACCCTGCTGCGCCCGGAAGAAATTCCGTCAAATCGTACTTTCCCCCAAAATTCTCCTTTGCGGTAGACTGATGCTTCCCCTGGCGGCAGATAGACTGCTGACTGATTAGATAAAATACAGGAAAATGCCGATGTCAAACCGCTGCCGAAAGTCTCTTCTTTTACCGGAAGGCGGTAATCAGCCAGTTTTGCGGTTGACGAACCGCTTGCAATCCTGATTGGTTCACTTGAGGTGTCAGAAAGCGATGCAGCAGAGGCTTTTAGTTGGTAACCGCTGAACGCAGAGGGCAGTTGGCCGGACATTGTCAGCAAGGCGTTGCCGTCGTTGTTCAGTCGCAGATCATATGCCGGTGTCCAGGGGAAACCGGGCAGGGCATAGGTTGCTATGAGATGTCCATTCTTTGGAGTAATTGTCACGCGGGCCACAGCCTCGGCTGTTGTGCCGTTCTTTTTCTGAGCGACCAGTTTTGCATCCACCCGGCGGATTTCCTGCTCTGTCTTGCGCTTGGCCGTATAGACAGATTCCAACTGTGCTATGGCATATTCGGTCCCCTGGCGGATTGATTGCATGGGGTCCGGGTTGGTTTTGGTTTTGCGCGGGGCTTTGCCGCTCTGGGATTTGGCGGCAGCCTTGAAAATATCTTCCCGGGTTTCCAGAGCTTTTAACCGGTCTTCAAGTTTGTTTTTCTGCTCAGTCAGTGTTTCAATCTCCTTGACTCTTTTGACATCGATCCGGGCAGGCAGCAGTTCGACCTGCTGGATTGTTGTATTGCCGACCGGCCTGATGCGGAGGCTGTTTTCCAACATTCCGCTGGGCAGGTTAATATCTGCAACACCTTTTGCTGCGCTGCTTTTTATTTCGACAATGGCTCCATCCGAGAAAAAGGTAATGCTTTTGCCGGCTGCCATGGCCGTATTAGTTGTAATAAAGAGTAGAAAAAGAGAAAATATGAAACTTTTCATGATTACTCCGTTGATACAAAATTAAAATTTAAAGCCTCATTATAAAACTGACAGTTGCTCTTGACGCACGATATGATATTATGCGCAAAAAACAGCGGAAGGAAAAATGCAATGAGCGCTGAGGCGGAAATATCTGTCAAAGACATAATCAATTTTTACATTAAAATCAATGACTCATCCAAAGCTAAGAAAGATATTGCTCAGCTTTCTTCCAGGGACAAAGCCACAGCCTTTGATATTATGGATGCTTCAGCTGCTCCCCGTGATTTCAAAATTGATCTGGCCAAGCATTTCATACATGATCTTGATATGCGGGTTCGCAGAAAAGCTGAAATTATGATGGAAACTCTCGTGCCGGGCTGGGTTGCTGATCCGGGCGAAAGTATTCTGAAGCTGCTCAAGTCCGGTGGTGGCAAGGGAGGCTCCCATCGAAATTCCGCAGTTAAATTTCTGTTTGGTATTCTGGATTCCAACAGTCTGCGCGATACGTTTATGGTATTGCTCAATAGCCGTAACCGCCCCCACATGATTGAAATTATCTCCATCCTGGAGGAGTATATTGATGCCTCCAAGGATGAGCAGGAACAGGTCAAAATCTTTGAGGGCTGTCTGGATATCGTACTCTCCGATGACGCAGATTTTAGCATCAAACATCATGCCTGCAACCTGTTGAGTGTCTTCTTTAAAAAAGTTGCCACTACTCAGCTTGGCGCTGTTCTTCGTCAGAAATTCATTGAAAAGCAGGTTGAAAAGGGTGAAGCGGTTTATCGCTATCTCTGCAGCGGTATTTCCGGTCTGAATGTATATTTTCTGGAAGATATTCTGCGCCCGCTAAATGAAGGTGGTATTGCCTATCAGATGAAAATGCTGACCTATTTCAGGTTTGTACTGGATAAAATCCGCATTAATGAAGAAGTGGATACGATTCTGGATACCTATCCTGATTACTGGAATCGTAACGAACCGACCCGAGAAGAAAAGATCAAAATTATCTGCCAGCGAATTGCCACGGCCATGGAAGAGTTGTGGGAAGCCGCTACAGACACTGAGGTGCACGAGCATATCATCAGAATTAAATATGGTGAATATGCCAATAAAATGGAATTGCTAGAACAGATCAAGACCAGAATTGAAGGGGATGGCATCAGTGCCGCCGCTACAGAGAAAATTGCCCTGATGTTGCGCTGTTTCCTGATTAATGGCGAGGATGAAGCCCTGATGGTCCAGGCATCATATCTGCTGCTTTTCAAAATCGGTGATTACTCCAGTCGAGTGGCTGCACTGAAACATATGAAGTTTTATGTTGAAAACAGAAACCTGAATTATGCCGAAAGGGGCAGTCTGGCCACTGTTATGGAGTCTCTGCTTAAAGAAAAGAAGCTGGTCGAGGATCTGCAAGATGTTGCCCGTTACATCCTGTTCCTGACAGCACCTGATCGTTTGAAAACTTTGGATGACCAGAAACATATCCTTAACTATTTGCGAGGATTTGCCGAGGGAGAAGGGTTTGAAAATGAAAGTGCCGAGGAACGCGTTTTGGAATCACTAGAAGCGTTTTACGGTGTGGTCAGTCTTGAAAAATATCATAAGGCCATTCAGTATCTGGAGTTCAAGATCAAACAGCCCCGGATTGATGGCGCGTTGGAAAGACCTAAACCTAAAAAGTAATCTAAAATTACCCCATCTCCACCACAGCCCTCCCCTTTGAAGGGGAGGGAGATTTATTCTGTCTGGATAACAGCATAAGCAGATCTATTCGGATCTGTCCGCCGATAAATCAAAAAAACATTCCCCCTGATTTTCCTTCATTTTGTTGATCCACATCAAATACCAATTATCACATTTAGCGCTATCCTGAAATCATCAAGAGCTCAGGAGGAGCAAAATGGAATTCAAAAACGAATTAGGCGAAATGGCCATCCAAGACGTAATTAAAACTTATCCGGAGATCGGCGAAGTTCTGGCCCGTTATGATATCGGCTGCGTAACATGCAAAGTCGGCATTTGCCTGTTGAAGGATGTGGTCTCGATCCACGGTCTTTCCAAAGAAGATGAAGCGAAAATAGAGCAGGAAATCAACGGACATCTGGCCGAAAAGGATCTTTAAGTCAGGTAAAAGGAGAAACCGATGAAAACAAATATCAGCCAGGCATTGGTGGACGAACATAAACTCATATTGCGGATGATTTCCCTGCTGGAGAAAAACGCCGCTTTGACGGCAGCAGGCAGATACAGCAACTGGCAGTTTTATCTGGATGGAGTCGACTTTATTCGCAACTATGCGGATCGTTTTCATCATGCCAAGGAAGAAGACGTGCTCTTTGAGGCCCTGATTGCCAACGGCATGCCGCGCGCCAACAGTCCAATAGCAGCCATGCTGATGGAGCACGATCAGGGCAGGGCCTATGTGGGTGCTATGGAGAAAGCGGCTCAGGAATCGCAGGCCGGTCAGTCCGGGCGTGAAGGCGTTATCGTGGAAAATGCACTGGCCTTTGCGGAACTGTTGCGTGAGCATATCAGTAAGGAAGATGACATTCTCTATCCGCTGGCCGAAAGAGTTCTGCCGGAAGAAGTCAGGTCAGGGATACTGGCCGGATATCAGGTAGCCGAGGCTAAAGCAGCGGCGGATTTCAGTGAACATTACCGGATAGTTGTTGAGGGGTATGAAAAGGAGTAGGAAGGTCCACTCTCACTTGGCGTGAGATGATTATATAGATCGGAGTCAAGGGAAGGCGGGTAAAACCTCCACGGCCAAAAGCCTGGAGGTTTTTTTGTGTATTCTCGTTTACTTGCCTTTGAATTGCCTGTATATTTAGGAAGATTAAAGCAAACTTTAATTTGCTGTTTTATGTTGACTCGATGTTAGTGGATAAATGTTCCATTTGGGATAGATCACCAGTTCACGCGCGCGCGTGAACTGGTCAATAACATGTTCGCGGTTCTAAATGAGGTAAAAATGAAATATTCCATTCTATCGTAGGGTTCAAGGTGCTGGCCTTGCTGTTACTTGTTTTGCTTCATGCGGGCTACGGGGGTGGCGGAGGGAATTCACGCCCCCGGCTTACCAGAAGGTCACCCTGAATCGCTTCCCCATTTCATTGGATTACCTGTTTCATACAGACGATCCGGCCTTCCAGAACACTGTACTGACAGGCATC
>Ga0105048_10012490_pt1 | contig 13319 bp, 10 predicted proteins | sample MAT05_FD_78382 | JGI IMG/M metagenome (GOLD analysis project Ga0105048, IMG submission 78382) | Freshwater microbial communities from Lake Fryxell liftoff mats and glacier meltwater in Antarctica - MAT-05 | ecosystem: Environmental > Aquatic > Freshwater > Ice > Liftoff microbial mat | place...
CGTGAATTTGATCATTTCGTGGGTGTCAGCCGCGAATTGGCGCAATTGCCAATCCTGATTGACGACACGCCGGCCATCACGCTCTCCGCGCTGCGCACGCGCTGCCGGCGCATCCAGCGCACCAAGGGGCTGCGCTTCCTGGTGGTGGATTACCTCCAGCTCATGCGCCCCGCCGCTGGCACGCGGCCCGAGTCGCGCGTGCTGGAAATCAGCATGATCACGCAAGGGCTGAAGGCCATCGCCAAGGAGCTGGGCATCCCCGTCATGGCGCTTTCCCAGCTCTCGCGCGCTGTCGAGCAGCGCGAGGACAAGCGTCCCCAACTGAGCGATCTGCGTGAGTCAGGCTCGATCGAGCAGGATGCGGATAGCGTGAGCTTCATCTACCGCGATGAGTATTACCTGAAACAACGCGAACCCAAGATCACCAATTTCCCCGATGACGCGAAGTTCCAGGATGCGATGACGCGGTGGCAGCAGGATATGGAGCGCGCCCACAGCAAGGCCGATCTCATCATCGCCAAGCAGCGCCACGGCCCCACCGGCACCATCCCGCTCTTTTTCGAGGCGGAGTTCACCCGCTTCGGCGACCTCGACACCGAGCATGCGCAAAGCTATGGCGACTGAATGGCGCATGGGCTTCTGACCATTGATTGCGGCGCAGTGGTGCGCAACTGGCGCCGCCTGTGCGAGATCCATGCGGGTGGGGCGGTTGCCGCCGTGGTGAAGGCCGATGCCTATGGCCTGGGGGCGGCACCCATCGCCACAGCGCTGCTGTCGGCCGGCTGCCGGCATTTCTTCGTTGCCACAGTTGGGGAAGGCCGCGCGCTGGGCCGGGCTCTGGACGCCGCCGGCGGTGGCGAGGGCGTCATGATCGCCGTGCTGGACGGCTTTCGCGCCGGTCAATTCCCGCGCCTGACGCCCGTTCTCAACAGCCTGGAAGATATCCGCGCCCACAAGGGAGCCGCGATCCTTCATGTGGACAGCGGCATGTCGCGCCTCGGCCTGCCGCCGGATGAGCTGGAAACCCTCGCCCGCGAGCCGGAGCTTCTGGCGCGTCTCGACATCCTGTTCATCATGACCCACCTGGCCGCCGCGGAGGACCCGTCACACCCGATGAATCTGGCGCAGCTTGAGCGGTTCAACGAGGCATGCCGGAAACTTCCACGGGCGCGGCGCAGCATCGCCAACTCCTCGGGCGTCTTCCTCGGCCCGCGCTTCGCCAGCGAATTGGCGCGGCCCGGCGCTGCGCTCTATGGCATCAACCCCACGCCCGGGCGGCCCAACCCGATGGAGCCCGTGCTCCGCCTGGAGGGCCAGGTGCTGCAATTGCGCGACATCCCGCCAGGGCAGACCGTGGGCTATGGCGGGGCTTGGCTGGCGACCGGGCCGACCCGCATTGCAACCGTGGGTTTGGGTTATGCGGACGGCATCCCGCGCCGGATCGAAGGCCGGCTGCGGGGGCAATTCATGGGGCAGAGCCTTCCGCTGGTCGGCCGGGTATCCATGGATCTGACCACCTTTGACGTGACAGCCGCGCCCAACGTCAAGCCAGGCCGCTGGATCGAGATGATCGGCGCCGCGCAGGATGTGGATGCCATGGCCGAAATGACAGGCACGATCGGCTACGAGGTCCTGACCTCGCTGGGCAAGCGCTTCCGGCGCGAGTATTTGCCGGCATGAACCCATTCCTGGATTTTCTCGCCCTGATGGGCCGGGGATTGATTTCGGCCTGCCGTACGCTCGGCGGGGTTGCGATTTTTGCTGGCATTGGCGTTTCGCATCTGGTGCGCCCGCCGTTCCAGTTCCGGCAATTCCGACGGCATTTCATTGAGATTGCGTATTTCTCCCTGCCCGTGGTGGCGCTCACGGCGCTCTTCACCGGCATGGTGCTGGCGTTGCAAAGCTTCACGGGATTCTCGCGCTTCAACGCCGAAAGCGCGATTGCAAGCGTCGTCGTGCTCTCCGTAACCCGCGAATTGGGGCCGGTGCTGGCCGCCCTCATGGTGGCGGGGCGGATCGGCGCGGCGATGGCGGCCGAGATCGGCACCATGCGCGTGACCGACCAGGTGGATGCGCTGACCACACTCAGCACCGACCCGATGAAATACCTCGTTGCACCGCGGCTCCTCGCGGCCACGCTGGCCATGCCGCTGCTGGTGATCGTGGCGAATATCCTGGGCGTGCTGGGCGGGTTCCTGATCGCCACGGTCAAGCTTGGTTTCGTGGCGCAGACCTATCTGGACAACACCTGGGACGTGCTGGAGGTGATGGATGTGGTCAGTGGGCTGGTGAAGGCGGCGGTGTTCGGCTTTGTCATCGCGTTGATGGGCAGTTGGTGCGGCTACAACAGCCGCGGCGGCGCGCAAGGCGTGGGCCAGGCGACGACCTCGGCCGTGGTCGCCTCCTCCATCCTCATTCTGGCGCTGGACTATGTCATCACCGAAGCGTTTTTCTCCCGGTGACCCCGTCTGATCGCGGAGCGGAGCGGAGCGTGAATCAGCCGGGCAACGCGTCTGATCGCGGAGCGGAGCGGAGCGTGAATCAGCCGGGCAACGCGTCTGATCGCGGAGCGGAGCGAAGCGTGAATCAGCCGGGCAACGCGTCTGATCGCGGAGCGGAGCGAAGCGTGAATCAGCCGCGCAACGATACCCCAAAGATACGGCTTCGCGGCTTGCGCAAATCCTTCGGCGCGAAGCGCGTGCTGGATGGCGTGGCTCTCGATGTTCGCGCCGGGCATTCGATGGTGCTGCTTGGCGGTTCGGGCTCGGGCAAGTCGGTCACCATCAAGTGCATCCTGGGCCTCATCACCCCCGATGAAGGTCTCATCGAGATTGACGGCCAGGATGTGAGCAAGCTCTCGCGCCGCGACCGCACGGAGATGCGCGACCGCATCGGCATGCTGTTCCAGAATGGCGCGCTGTTTGACAGCCTGCCGGTCTGGGAAAATGTCTGCTTCAAGCTGCTGGCGCAGAAGCGCATCACTCGCGCCGCCGCGCGCGACAAGGCGGCCGAGGTGCTGGCCCAGGTGGGGCTCGCCGCGAGTGTGGGCGATCTCTCGCCGTCGGAGCTTTCGGGCGGCATGCAGAAGCGCGTGGCCCTGGCGCGCGCGGTGGCGGCCCAGCCGGACATCATCTTCTTCGACGAACCCACCACGGGGCTTGATCCCATCATGGGCGCGGTGATTGACGGTCTGGTTGTGGATTGCGTGCAGCGGCTGGGAGCCACGGCCTTCTCCATCACGCATGACATGGCCAGCGCGCGGCGCATCGGCGATGACGCGGCGATGATCCACAAGGGTCAGATCGTCTGGACCGGTGCGGCGCGCGCGCTGGGCGAGACCGGAAACGCGATGGTGGACCAATTCGCACGCGGTGAGCGCGAAGGCCCCATCCAGATGGAGCTGCGGCGCTGATGGCGCACGATAATCGGGGTTACGTGATCCTGGGTTGGGATGGCGAGGATGCTGACGCCCCCGCCCGCCGCGCCGCCGTGCGGGAGCGGCATCTGGAGGTGATCACGCGCTGGGTCGCTGCCGGCCGGCTTCATCTGGCCGTGCCGCTGTTTCGCGCCGATGGCAGCATCGCCGGCTCGATCATGATCCTCAATGACGAAGATGAGGTCGGCGCGCGGGAATATCTGCTGGAAGAACCCTTCGCGCGAGAGGGCGTCTGGCTCAACTACCAGATGCGCCCCTACCGCATCGCGCCGATGAACTACCAGCCCTTGCCCAGTGACCCCACGCCGAGTGCCATGACCCATTGCGTCGTCATCGCGGAGGATGCGGAAAACTCGCTGGAGCGCCGCATGGCCGTGCGTGAGCCGCACATGCAGCGCGTGCACGCCTTCGCCGAGCAGGGCGTGCTGGCCCTGGGTGGTGCCTTGCTGGGGGCGAAGGGTGAGATGGTCGGCTCCATCGCCATCACCCGCCACCCGACGGAAGCGCAAGCGCGGGGATGGTGGGCGCAAGATCCCTATGTGCAGCACGGCGTCTGGCAGAATATGCGCTTCTTCCCCACCCGCTTCGCACCGCTGCCTTATGCGCGGCTACCGTGCGGGCCGCTGCCACAGCCCAAATGAGCGGGATCGGCGCATACGCCGAGGCCTGGCCCGAATTCGCTGCGGGCCGGTGATCTTGGAGTGACGGCGAATGGCCTCGGCCTGGGCGCGCTGATCCTATGGGCCTTTCTCGCCCTGCTCTCGACGCTGGCGGCGGGACTGCCGCCCCTGCAACTCACGGCGATGAGCTTTGCGGTCGGCGCGGCGTTCGGGCTGGCCCTCCTCCAGGCGCGGGGCGCGTGGGGTGCCCTGCGCCAGCCCCCTCTCGCCTGGGCGCATGGGGTGGGCGGGCTGTTTGGCTATCACGCGCTGTATTTCGCGGCACTGGCCTACGCGCCGGCCGTTGAGGCGAATCTGCTGAACTACCTCTGGCCGCTGCTGATTGTGCTGTTCTCCGCGCCGCTGCTGGGGTTACGGCTTGGTCCGCGCAGGCTTTGTGGCGTGGCGCTGGGCTTTGTCGGCTGCGCCTTGCTGCTCGGCGGGGGCGCGCGCTTCCCGGCGGAGGCCTGGTTCGGCTTTCTTTGCGCTCTGGGTTGCGCACTGGTCTGGTCGCTCTATTCGGTCACGTCCCGGCGATTCACGGCGGTACCGACCGAAGCGGTGGCGGGGTTTTGCGCCGCGTCTGCCTGCCTGGCACTCCTCGCTCATCTTGCGCTGGAGCCAAGTGTCATGCCCGATACGCGTCAGGCGCTGGCGGTGCTGCTCCTGGGCCTCGGCCCCATGGGGGCGGCATTTTTCCTGTGGGATCGCGGCATGAAGCAGGGCGACCCCCGCCTCCTCGGCACCTTGGCCTATGCGGTGCCGGTGGTCTCCACGCTGCTGCTGATCGCGGCGGGAGAGGGTGTTTTCACCTGGAATGTCGCGCTGGCACTGGCGGCGGTGGCCGGCGGCGGCTGGCTGGCCGCCACAGCGCGGTGACGGCGGCTCACTTCCACTTTTGCCGATAGATCCAGGCATTGAGCAAAGTCAGGTTCCACCGCCCCGCCTGGTCATCGGCCCGGCCCTGGGATTGCCGTTCGAGGTGCACCAGCGTTGCGCGGTCCTCGATGAGGCAGCGCAGCCCCGCCTCGCGCAGCCGCGCGCAAAAATCGGCATCCTCGAAATCGCCGATCACATAGTCAGGCGCGAAGCCACCAAACCGTTCAGCCACCTCGCGCCGCAACGCAAGGCATGCGCCGGTGAGCGCTTCGACTTCGCGCAAGGCGGCGGGCGGCGGGCGCAGACCTTTGCCGGGATGCTCAGGCAAGCGCCAGCCGGACCCATGGGCGCTGGCCTCCATCCGCATCCCGCCATGTTGCAGGCTGCCATCAGGGTAGAGCAGCCGCGCCCCCACGGCGCCCACATCGGCTGGTTCCAGCGCCGCCACCAGACGGTCCAGCCAGTCGGTGCCTTGCGGGAAGGCGTCCGCATTGAGAAAGACCACCACCCGCCCGCGCGCGTGCAGCATTCCCAGATTGCTGGCCGGGCCGAAGCCGCGGGATTTCGCGGGAAGGATCAGCCGCAACGGCAGGCCGAAGCGGTCCAGGCAGGATTGGGCCATGATCAGCGCCGCCTCGCGCCGGGGCGGATCATCCAGCACGAAAATGATTTCATCCCCCTCCATCCGGCAGGCGGAAAACAACGCCATCTGCACCGGCATCATGTCGAGCCGCCCGTGCAGGGGGATGATCAGGCTTGCGCGCGGTTCGGCGGGGAGCGTGCCGAAGCCACGTTCCTCCACTGCCATGGGGCGCGCCAGGCGGCGGCGGTTCAGCGCCACCAAAGCGGGACCGAGCACTTCGCCGAAAGCATGGTCCATCATCGCTTCGGGGATCCTCCCGGCGGCGGCGAGCAAGCTGAGCAACGCCGGAAGCTCTGCGGGCTCGGGCAAGGGCAGGGGCAGCGTGCCGACCTCCCCGGTGGCGAGCGTGACGTCGAGCCAGGCCTCGCCCAGAGGGGTGTTCACCGGAGCGCGCGCGATGAAGCCGCGTGCGCCCTCGGCGTCGAAATTCTCCGTGTCGAACCAGGCACCGGGACGCAGCGGCCAGGCGACCTCGCCCACGCGGAGGCGGATATCGGCGACTGCGCGCTGTGGATCGCCCAACCAGCCCTGGATCAGGAGCCCTTCGGGCGTTGGCAACAGCCGCGTCACACCAAGACGAATCGGTGCCGAGAGCCAGGGCAGCGTATCGCGGCCGGTGAAGCCGCGCGCCAGCAACCGCTCCAGTTCCGGCCGGGAGGGACCCTGGGCTTCCGCCAGCCGCCCCGCGAAATCAGAAGGTGGCGGGCGGTGCGCATGCGGTTGCCCGTGTTGTGGCACCAGATGCAGGGGGGGCCGTCCGGGGGGCAACAATTCCAACCCGCTCAGCGGTGCCTCTCCGGCATGGGCGACGGCCGCCAGGAGCCCCTTGCCCTCCGGCAGCGCGCAGATCCAGGCGGATCGCAGCGGGCCGAGCCCCTCATCGTCGCGCAAGCGGACGGGCACCGGCGCCGTGCTCATCTGCCGTTCCAGCACCGGGTCGGCGAGGCGCAGGACCAGAAGCCAATGCCCGGTACCCGGCAACCTTGCCGCAGCCTCGATGATCCCTTCGCCCTCGATGGGTGCGAGAGGGAGCGCTGGCGCGAAGGGAGGCGAAGTCGGGGAAATCTCGATGCTCGGGCCATGGCGCGGCAACAGCGCCAGAGGCACGGGCTGGCCGGGACGGAAAGGCAAAGCTGCGCCGCCGGCCAAGGTGATCAGGATGCCTGCCGTGGTGAACGCGGCCTCCACATGCGGGGCCAGGGCCTCCTCGGGCGTCAAGGGAAGGCGCATCTCCTCCCCCCATTGGCCGCCCAGGCAGTCATTGACGATCAGACAGGGCTGCCCCTCATGACCGCGTACCACCAGATGCAGGCGGATATCCTCGCCCTGGTGATAATTGGCGCTTTCCGAGCGGGTGACCGCGCGGGCGGTGAAGCGGACGGATTGCGCGGCGGGGGGATGAAGCGGACCCTGCAAGCGTCAGATCCTTTCCGGAGGGGCGCTGCGCGCTGGCTCGGCCACGCATTCGCGATACAGCGCCATCAGCGCAGCACCCGCATCTGCCGGCGGAACCAGCGTCGCTGCCATGGCAGCCACGGCATCAGGCGCGGCGTAAAGATCGAGCAGAAGATGGGCCAGCGCCGTGGGGTTCATCGGGATGTGCCAGCCATCCCGGCCCGCTTTGACCCGTTCGGCCACCGGCCCTTCCGCTGCGCAGATCACCGGGCGACCCAGCACCAGGGCAAGTGGCGCGAGGGCGTAGGGGTCGGCATGCGGCAGAAGCATCAGATGTGCGCCGGCGAGGCGCTCAGGGCCCTGTGTCTCCAAGCTTGGCGTCTTCAGGCTTGGCGTCTTCAGGCTTGGCGTCTCCAGGCTTGGCGTCTCCAGGCGAAGGCCGTTGCCTGGCGGCGATGCTGCGGCCAGAAGCTCCGCCGTGGCGGCAAGCAGCGCCGCATCGGCGGGAGTCTCGGCAAAGCAGGCGATCACCAGGAACCGGCCGAGCGGCGGCAGCGGGCTTGTGGCCATCCGGGGCAGCAGGGGCGGCCGCACCAACAGCCGCGCCGGATCCAACCCAAAGGCGAGGCAGGCCGGCATCATGCTCTCGCAGGGCAGGAGGAGCGTTGTCTCGGCGAGGAAACGCCGCAGCGGCGCGGCATGCAGGTAACCACGGGGCGGGCCCGTGATGCCGAGCCGCGCAGCGAGATCACGCGAGAGCGTCACCAGGATCGGCACCTGGGGCAGAACGCGCCGGATGAGCCCGATGAACTCCACACCAAAGGGCGCAAGATCGTACAGGTGGACAATCTCCGGCGCCCCATCCCGAAGGAAATCCGCTAGATGGGCCAGCAGATCACCATCGCCCTGGCTGAGCTGCGTCCCGTCAAAGCCCGGCTCGGCCTCGGCGAGGAAGCTCTCCTCCTCAAAGGGCTGGAAGATGCGCCGGCCCGGGGGTGGCTCCAGGCCTGCCGCACCGCAAAGGACGCGCACCGAGAGGAGGGGTTCGGCCATGGTGAGGAGGCGCCAGGCGGCGGATTGCGGATCACGCTGGGGGGCGACCACCAGCAAGCGCAACGGCCTGGGAAGGGAGGGCGCGTCCTGATCCAGCGAAACTTCCTTTCTCGACCAAGTTGGATGACCATGTCTTCACTATCGCCAGGCGCGTCCCGGCTCAAGCGCAGCCTTCCTCGGCATACTGCCAGATGCTATTGGCTTTGGGAGACAATTGGGCGCGAGATTGGTGAACGATCGGATGGATGGCAGCGCCGAGCGCAACAAGCCCGAAGCCCCAGCAGCGGAGCCCCGCGGTGAACTTGGCCTGACCCCGTCCCCCCCCACTCTGCGCGGATGGGCCGACCCTGATCCCCGCCTGCCCGAGGAACGTATCGAGATTGCCCTCGATATCGCAGGCTGCGCGAGCTTCATCCTGACCAGCGAGGCGCAGCAGGATGCACAAGGCCGCTTTCGCCTCACCTGGCCATTGCCCGTGTCGCTGCGCGATGGCGTGCCGCGTGAGGCCCGCGCCTTCCACATGGCCTCGGGGCTGGAGCTGCAAGGTTCGCCCCTGACGCTAGGGGCGCCACCGGGGGCTGATCGGCTTTCGTCGGAAGGGCTGCCGGCGGATGTTGGCGGCTCGGGCCAAACCGGATTGCACTGGCCCGAAGGCTTGGCGGGATGCTGTCCCGCACCGCTGCTCTCACTCCTGGCCGAGGGTGTGGTTGTCCAAGCCACGTCGCCGGCCAGGTTGCTGCGCTTCGAGCATCTGGCGGAAGTGTCGCCTGATGCCGATGAATCCCAGGGACAACCTCTGGGACAACCTCTGGGACAACCTTTGGGACAACCTTTGGCACGCCGTGGCCTTCGCGTGCTGGCTGACGAGGTGGCCGGCCGAGTTTACGTTCACTTGCGCCTGAGCAACGCCGTGCCGGATCAGCCGGAGCGTTGGTTGATCACCGCCTGGTTGCCGGAGGCGACGGAAGCACAGCTCCAGGCGCGGTTCGACATCACCCTGGAGTGCCGGGAGGGGGAAGGATTTCGCCCCCTGCGGCGCCTGCGCCGGGGAACGCTGTTCCGCCGCCCCTCGGAGCATCTGGTAGAATTTCGGCTCTCGGCCGACGAGGCGGAGCAGCTTGCGGCAGGTGGCGTCTGGCTGGCCCTGGAGGCACATCACGCGAAGGGCCTCTCCACCCATTTGCCCGAGCGCCTGTCAGCGGCACCTCTCGCCCCGACAGTTTCGCCCCGCTTCGAGGACGTCCGGCTGGAGAGTACCTTCTCCCACGCCGTGGAATTCTTGCGCGTTCATGGGGAGGCGGGGATACAAAGCCATGCCCTGCTCCCCGGCCTATGGGCCGCGCCACCGGCGGGTCGGCCTCCGGCTGCCGGCACGCATCCCTTCACCCAGATCATCCTGCCCATCTACAATGGAAGCGAGGAGGTGCGGCAATGCCTGCACGCACTCCGCGCCGCCGCCACCGGCCCCATGCAGGTGGTGATGCTGGATGATGGCAGCCGCGAATTCACGTCCGAGATGCTGCGCGCGGAAGCCCTGGCCGACCCGCGTTTCATCCTGCATCGGCGTGACATCAATCGCGGCTACACCAAATCCATCAATGAGGGCGTGATGCTGACCGGCGCCGAATGGGTGGTGGTGCTGAACTCCGATACCATCGTTCCGCATGGCTGGCTGGACCGGCTGCACGCCGCCGTTGCGGCGCGACCTGGGACGGGAATGGTCGGCCCGCTGTCGAACGCCGCGACCTGGCAGAGCCTGCCGGCGGCCAAACGGCCGGATGGCAGCTGGTCCACCAACGAGATGATCGAGCCACGGCACGTGGCGCAGGTCCAGGCCCTGCTCGACGAGGCATCCGAACGCGCCTACCCCGAGTTTCCAGTGCTGAACGGCTTTTGCACCATGATCTCGCGCCGCGTCTTCGCTACGGTCGGCCTGTACGACGAGGACGCCTTCCCGATGGGCTATGGCGAAGAAGTTGATCTTTGCCTGCGCGCGCGCCGTGCCGGTTTTCGCCTGACGCTGGCCGATGACTGCTTCGTTTATCACCACAAGAGCGTGAGTTTCGGCTCCGTCGCACGAACGCGGTTGTCCCGCGCGGGCGGCCTGGAGATGACGAACAAGCATTCGGGCGTCATCATCCCGTCACTGGAGCGGATGATGCAGGACAATGCGCCCCTGGGCCGGCTGCGCGCGCGCTTCTGTGACCTCGCCTCGGAGTTGGACTGAATATGGCGAATATCTCCTTTGTGCTGCCCGTCGGCGGCGGCGGCGGCGGAGCACATTCCGTGGTGCAGGAGGTCAATGCCATGCGCGACATCGGCATCGAGGCGCGGGTGCTGGTCAATCAACGCAATGCCGAGGGTTTCCGCAGCACCTATGCTCGCTTCCCCTGGGTGGAGGAGGGCGGCATGGGCGTCTTCGACGGCGCGTCCGAACTCGCCACGTTGGCGGCCGATGCCGATGTGGTGGTCGCTACCACCAACACCTCTGTCCATTCCATCGCAGCGGCGCTGAAATCCACCCGCGGCCTGCGCTTCCGCACAGGCTACTACGTGCAGGACTACGAACCGCTCTTCTACAACGCCGGCAGCACTGAACATTCGCTGGCGGTCGCGAGTTTTGCCGCGTTGCGGGACTGCCAGTATTTTGCCAAGACACAATGGTTGACCGGCATGGTCCAGGCGGCGCATGGCCATGCTGCGGCGCTTGTGGTGCCCAGCATTGATCACACCATTTATCGGCCGACTCGCCGCTCGCCCAATGGACTTCGTCTGGTCGCGGCAATGGTGCGCCCCAGCACGCCGCGCCGCGCGCCGCGCCGCACCCTGCGCATGCTCGCGCGGCTTGCGGCCGACGAATTCGGCCCGGTCGCAATCGTCGCCTTCGGCACCACGCCGGAGGAACTGGACAGCTTTGGCCTGGTTCTACCCAATGGCGTTGAATTGGCGGGGCGGCTGCGGCAGACGGAGGTGGCCGAATTGCTGCGGACGAGCGACGCCTTTCTCGATCTCTCGGACTACCAGGCCTTCGGCCGCACCGCCGCCGAGGCCATGGCCTGCGGCTGCGTGGTGCTGGCCCCCGCGCTGGGGGGCGCGCCGGATTTCATCACCGATGGCGTCAACGGCTTTCTGGCCAATACGACGGATGACGAAGCGGTGGCGACATCCATCCGTCGCATGCTTTCGCTCTCCGAGGCGGAACTGCGCTCTGTCCGGTTGGCGGCGCTGGAAGCGGTGGCGGGTTTCACGCCGGTGCGCGCGGCAATCTCCGAATTGCGAGCGCTGGGGCTTGGGTAACTACAGGCTGCCCGCCAGCACCAGCACCACGCCCGAGACAACAGTCAGCGCACCGATCACGTCTTTTCGCTTCAGCTTCTCGTGCAGGAAAAATCGGCTGAAGAGCAGGGTGAAGATGATCTCCACCTGGCCCACCGCGCGCACCAGCGCCACCGGGGCGAGCGCGAAGCCGATGAACCAGCAGCAGGAACCCGCCGCCGAGAGCGCGCCCACCTGAACTGAACTGCGCCAGGAGCGGAAGACGGCCATGACCTCGCGCGGTTCGCGCACCACAAGCCAGCCGCCCTGCATCACCGTCTGCATCACGTTGGTGACAACGACGGAGAAGAGCGCCTTGAGCACCGGGTCCGCCCCCGGCAGCTCGAAATTGGCCTTTCGAACGCAGATGGCGGTGAAGGCGAAACAGAAGCCCGCCCCTATGCCGCACAGCGCGGCGGGCTGCGTCGTCGCGCGCAATATGTCGGGCAGGCGCAGCCCCTTCCCTGCCAGCGAGAGATACATGACGCCAAGCACGCTGATGCCGATGCCCACCCAGGACAGTGCGGCCAGCACTTCTCCCAGGATGATCACTGCGATGATGGAGGCCTGCACGGCCTCGGTCTTGGCATAGGCGGTCCCTACGGCGAACCCGCGCGGGCCGAAGGAGGCGATCAGCAGATTCGTGCCAAAGATCTGGGTGATGCCGGCCAATGCGCAGAGCAGAAAGAAATAGGCCGTAGGCGGGCCAAAGCTGCCACCCATGAGCAGCCAGTAGCTGCCCAGAATCAGCAACCCGAAGGGCACGCCATAGAGGTAGCGAACCACGGCGGCGCCGTTCAGCGAAAGCGTTCCCCGCAACCGCTGCTGCAAGGCTGTGCGCCAGGTCTGGAACAGTGCGGCGACAACGGTGATGAGAACCCAGAGCGGCAAGCGCGAAACCCCTTCTCAGCTAACGCCGCGTGCGCCGCCAGCCAGGGTCCTCGACAGCCAGATGCGCAAGGCCGGAACGGCGCAGCATGGTCGCCGTCTCCGCCTCGGCAGCGGCCACGATTTCCGCCTCATCCAGATGCGCGAGGCGCCGGCCTTCCATCAGGATCTCACCACCGATCACCACATCGCGGACATCTGCGCCCGTCGCGAAGCACACCACGCGCCAGACCGGCATGTTGGCCGGCACCATATGCGGTGCGGTGAGGTCCACCGTGATGAGATCCGCGCGCTTGCCTGCCTCCAGGCTGCCGATCTCGCGCTCCATGCCCAGCGTTGCGGCGGCGTTGATGGTGATCATCTCCAGCGCGCGGCCGGGCGGCAGGAGACTGTCATCGCGCGCGGCGCGCTGGGCGTAGCGCATCGCCTCGAAGGCGTGGCGAAACAGGTCTCCGCTTCGGTCGGGTGCGGTGCCATCGCTTGCGACGGAAACATTCACGCCAGCATCCAGCAGCTTCACCACCGGGCAGAAGCCGCGCACGGCGGCAATTGCGGTGGGGTTGTGGACCACATGTGCGCCGGTTTTCACCAGTGTGGCGATATCCTCCTCGGTGAGGTCGGTGCAGTGCGAGAGAAAGGCATCCGGGCCCAGCAGGCCGAACATCTGGTCTGCCATGGCGATGGAGTTGGCGCGGTGCCCATCCTGGTGGAAACGCGCCTTGAACTTTGCCCCCAGCTCGCGCACGGCGCGGCCCTGTGCCTTGATTTCCGAGACCTTCGCCGCGTCATGCGTGGCCTCACGATAGACGGGCATGAAGGTGCAAAGCCGCATCCGGCCGCGATCATGCAGCCGCTCAAACAGGAGCCCCATCGTCTCCAGCTGGTCCTCGAAGCGGATGGCGCGGGTGGTGCCGTCCTCCATCACATAATCATGCGGGAAGGGCGGGCGGCGCGGCCCTACGGCCATCATATCGCGCACGCCGATCTCGGCGATGGCGCGCGCGCGGGCCTCGCCGGCGGCGGGCGTGTCCACGCGCATCACGCAATCCCC
>Ga0105048_10012497_pt1 | contig 13315 bp, 14 predicted proteins | sample MAT05_FD_78382 | JGI IMG/M metagenome (GOLD analysis project Ga0105048, IMG submission 78382) | Freshwater microbial communities from Lake Fryxell liftoff mats and glacier meltwater in Antarctica - MAT-05 | ecosystem: Environmental > Aquatic > Freshwater > Ice > Liftoff microbial mat | place...
CGCGCCAGCGCTGGCCAGCGCCGACAGTCCGGCCGCGACGGCGAGTTTAACTAGAGAAAACACCCGGTATCACCCAAAATGAAGCGGCCATTCCGGCCTGTCTCGCTGGCGTGAGATTAGGCCCGGTTAGGTTTGGAAGCGGTGAACCGGCACGGTTTCCGAGGGGTGAATCAAAACATCGCCAGCTTCTCGGGGCGGATCAGGGTGCGCCGCGCGGGCAGGGTGACCATGATCGCCTCGCGCTCGTCGTCGCTGTAGCGGCCCCAGGCGGCGACCTCGGACAGTTTGCGATAGCAGCCCATGCACAGGCCGCTCTCGCCATCGACGATGCACAGCTTGATGCAGGGGGTTTTCACGGGGGCGGGGGCTATGCTCATCCGGGGATAGCGTAGGTGACATTGGCCTGGGCCGCCAGTCGCTCGGGGCTCTCGGTCCAGATCCGGATGTCACAGACCGCCAGCCTGCGACCCAGCCGCAACAGTTCGGCGTCCGCGTGCATGTCGCCGGGTTTGGCCCCCCGCAGGAAGCTCATGTTCAGCTGGGACGTCACCGCCATCAACTGATCACCGATGTGGGCCAGCACCAGGGCATAGGCCGCCGAGTCCGCCAGCGACATCAGCGTCGGGCCCGAAATCACGCCGCCCGGACGCAGCAGACCCTCACGATAGTAGCCGGTCATGTGTATGCGACCCGGCTCGACAGAGGTCACCATGATCGTCTGCGACTGACCGGCACCGGGAAAGGCGCGGGCGAACAGCGCGTTGACACCGTCAACGTCCAGCCTGGGTGTGAAACTTGCCATGCCGCTTTGTGGCCTGCGCAGCGACTATGTGACAAGCGCGATGTCACTCATGTAACGGGTATGTATCATAACTGATTTGTAATCCATGAATACACAACATTGCCGCTTGTTCATTTGAAGTCGAAGACAATCGAACACTACATCCCTGCAGTCACTCAGGGAGAATAACCGATGAAGTTCGCTGTATTTGCACTGGCCGCCGTTGCGCTCGCGGCTGGCCCGGCGTCCGCCACCGAAAACATGACCGATCTGCAGTACCTCAAGGCCAATCGGTGCAAGGGCCTGGCCACCACCCTCAACACCGTCGCCGATCCCGCCGTCATCGAGGCCTTCATCAAGGCCGATCGCGGGGCGCGGATGCCCTTTATCCAGGATCGCGCGGTCGCCGAGTTCCAGCGCGCCAAGCGCGAGGCCAAGGGCGAGGACCGTAAGGACCGGCTGACCGCCGAACTGAGCGGCCCCTGCCAGGCGTTTATGGCGACCGGAGCGGCGACCTCGAAACAATAGAACCCAAGCGAAACTGGCAACTGCGCCAACGCGCCGGTCCGCCGGCGCGTTTTTCTTTGTCGTCTGGTTTGCGCTTCCACTCAGCCAGTTCTTGTCGAATTGTGACAGCGCAATGCATTCCCTTGACGTAAGGGTCATCTTTTCACCCGGCAGCCGCACGCGTATATGTCCGACACAATACGCCGTAAGCCAGCTTGTGGAGCGCCGCCCATGAACCTCGATTTCACGCCTGAAGAGAATGCCTTCCGCGACGAGGTTCGCGCCTTCATCAAAGACAACTATCCCGCCGATCTGCGCGCGGCGCAGGACGAGGGCCGGGCGCTGACCAAGGAGGAGTACCTCTCCTGGCACAAGGTGCTGGCGAAGAAGGGCTGGCTGGCGCCGTCCTGGCCGGTGGAACACGGCGGCACCAACTGGACGCCGACGCAGAAATACATCTGGTCCGAGGAGAGCGCGCGGGCCGATTGCCAGGGCATCCTGCCGTTCGGCGTCTCGATGCTGGCCCCGGTGGTCTATACCTTTGGCACCGAGGAGCAGAAGCAGCGGTTCCTGCCGGACATCTACAACGGCAAGGTCTGGTGGTGTCAGGGCTATTCCGAGCCGGGTGCCGGATCCGACCTCGCCAGCCTGAAGTGCAAGGCCGAGCGGATGACCGACGACGACGGCAAGGAATACTACATCGTCAACGGCCAGAAGACATGGACGACACTGGGCCAGTTCGCCGACTGGGGCTTCTTCCTGGTCCGCACGGATCAAAATTCCAAGCCGCAGGCGGGCATCTCCTTCCTGCTGATCGACATGAAGACGCCGGGCATTTCGGTGCGTCCGATCATCACCCTGGAGGGCGGGCACGAGGTCAACGACGTGTTCCTCGACAACGTGAAGGTGCCGGTCGAGAACCGCATCTTCCACGAGAACCAGGGCTGGACCTGCGCCAAGGCGCTGCTGGCCCATGAGCGCAGTGGCATCGCCGGTGTGGCGCGCTCCAAGCGCAACCTCGAAAAACTGCGGACCATCGCCGGCACCGAGCGGTCGGATGTGGGCGGTTCTCTGCTGTCCGAGGCGTTCTTTCGCCGCAAGGTCGCCGAACTGGAAATCGACCTGACAGCGCTGGAGTTCACCGAATTGCGGACGCTGGCCGGTGAGAGCAGCGGCAAGGGCCCCGGCCCGGAAAGCTCGATCCTCAAGATCAAGGGCACCGAGATCCAGCAGCGCCTGCAGGAACTGGCGCTGGAGGCGGTGGGCCACTACGGCGCACCCTTCCTGCGTGAGGGCCAGGGCAACAATCTTGGCATCGGCCCGGACTATGCCGAAGGGCTGGCCGGCGAGATGTTCAACGGCCGCAAGACCTCGATCTACGGCGGCTCCAACGAAATCCAGCGCAACATCATCGCCAAGGCGGTTTTGGGGCTGTGAGATAGAGCCCTCTCCCCCTTGCGGGGAGAGGGTTGGGAGTGGGGGTGTCGGCTCTGAGTTCAAGGGTACACACCCCCACCCCCGACCCCTCCCTGCAAGCGGGAGGGGAGAAGAGAATTGTGTTGGAACGCACCCCGGGAGCCATCCACAAGTCCGACCGTGCAGATCGCGCGGCCCAGCGTATGCGTCGTGCACCGACATATGCGGAGCAACGATTCTGGAAGGTGTTGCGAAAAACAGACCTTCATTTTCGACGACAAGCGCCGTTCGGGCCTTACATCGTCGATTTCGTGTGCCATGAACACCGGCTGATCGTGGAGCTGGACGGCGGGATCCATGACCTGCCGAGTGTGGCCGCCCGGGATGCCGAGCGTGATACCTGGCTGACAGGACGCGGATACAGAGTTATGCGGTTCACCAATGAAGAGGTGGCCGCCGATATCGATTGGGTAGTCCGGATGATTTTCGCCCGGGTCAGCGCGGACACCCCCACCCCCACCCCCAGCCCCTCCCCGCAAGGGGGAGGGGAGACACGTTGGAGTTAAACGATGGATTTCAGCTTCACCGAAGAACAGTCGATGCTGCGCGATACGGTCGCCAGCTATCTGGCCGACCACTATGATTTCGACAAGCGCCGCGCGGCCGTGGGCAAGGAGCCTGGCTGGCGGCCCGAAGTCTGGAAGGCCTTTGCCGAGGAGCTGGGTATTCTGGGTGCCCCGTTCTCGGAGGAGCTGGGCGGTCTGGGTGGCGGACCCATCGACAACATGATCGTCATGGAGGAGTTCGGTAAGGCGCTGGTCGTCGAGCCCTATCTCGGTACCGTGGTGATCGGCGGCGGGTTCCTGAAGCATTCAGGCCATGCCGGGGCCGCCGACCTGATCGGCAGTGTCATTGAGGGCAAGACCCTGTTCGCCTTTGCCCAGGCTGAACCGCAGAGCCGCTACAACCTGGCCTCGGTGGCCACGACAGCGAAGAAGGACGGTGCCGGCTGGACCCTGAACGGTCATAAAGCCGTGGTAATGGGCGCGCCCTTTGCCACCCACCTGATCGTCACCGCGCGCACCTCCGGTGCCGAGCGCGACGCGGGCGGCATCTCGGTGTTCCTGGTTGAAAAGTCCGCCAAGGGCGTGACCACCCGCGACTATCCGACGGTAGACGGCAACCGCGCCTCGGAAGTCTATTTCGAGAATGTCTCGGTCGGTGCCGACGCATTGATCGGAACCGCCGACAACGGCCTGCCTCTGGTGGAAAAGGTCGTGGACGAGGCCATCGCCGCCGTCTGCGCCGAAGCCTGCGGCGTGCTCAGCCGCCTGCACACCGGCACCCTGGAATACACCAAGCAGCGCAAGCAGTTCGGTGCCCCGATCAGCTCGTTCCAGGTGCTGCAGCACCGGATGGTCGACATGTTCATCAACGTCGAACAGGCGATCTCGATGACTTACATGGCCAACATCAAGGTCAGCGACGACGCCGAGCGTGCCAAGGCCGCCTCCGCCGCCAAGGTGCAGATCGGCAAGGCCTGCCGCTTCGTGGGCCAGAACGCCATTCAGCTGCACGGCGGCATGGGCATGACCGACGAAATGGCCATCGGCCACTACTTCAAGCGCGCGACCATGATCGAGAGCGCCTTCGGGTCGGTCGATCACCACCTGGCCCGCTACGAGTTCCTGAGTCTGGGCAAGGCGGCCTGAGCCTTCTTCCGATCAGACGACAAAAGGCCCCGGACCTTGCGGTCCGGGGCCTTTTTCGTTCGACGGTAGGCGGCTTCAAGCCTTGAGAAGCCGGCGTCGCCGGATGCCGGATCCCACCAGGCCGAACCCCGCGATGAGCAGCGCCCAGGTCGCCGGTTCAGGAACGGCTCCGGAGCCGGTCCGGACATCCACGGCGAACACGCCAGTATCGCTCGTGAAGGTGAGGCCCCCGAAGTTCAGATAGATATTGTCGCTGTCGAACGTGACCCGGGAGAGGTCGAAGGCCGGGAAATTGGTCGCGGCGTTGATCGAGACCCCGGTGATCGGCGCGAGCACGCCGTAGGCGTCAGACAGGCGCAGTCCGTTGAAGGTCACGGGATCGAAAACGCAGCCGATGTAGCAGGTGTCGACCGCCGACAAGGTGTTGCCGGCCAGCGATACGGCCATTGACGAACCAATGTTCCAGGAAACAGCCGGCCCGCCGCCGACTATGTCGTCCGGCCCGCGCAAGGTCATGCCAGTGTCGGGATAGAGGTAGCTGACCTGCAGCGTCTTGCCGTCGAACAGGCCGGCGGCGGCCGAGGGCTCTGCGATGGCGGCCAGGGTCAGGGCGACCGTCGCGGCAAACAGGGTCTTCAACATTCGCAAAACTCCAACGCGTCCCCTCTAGTAGGTCCCGCAAGGCGACGTGCAAGCCCCCCATTTGGGGGCGCCGTCCTCCACAGTCGTGCGGGTTGTCCGCAGGATCGGATTGCGGCAACGCTTCCGTCCATGGGCAAGGAAGCGTATGTCGCCGCGCGGTTCGCTGAGGGACCTGACGAGGGCCGGCTGCAGTATGAGGCGCCGAAGCTGGTCTTCCGCGGCGCGGTTCGCCGCGTGTACGAAGCAGCGGCGCTGATCGGGATACACGCCGAAGGCGGCGACCTGGTGCTGGCGGATGGCGTGCGGTTCGCACTGGGCGAGCCCCAGGCCGCGCGGTGGGCCGACGCGATCGCCAACCCCAAGGGCCGGCTGGACAAGATCGGCGTGAAGCCCGGGATGCGGGTGGCGGTGCTGGGCGTCGCCGACGATGCGCTCGCCGCCGAACTGGCCACGCGCGAGGCGCCGCCGGTGAACGACATGGCCCACCTGGACCTGCTGTTCTACGGCGCCGACAGCGCGGACGACCTGGCGCGGATCGGCGAGCTGGTCCCGGCCCTGGCCGGGCGGGGCGCCTTGTGGGTCGTCTCGCACAAGGGCAAGGCGGCGACGGTCAAGGACGTGGAGGTGATGGCCGCCGCCAAGGCCTGCGGCCTCGTCGACAACAAGGTGGTGGGCTTCTCCGACACCCTGACGGCGCTTCGGTTCGTGCGGCGAAGGACCTGAAGCGGGTCTTTCAGGGGCTGAAGGTTGCCGGGGCGGACGGCGCGGCCTAACCGGGGGCCATGTCCGTCCGCGATTTCGCGCTGCTGCTGGTGATGTGCCTGGTCTGGGCCTCGAACAACATACTTTCCAAGTATGTGGTGAGCGGCCTGGACGTCCCGCCGCTGTTCTATGCCGCCGCCCGGTTCGCCATCCTGAGCGTGGTGCTGATCCCGTTCCTGCGCCCGGCACCCAGGCCGATCTGGCGACTGGTGGTCACCGCCCTGTTGATGGGCGGCGGGAACTTTGCACTGATGTTTGTAGGCCTGAAGATGTCGACGCCGTCGGCGGTGTCGGTGGTGTTCCAGCTGGGTCTGCCGATGACGGTGCTGCTGTCAGTTTTGATGCTGCACGAGCGCATAGGTCTGTGGCGCGGGTTCGGGATCGGATTGACGTTTGCCGGCGTCGTGATCGTGATCTTTGATCCCAAGGGGCTGGAGATATCAACCGGCCTGCTGCTGGTCGCCGCCGCCACCTTCATGTCGTCGCTGGGTGCGGTGATGACCAAACAGATCGAGGGCATGCGTCCGCTGACCTTCCAGGCGTGGGTAGGGTTCTCGTCGGTGTGGCCCCTTGCTCTGTTGTCCGCATGGTTGGAACCGGGGCAGATTGATATCGCGATCAAGGCCGGATGGCCGTTTCTGGGTGCCTTGCTGTTCTCGGCACTTGTCGTCTCGCTGTTCGCGCACACCTGCTACGTCATGCTGCTGCAGAAGTACGAGGCCAACCTTATTTCGGCCCTCACCCTGATGACGCCGCTGATCACCATCGGCATGGGCGTCGTCCTGCTGGGCGACCCCTTCGGGCCCCGCATGATCATCGGCAGCGCCCTGGCGATCTGCGGCGTGCTTGTCATTGCGCTGCGACGCAATCAGATCATGGCCATGCTGCTGGCGGTGCGGAGCCGATTGAAATGAACATCATCGAGGCCCCGTCGCCCAACTTCGACACGCGCACCGCCCCGCCCAGCCTGCTGGTGCTGCACTACACCGGTATGCAGACGGGCAAGGAGGCGCTGGACCGACTGTGCGATCCGGAGGCGAAAGTTTCGTCACACTACCTGGTGGAGGAAGACGGTCGCGTGTTCCGTCTGGTGGCCGAGGAACGCCGCGCATGGCACGCCGGGCTGTCGTTCTGGCGCGGGCGGCGCAACGTCAACGGCGAATCCATCGGCATAGAGATCGTCAATCCCGGCCACGAGTGGGGATATCGCCCCTTTCCCGAGCTCCAGATCGACAGTGTGATTGCGTTGGTGACGGATATCCGCACCCGCTGGGATATCGAGGACCGCGACATTATCGGCCACTCCGACATCGCGCCCGACCGCAAGGATGACCCCGGCGAGCTGTTCCCCTGGAAGCGGCTGGCCGAGGCAGGTCACGGGATCTGGGCCGAGTGGCCGCCTGCGCCCGGTGCGCCGATCAGCGAGGGCGAGGAAGGGGCGGCGGTCTTTGCCCTGCAGGCCGGTTTGACCAGACTGGGCTTTGACCTGCCACCATCGGGGCGGTTTGATGCGGCGACGACGGTCGCTGTGCGTGCGTTTCAGCGCCACTGGAGGCCAGAACGGGTGGACGGGATCGCGGATGGGGAGACCCGCGCGCGCCTGATCGCCCTGCTGAGGATTTCGACCTGATGCACCCGGCGTCTGTGTTCCAAGTGACAGACGAGGCGCGGCTGCTGGCGCGGATCGAGGCCCAGCCCTTCATGACATTGACGGCAGCGCCGAGGGGCCGGGTGCTGATCGCCCATGCGCCGGTCGTCGTGCGGCATCTGGCGAGCGGGTTGGCGTTGGATTTCCACCTCTCGCGCGGAAACGCCCTGGCGGAGACGCTGGTCACCGGCTTTCACGGTGTGCTCCTGAATCTTGGCCCCGACGCCTATATCAGCCCGGATTGGTACGAGAGCGCCGATCAGGTGCCGACCTGGAACTATGTCTCGGTTGAGGTCGAGGGTGCGGTCACGGCGCTGGACGAGGCGGGACTTTTCGCCCAGCTGGATGCCTTGTCCGCGCAGGAGGAGGCGCGCCTCGCGCCCAAGCCTGTGTGGACACGCGCCAAGATGTCGTCCGGTGTGTTCGAACGCATGAGCCAAGGGATTATCGGAGCACGGCTGACAGTCGAGCGCCTGGAGGGGACATTCAAGTTCAGCCAGAACAAGGTCGCTGCTGATGTCGAGGGCGCGGTGTCCGCGCTGGGAGACCATCCCATGGCAGACCTGATGCGCCGCGAGCCTTGACGCTGGCGGACCCGGCGACCATGGTCCGCGCGGATCAGACGGCTGGGCGGTCGCGGTCTCCGCAAGGGGGTCGAGGAAAGTCCGGGCTCCACGACGACATGGCGGTGGGTAACGCCCACCGGGGGTGACCCCAGGGATAGCGCCACAGAGAGCAGACCGCCTGTTCTTCGGAACAGGTAAGGGTGAAAGGGTGCGGTAAGAGCGCACCGGGACCTTGGTAACAAGGGCCGCATGGCAAGCCCCGCCAGGAGCAAGACCGAATAGGGATCCCGCGCCCTCCTACGCCTCGGCTACGGAGGGTAGGGCCGTCGCCGGCCTGAGGGCTCCGGGTAGGTCGCGAGAACCGTCCCGCGAGGGGCGGTCCAGAGGAATGATCGCCGCGTCTCCGCAAGGGGGCGGCACAGAACCCGGCTTACAGGCCGTCTGATCCACACTTCCTTCATCTTCGATGGGCGAAGTTGCCCCAAAGGCAGAGCGACTGGAGCTCGGCCACTATAGTTATCCCCGTTGGTTAACGTGTTCCGAGTATGTTCTGTGGATAACCACTATTCGTTAACCATTGTGTCGCGTGAGACCTTTGTTTTTGCCTCATTTCACCAGCGAGTGTCATTGAAACCCATTTGATCCCATGTTAACCCAGTCATCATTCGCTAACCAAAGCGACGCGTTGGTGCGCGCGCAGGCCCGGTGGCGATGGCAGGGGATTGTTGGCCACGATGTTTCTCTCGACCTTCGAGAAACAACTGGACCTGAAGCGGCGCATCGTGGTGCCGCAGGAATTCCGCGCCACCGTATCCGGACCGTTCGACGGCGTGTTCTGCTTTCCCTCGATTGAGGCGGACTGCATCGAGGGCGGCGGCAAGGCGCTGTTTGATCGCTATAATGGGGTGATCGAGGAGCTGCCGTTCGGCGATCCGCTGCGCTCGGCGCTGGAGACGTCGGTCCTGGGCGGGATGGCCCGGCTGTCCTTCGATACCGCGGGTCGGATTACACTGCCGGACCTGCTCTGCAAGGATTTCGGTCTCACCGACTGGGTGACCGTCGTCGGACTGGGTGATCGTTTCCAGATCTGGGAGCGCGACGCGTTCAAGGCTCATCGCGCGACACAGCGCGACTTCGCGCGTGCGGGTCTCGCCGCGATGCGCGCCCAGCAACGCAACGCCAAACTGGGAGGCATCGCATGAGTGCTTCCCATGTTTCTGTGCTGCTCGACGAAGTGATTGAAAACCTGGCCATCGGCCCCGGCGACGTGGTGGTAGACGGCACGTTCGGTGCCGGTGGTTATTCCCGCGCCATTCTGGCGACAGGCGCCAGGGTGGTGGCATTCGATCGCGACCCCACTGTGCGCCAGTTTGCCGCCGACTTGCCGACCGACCGGTTCCAACTGGTCGAGGGCCTGTTTTCCGAAATGGACGAGGTGCTGGGCGAGGCGGCGGTAGATGCCGTCGCGCTGGATCTCGGTGTCTCCTCCATGCAGATTGACCAGGCCGAGCGCGGCTTTTCGTTCATGCAGGACGGGCCGCTGGACATGCGGATGGGCGGCGAGGGCCCCACGGCCGCCGAGCTGGTCAACACCGCCGAGCAGGATGAACTGGCCCGGATGATTTTCGTCTACGGCGAAGAGCGTGAGAGCCGTCGCGTTGCCCGTGCCATCGTGCGTCGCCGCGCCGAGCAGCCTTTCACTCGCACGCTGGAACTGGCCGATTTCGTAGAACGTGCTCTGGGCGGTCGTCGCGGTGCCAAGATCCATCCGGCCACGCGGACTTTCCAGGGCCTGCGTATCGCGGTGAACGAGGAGCTTTCCGAGTTGGAAGCCGGCCTGGTCGCGGCCGAGCGGTCGCTGAAAGCTGGAGGTCGGCTTTGCGTGGTCACCTTCCATTCGCTCGAAGACCGCATCGTGAAGAACTTCCTGTCGGTGCGTGCCGGTCGCAGCCCCGGTGGTTCGCGCCACGCGCCGGAACTGGCCAAAGGAGCACCGCCGAGCTTCCGGCTGGTGTTCAACGGTGCTCAGGCTCCGTCCGACGCCGAGACCCGGGCCAATCCCCGCGCCCGATCCGCAAAACTGCGCGCGGCCATACGCACTGACGCGCCGGTGTGGAGGGTCGCGGCATGAGCGTCTTCACACGCAAGATCCGGGGGTTTCGACTGCTCGATCTGGTAGGCGTCAGCCTGCTGGTCATGATCATTCTGGGCGTGTACCTGGCCAAGACCCTGGCGGGGCGGGAACGCGCCCAGATCGCGACTGTCGAGCGCGAGATCAAGACCGTGAAGGCGCGCATTCGCCTTCTGCAGGCCGAAGTCGCGCACCTGGAGCAACCGGGGCGGATCGAGCGTCTGTCGGTGGCCTATCTGAAAATGGAGACGGTGCCGGCCAGCCGTGAGGCGACCACCGAACAACTCGCCGATCTGGCCCGTGCGGGTCCGGCCCCCAAGGCCGATGCTGTGTCTGCTGTCGCCACCATGGTGGACGGAACCGGGGTGACCCCGGGTGTTCCGCCACCCCCGCCGGCCGAAGCGCGGCCATCCCAGATGGCCGGGGTTGCCCGATGAGCCTCAATCAGCCGACCATGGGGCGATCCGGGCTACCGCGTTGGCTGATCGAGCGCATCTGGGGCCTGGAGCACGCCTTCGAACGGGCCCGGGCTTCGGGGCGTGCGGAGGATGACACCCGTCTGCGTATCTTCTTCGTGCTGGCGCTGTTTTCACTGTTGTTTGTCACCCTGGCGATCGGGGCCACCCGGGCAGCGGTGTTCTCGGACGCGGCTCGCAATATCGGCTTCGTGGCCCCTGTCGGCGCGTCGCGGGCCGATCTGGTGGACCGCAATGGGCGGATGCTGGCCGCCAATCTGGTGCACTACGGCCTCTACATCGACCCCCGCGAGATCTGGGACCAGGCAGAGACCCGTCGCGGCCTGCTGCAGATGTTACCGGAACTGGACGACGCGCGGCTGGAGCGCGCGCTCAGGGGCAACCGGCGGGTGTTTGTCATGGGCGCGCTGGACCCAGGTGACCGCAATAGGGTGCACAGCCTGGGCTTGCCGGGTGTGAGCTTCGAGCCGGAACAGCACCGGGTCTATCCGCTGGGCACGACCGCCGCCCACATCATCGGCTTTTCGGATAGCGGCGGCGAGGGTCTGGCAGGCGCGGAAGCGGCCTTTAACGAGGAGATCCGCGCCGCCTCGGTCAAGGGCGACGTCATACCACTGTCCATCGACCTGCGGGTGCAGGGTGCGCTGGAGGACGAGATCTACAAGGCCGTGGCCGAGTTCACACCCAGAGGTGCTGTCGGCATCGTCACCGACGTGCAGACCGGTGAAGTGCTCGGCATGTCCAGCTGGCCGGTGTTTGATCCGAACAAGCCCAACAAGGCCAGTGAATACAGCCGGACCAATCGCGCCGCGGCCTCGGTCTTCGAGATGGGCTCGACCTTCAAGGGGTTCACCGTAGCCATTGGCCTCGACGCAGGGGTCACCACGCCGAAGACCACTTTCGACGCCCGTTTTCCCTACCAGCTCGGCTATCGCACCATCCACGACTACCACGCCGCCCGGAAGATACTGAGCTTGGTAGAAGTGTTCCAGCACTCCTCCAACATCGGCACCGCCAAGCTCGCCCAGAGCGTCGGCCCAGAACGGATGTCTCAGTATTTCAATGGTCTGGGACTGACATCTCCGGCCAAAGTTGAGTTGCTGGAAAGCGCGCGCCCGTTGACCCCCAAGGTCTGGAATGACGACGCGGTCGCCTCGACCTCGTTCGGCCACGGCATCAACGTCAGTCCACTGGCGCTGTCGCGGGCCTATGGCGCGGTGCTGAATGGCGGTCGCCTGATCCCCATGACCATCCGCAAACTGCCGGCGGATGCCAGGACCAGCGGTCCGCGCGTGATGTCGGAAAAAACCTCGCTGCAGATGCTATCGATCATGCGGGCCAATGTGACCGGCGGCAGCGGCAAGTCTGCCAACGTCGCGGGCTATTATGTCGGCGGCAAGACCGGCACCGGCGAGAAATATGACCCGGCGATCCGCGCCTACAATCATGCCCGGCAGGTCTCGTCCTTCGCGGCGATTTTCCCGACCACTGGCGGTGCTGACACCAAGCGTTACTTTGTGCTGGTCCTGCTGGACGAACCTCACGGCACCGTCCGAAGTGCCGGCTATTCCACCGGTGGCTGGGTCGCGGCCCCCGCAGCGGGTCGAATCATCGAGCGCATCGCGCCGTTCCTGGGGGTCCAGCGCCGCAATGACCTGACCCAGGCCATTCCGGTCGAGGAGCCTGTGGCGGCGGAAACGGCCGAGGCGCAATGACCGTCCGCCTGACCTCACTGGTAAAGCGCCACCTGGGCGTCGACCCCGAGATCACCGGCGTGACTGCCGACAGCCGCAAGGTGAAGCCGGGTTTCCTGTTCGCTGCCCTGTCCGGTTCGCAGACCGACGGTGCCGCATTCGCCGCCAGGGCTGTCGAGGCCGGGGCGGTGGCTGTGCTGGCGGACGAGGACCAGAATCTCTCGGTACCCACGCTGGTGTGCCGCGATCCTCGGCGGGGTTATGCACTGGCTGCGGCCAACTTCTGGGGTCGCCAGCCCCAGACCTGCGTGGCGGTGACCGGCACCAACGGCAAGACCTCGGTGGCCAGCTTCTGCCGCCAGATGTTCGCCCAGGCCGGGCACGTCTCGGCCAGCATGGGCACGCTGGGCGTCACCGTCTCGAGACCGGGCGGCGTTGTTGACCAGATCACGCCACCGGGCCTGACGACCCCCGACGCTGGCGACGTGGCCGAATTGTTGATGCGAATCAGTCAGCTGGGTGTGACCCACTTTGCGATGGAAGCCTCCTCGCACGGCATTGATCAGCGACGCCTCGACGGCGTGCGGTTGTCAGCCGCCGGCTTCCTCAATCTGACCCAGGATCACCTGGACTATCACGGCACGATGGAGGGCTATCGTGGCGCGAAGCTCCGGCTGTTTGAACAGCTGATGCCACGCGGTGCCACCGCGGTCCTGAACGCCGACTCCGAGGCCTTCCCGTTCTTTGCGGCGGCCTCGATCGTGTCCGGCCAGAGGGTGATGAGTGTCGGCGAGACGGGCCAGGCATTACGCTTGATGGAGCGCACCCTGCTGCCCGACGGCCAGCGCCTGACGATCCGCGCCGAGGGCCGTCTCTACGACGTGCGTCTGCCGTTGGTGGGGGCTTTTCAGGCGTCCAACGCCTTGGTGGCCGCAGGCCTCTGCCGTGCCGCAGGCCTCAGCTACGACGACACCTTTGCA
>Ga0105048_10012498_pt1 | contig 13314 bp, 10 predicted proteins | sample MAT05_FD_78382 | JGI IMG/M metagenome (GOLD analysis project Ga0105048, IMG submission 78382) | Freshwater microbial communities from Lake Fryxell liftoff mats and glacier meltwater in Antarctica - MAT-05 | ecosystem: Environmental > Aquatic > Freshwater > Ice > Liftoff microbial mat | place...
CGGACTGACCGCGCCCCGCCGAGTGGAGCTCATGCCATACAGCGTGGCTCGGTACGGCTACGCCCCGCTCGGCAACGGGACGCCGCGCGACGCGGCGAAAACGCGGTTTGGCGCTGACCTCAAGCTCGGCCCGACTCCGAACGTGCCGCTGGATGCCGCGATCAACCCCGACTTCGGCCAGGTGGAGGCTGATCCCGGGGTGCTCAATCTGGGGGCACTCGAGCAATTTTTCGCGGAACGCCGCCCGTTCTTCCTCAAGGGAGCGGGATCTTCCGCTACGACATCGACTGCAACGACGGGGATTGCACCGGGATCTTCTACTCGCGCCGCATTGGGCGCGGCCCGCAACTCGGTGGCCGCTACGGCGACGCCGCGTCGCCGCAGCAGTCGACGATCCTCGGCGCTGCCAGGATCACGGGACGGCTCGGCAATGGGCTCTCGATCGGCGTGCTCGACGGCATCACCGACCGGATGGGAGGCACCGAAGGGCGCACGATCGAGCCAATGACGAATTACGGCGTCGACAGGCTGCAGCAGGACCTTCGCGGCGGTACCTCGGGGGTGGCCTGATGCTTACCGATACGGCGCGCCAGCTCGATCAGTGGACCACTGACGTCTTGCGCGAGACGGCGCGGACAGGCGGCCTCGACGCGCGACATCGCTTCGCCGACAACAGATCTAAGCTCTCGGCGCAACTGGCTGGAAGTCGCGTCAGCGGATCGGCGACAGCGATCACGGCAACGCAGCGATCCAACGTCCATCTCCATCAGCGCAACGATGCGGTTCTTCTCGCCTACGACAGCACCCGCACCGATCTCGCGGGAATGATGTCGCAGGTGTCGCTCGACAAGCAGGGGGGCGGTATCACCCGGTTCAACGCCAGTGCGTGGTACCTGACGCCTGGCTTCGAGATCAACGATCTCGGATTCCGCACGCGCCGCGACGAGACGGGGGGGTCGCTCTGGTTTGCACTGCGGCCGACGAAACCGTTCGGGATCTTTCTCCGCGGCCAGCTGAACGTCAATGCGCATGGCGCGGCGAAGACCGGCGGCCTGATGATCGGGAACGGCGGCACCATGAACGCCAACGGCCAGTTCGTGAACTTCTGGAATGCCTACAGCGGTGTCGGCATGAACAAACGTGGTCGCCACCTATTCCGACCGCGACGCCCGCGGCGGTCCGGCCCTCCGTCGCCCGCGTCGCCGCAGGCGTGGGCCGGGGTCGACGGCGACAGCCGCAAGGCGATGACACCAGGCATCGACCTGTTCGGCGGGCGACGCACCGATGGCCTGGGCCGCGACTGGGACGTCGGCGTTTGTGGCAACGTCCGCTTCGGCGCGCAGCTCCACGGCTCGATCCGCTTCGGCTACGGCCGCAACATCGATGACCAGCAATGGATCGGGAACTTCACCGACGGCGGCGTGACCTCGTACACCTTCGCACGGCTGTACCAGAGCACGAGCTCGATCACGATGCGCTTCGACTACACGATCACGCCGCGCCTGAGTGTCGAGAGTTACCTGCAACCGTTCGTGAGCACCGGCGCGTACACGAACTGGCGCGCGGTCGCCGACGGCCGCGCGGAGGACGTGACCTTGCGATTCCCGTCCTATACCACGCGCGGTGAGCCGGATGGATTTCGCTTCGGCCAGCTGCGCACGAACAACGTCGTGCGCTGGGAATACCACCCCGGCTCCGTGCTCTTCTTCGTCTGGTCGCAGGGGCGCGACACGAATGCGGGTGATCCGAGCGAGCGCGGTGTCCAGCCAGGCTTCGATGCGCTGCTTCGCGAACGTCCCCGCAACGTCTTCCTCGTCAAGGCGAGCTACTGGCTCGGACGGTAGTTCGCACGGGCCTGCCGCATCACGACAGTTCGATCAGCACGGCGCCCTTCTGCACCGCCGTCCCGGGCACGACCCGGACGGCGGTGACGGTCCCTGCACTGCTGGCACGCAGCTCGTTCTCCATCTTCATCGCCTCCATCACGATCAGGCCCTGTCCAGCTTGCACGACGTCACCGACCACGACTGAGACGCGCACGATCATGCCAGGCATCGGCGCGACCAGCGGGGCCGGTCCCGCCGGCCCGGCAGACGAGGCCGCGAGGTCGCGAATGGCGCGAGTGCGCGCGTCCAGCGCATCCACGACGTGTCGCTGGCCATCCATGAGCAGCGTGTACTGGCCGCGACTGACACCACGTCGCGCGATCACCCGATGTACCCGATCGCCGATCCGCACCTGCCGGACCGGTGACTCCGGAACGTCGATGAGCGCGGCAGAGACGAGCTCACCGCCCACCACGACCCCATCGGCCGTGACGTCGACCTCGTGCCGCTCTCCTTCGACTTCGATGACGTACCTCATGCCGACTCCCGGTCGATGACGCAGACCGTCTCCACGTGTGACGTCTGCGGAAACATGTCGAAGCCCTGCACCGAGGTGAGAAGCCAGCCATCACCGAGCCGGGCAATGTCGCGGGCGAGGGTGGCGGGATCGCAGCTCACGTACACGATGCGCTGCACACCCGCGGACGGAGTGGCCAACAATCCCGGCACCACGGCGTCGACACCGCCGCGCGGCGGATTCAGCACGACCACCTGCGCCGGCAGGGCGTGCGGAAGCATGTGCTCCACTCGTCCGTTGAGCACCCTGGAGAGCGGGTCGGCACGGAGCGCCGCACCGGCCACCGCCGACGCGTCGGAATCGAGCTCGATCGCCGTGACCCGGCGTCCTTCGCGCAGCAGGCGCGCGGACAGCGCACCGCTGCCGGCGTAGGCATCCACGACCGCGTCGGGGGCACACTCCTCGACCAGCGTGGCCACATGGTCTCGCAACAATGCCGCCACGGCAGGATTCACCTGCGCGAAGCTTGCACCGGCCTCCTGGACCGTCCGCGAATCGTGACGCAGTGCGCGCACTTCGTCTGCACGCACCCACCACACGGCGCGGAGGTCGGTCACGCCGGCGACGATGGCTTCGATCGCCGCCTGCTTCCATTGCGTGCCGCCTTCCACGGTCAGCGCCAGTCCGCCGGCTCCGAGGAGGCGCACCGTCACACGCAGCGCTGTCGCGCGCGGCAGGTGCTCGGCAACGACCATCAGTTCGCGCCACCCCTCCATCACCTCCGGCGTGGTGATGAGGCAGACCTCGAGGTTGAAGATCTTCGACGGCTCGCCGGCCACATGCAACCCGGCCATCCAGCCCGACGGTCGCATGCGGTCGCGCTGCATGGCGAGCGTCAGCGCGTTGCGGTATTGCCACGGTGACGGGCTGGGCGTGATGCTGACGGCCGGCACGTCCTGCTTGCCGATGCGGATCAGCGCATCGCGGATCAGATCAGCCTTGGCGACCAACTGGGCCTCGTATCGCAGTCCCTGCACCTGACAGCCGCCGCACATGTCGCGCGTGTAATGCGGGCAGGGGGCCGGCTCCCGGTCGGGCGAGGCCGTGACCTGCGCCAGGATGCTCCCACGTGCAAAGGTGCGCTGTCGCACCAGCGAGACGGACACCACGTCACCCGGCAGTGCCCGTGGGACAAAGACCACCATGCCATCATGTCGGGCAATGCCGTCACCACCGGCGGCGATCCGTTCGATGGTCACCGTCGCGTCGTCGCTCATGCGCGCTGGACTCCCTCGAGGCGCGCGGCACGCAGCCAGGCATTCGCTCGGCTGCCATCCTGCGCTGCCGGCGAGGAGGCAGGACGCACAGCGAGTCGATCACGCTCTGCAATCAGCGCGGCGGCGATGACCGCCGCCCGCACCTGGGCCGCATCAGGACGCGCGGCACTCAGCGATGGAAGCCGCGTCTCGAGCCATTGGATCGTGATGTCGCCACTCCTGAAGTCCGGGTCTTCCATCATGCGCAGGTGAAACTCGCGCGACGTCTCCACGCCTTCGATCTCGAGCTCGAGCAATGCGCGATGCATGCGCGCGATCGCGGCGTCGCGGGTGCCGGCGTGCACGATCAGTTTCGCCAGCATGGGGTCATAAAAGAGGCCCACGTCGCTCCCGACCTCGATGCCACCGTCCCAGCGCACGCCCGGGCCCGTCGGCACCTGCAACGAGGTCACCCGTCCGGTGGATGGCAGAAAGCCGTTCTGGAAATCTTCGCTGGTGATTCGGCACTCGATTGCCCAGCCACGCGGGACGATCAGCTCCTGCACGAACGGCAGGCGCTCGCCGCTGGCAATGCGGATCTGCCACTGCACCAGGTCGATGCCGGTCACCAGCTCGGTGACGGGATGCTCGACCTGGATGCGCGTGTTCATCTCGAGGAAGTAGTAGTTGCCGTGCGCATCGAGGAGGAACTCGCAGGTGCCGGCATTGACGTAGCCGGCCGCGCGAGCCGCTGCCACTGCGGTGGCCCCCATACGCGCCCGGAGCTCAGGCGTGACGGCCACGCTCGGCGCCTCTTCGATCATTTTCTGGTGACGGCGCTGCACCGAACACTCCCGCTCACCCAGATGCAGCATCGTGCCGTGCATGTCGCCAAGCACCTGAATCTCGACGTGTCGCGGCCCCTCGATGTACTTCTCGACGTACACCGCGTCGTCACCGAACGCCTTCAGGGCCTCGCGCTGCGCGGAGGCCAGGGCATCCGGGAGCTCTTCAGCGGCACGGCACACCCGCATCCCTTTGCCGCCACCGCCGGCGGCCGCCTTCAGCAGCACGGGGAACCCGAACTTCTGCGCGACCTCGAGCGCCTCGGCGGCATCGCGCAGCGCGGTGGTCGTGCCCGGCACGACCGGCACGCCGGCATTCACTGCCAAAGTGCGCGCCGCGGTCTTGCTCCCCAAGGCGCCGATCGCTTCGGCCGGAGGACCGACCCACACCAGCCCGGCGTCACGGACGGCGCGTGCGAACCACTCGCGCTCCGAGAGAAAGCCGTAGCCCGGATGAATCGCTTCCGCACCGGTCCGCCGCGCGGCCTCGAGGATCCGGTCGCCGAGCAGGTAGCTCTCAGCGGCGGGCGACGGGCCGATGTGGATTGCTTCGTCGGCCTCGCGCACGTGGGGCGCCGTCGCGTCGGCATCGCTGTAGACGGCGACGCTGGCCACGCCCAGTTCGCGGCAGGCACGAATGACGCGCAGGGCAATCTCGCCACGGTTGGCGACGAGCAGTTTCGTGAACACGGGTGCGGCGGTCGGAGAAGACATGCGGCGGGAGAAGACGCGCCGGCGTGCAGTCAACTTAGCGCTGAAGCCGCCACGCGTCGGGCCGGAACGACGACGCGCCGCCCCGGCGGACCGGAGCGGCGCTGTCGAGCGGGAGGGCCAACGCGGCGACTAGACGGCGCGGCGGCGGCGCGAAAGCATCGCCAGGCCGATCAGGCCGGTCGCCATCAGGGCGTACGTCGAGGGTTCGGGAACCACCGCCGCCGGCCCGGTCGTCCGCACCAGGAACTCCTGCACACCGCCCTTGCCGCGGGCGACGTTCACATCGGTGACGATCGCCCAGCCGTTCCTGCTGACGGTCGAGAGGTCGGCTGCGCTGACCTTGTTGAGCCAGGCCAATACGTTGGTGTTGAGCGCCGATGACGGCTTGCCCGAGCCGATGTTCCAGATCGCACCCTGAATGCCCGCCCATTCGGCCTTCGGTGCGGAACCGAAGTTGTCGGCCAGCCACGCCATCTGCAGGTATTTGGCGAAGGCATTTCCGCCACCAAGCGCCTGCCCCTGACGGGTCAGCAGTCCGATGTCGGCAGCCGACGACGACAGCAGCGTGACGTTGGCGTTGTAGTTCGCCCCGTCCCAGTACGCGTTGTTGAAGTCGACGCAGAAAATCTGCTGCAGCGGCTTCGAAAACATGTTGAACTGCATCTTCAGGGCGCCGGCCGGCTCGACGAAGCCTTCGGCGTAGTACGCCGTGACCGCGACGGATCCGGTGTTGACGGTGACGTTGGTATTCCGGACGTTCCTCGTCAGCTCGAGCTGCGCCGATGCGGTCAGGGGCAGGGTGAGGACGGCCGCAGATGCCACGGCGAGCAACAAACGCATGTCAGATCTCGTGATTGGGTGCGCAGAATGGAACTCGGCGTACCCATGCACAGTGCACCTCTCAGGCCAATGGCAGCGCCCGCTCGGGCCTTTCGACGTAAGCGCAAGCGTGGGAACGACTTACATGTCGCTGATGCGCAGAACGCACTCTTGCGGCACGCCAGGGGTAGATCCGAGTGCGTCGACATTCTGCCACAGCCATTGCAATTCGCGCGACCTGTTTGCCACAGCAAACAGACTGCGCGTGCCTACAGCGGAATGTTGCCGTGCTTCCGCGGCGGATTGCGATCGCGCTTCGCACCGAAGGTCTCCAGTGCGTCGATGAGCCGCGGTCGGGTCTCCCGCGGATCGATGATGTCATCGATGAAGCCCCAGGCAGCGGCCATGTACGGATTGGCGAACTGCTGACGGTACTCCTCGACCTTTGCGTCCGTCGCCTCGACGGGATCGGGTGCCTCGGCGAGCTCGCGCTTGTAGATGATCTCCACCGCCCCCTTCGGTCCCATCACCGCAATTTCTGCGGTCGGCCAGGCGACGTTGAAGTCTCCGCGAATGTGCTTGGAGCTCATCACGTCGTAGGCGCCGCCGTAGGCCTTGCGCGTGATGACGGTGAGCTTCGGCACGGTTGCTTCGCAGTAGGCGTAGAGGAGCTTCGCACCGTGTCGGATGATCCCGCCATGCTCCTGCGCCACGCCGGGCAGAAAGCCCGGGACGTCCTCGAAGGTCACGATGGGGATGTTGAACGCGTCGCAGAAGCGGATGAAGCGTGCCGCCTTCATCGAGGCGGCGATGTCGAGCACACCGGCCAGCACGGCGGGCTGGTTCGCCACGACGCCGACGCTCGTGCCGCCGAGGTGCGCGAAGCCACAGAGGATGTTCGGCGCATAGTCGCGATGCACTTCGTACATGTGACCATCGTCGACGACTCGCCGGATCACCTCCAGCATGTCGTACGGCTTGTTCGCGTTGTCGGGTACGATGTCCAGCAGGGCCTCGTCCCGACGGTCGCGCGGGTCTGTTCCGGTGCCGCGGGGGGCGTCGGCGAGGTTGTTGGATGGGACGAACCGGAAGAGCTCGCGGATCTGCGTGAGGCAGGCGACCTCGGAGTCGACGGCGAAGTGTGCCACGCCGGACGTGCCGGCGTGCGTGTCGGCACCGCCGAGCGTCTCCATCGTGACATCCTCGTGCGTGACGGTCTTCACCACGTTGGGCCCGGTCACGAACATGTAGCTCGTTCCGCGCACCATGTAGATGAAGTCCGTGATCGCCGGCGAGTACACGGCTCCCCCGGCGCAGGGGCCGAGGATCGCCGAGATCTGTGGAATGACTCCGCTGGCGAGCGTGTTGCGCAGGAAGATGTCGGCGTACGCCCCAAGCGCGACCACGCCTTCCTGGATGCGGGCGCCACCGCTGTCGTTCAGACCGATCATGGGTGCGCCATTGCGCACGGCATGGTCCATCACCTTGCAGATCTTTTTTGCATGTGCCTCGGCCAGCGACCCGCCGAGCACCGTGAAGTCCTGCGAAAAGACGTAGACGAGCCGGCCGTCGATCCTGCCGTAGCCAGTGACGACGCCATCCCCGAAGGTGCCTCCCGCGTCGCTGCGCGCGGTGACGAATCGATCCATCTCGACGAAGCTTCCCTCGTCGAGCAGGACGTCGAGCCGCTCGCGGGCCGAAAGTTTGCCCTTCGAATGCTGGGCGGCGAGACGGTCGGCACCGCCACCCAGTTCGGCTTCGGCGCGGCGGCGCGCGAGGAGGTCGAGCTTCTCGGTCATGGACATGTGGGGGGAAGGTAGCGGCCGCCCGCCGGACGGGCGACGGCAGCCGGTGGACGGGACGCCGGCGCCGGTGGAGCTTGGAAGACATGGAGCGATGCGAGTCCTGCTGACCGGCGCCCGGGCTCCGGCGACCCTCGAACTGGCCCGGCTGTGCGCGCGTGCCGGACATGAGGTGCACGCGGCGGACACCGGCTGGTGGCACGTCTGCCGCGGGTCGCGACACGTCGCGGCTGTACATCGCCTCCCGCCACCGCATGTGAGCCCGGACGGGTACGCGGCGGCGCTCCGGCGGCTCGTCACCAGCCACGGCATCGACGTCATCGTTCCGACCTGCGAGGAGATCTTCCATGTGGCGGCGATCGATACACCACTTGGAGCAGACGTCATCTGCGAATCCCGTGACCGGCTGGCAGCGCTGCATGACAAGTGGCGCTTCATCGGGTTGACGCGCGACGCCGGCTTGCAACCGCCACAGACCGTGCTGCTCGACGCGGCGGCTCGTGCCGCGGCGGTGCCCTTGCCTGCGGAGACCATCGTGAAGCCACGATTCTCGCGGTTCGCCACACGTGTGCTGCGTCTCGCCCCGACGGCACCCCTGCCCGTGGTGGTGACGGCGAGCGATGCGGACTGGGTGGCGCAGGAGTTCCTGCCTGGTGAGGCGCTCTGCACGTGGAGCGTCATTGCGGCAGGACAGGTCACCGCGCATGTCACATATGCCGTCGAGGCGAGCGCCGGGACGTACGGCGCCGCGATCTGCTTCCGCAGCGTCCGGCACAGCGGCGTGCGCGCGTGGGTCGAACGATTCGCAGCATTTCATCGACTCAGCGGCCAGTTCGCGTTCGACTTCATCGCCGATGCGGGCGGTGTTCGCGCGATCGAATGCAACCCCCGGCTCACCAGTGGGATCCATTGCTTTCGCGCGCTGCCTGGCGTCGCCGAGCGGCTTCTGTCGCTCACCACCACGCACGCGGTGCTCGAGCCACCGGAGGGGCTGCGCTTCCGCAGCCGGCTCGCGCTGCGGTTGTACGGACATCGATCACGGCCTGGCGCCGGTTTGCTGGATGCGAGCGACGATCCGTGGCCGGCGCGTCTTCAGCTGATCACGTGGGCCGACCTGCTGGTACGCGCAGCAGCTGCCGGGATGGATCCTCGCCGGTACAGTACGCACGACATCGAATGGAACGGCGAATGAGCGCGATCGATGCCTTGTGGGCGCCACTGGTGGAGCATGGCAGCGAGTGGTGCGCCCCGAACATCCACGCCGATGCGCAGTGGCTCACTGTCGGCGACACGCGCTGGCGCACGGCGTTGACGCGACGTGCACCACGAAACAGCTACGTGGTGAGCGCCACCGGACAGTACCTCGACTACGCACTGGAGGAGACGCGCCGGCTCGCCGCAGCTCCCCGTCTGTTCTCGCGCGCCATCCTCGGCGCCATCGCTCCGATGCTCCGCGCACTCGATCCCATCGTCGTGCTCGACACGCTGCCCGTCTCCACCGTGCTGCGTCCTGCGCGCACGCAGGCGACGTGGGCGGGCGCGCTGCAGTCGGCGCGCGCGGCATACCCGGGCGTGCCGATCCTCGTGCGATCGCTCGACCATGCCACCAGCGCAGTATCGATCGCGCATCTCGAAGCGCTGGGACTCGACCTGCTGCCGAGCCGCCTCGTCTTTTACCAGGATGCGGCGCGCGAGGGTTTCTGGCGCCACCGCAACCTGCGACCTGACCTCGCGCTGGTGCAGAGACATCCGCTCGAAGTGCGTCCACTCGTCAACGAGGATGTTCGCCGCATCGCCGACCTCTACTGGATCCTGTACGGCGAGCGGGACTCGACCCTCAATCCTCGCTTCAGTCCGGCGTGGCTGGCACACGGCTTGGCCGCGGGGGTACTTCGCGGCGAGGGGATCGTGCTCGATGGGCACCTTGCAGCGGCATATCTGTCGTATTCCACGGGGCCCGTGATGACGAATCCTGTCTTCGGTTACGACACGTCGTTGCCACGCACTGTCGGCCTGTACCGGCGCCTCAGTCTGATGGCGTTGCAGCGTGCCGCGCGCGAGGGCCTCGTGCTTCACGCATCGAGCGGCGCACCGGCATTCAAGGCGACACGCGGCGGCGTGCCGACCGTCGAGTACCACGCGATCGACCTGCGTGGCGTCGACGGCATGCAGGGTGCTGCATGGCGTGCAGCGGTGCGGATTGCCCGACGCATCGGTCCGGCGCTGCTCCGGGGCGCGACATGAGCGGAGTGGTCCACCTCACCGACTTCCGATACCTTCGCTGCATGCCGACGTACCGCACACTCGCCCGCGCCGCCGTCGCGCTTCTCTGCACCGCCGCCTCCCTCAAAGCCCAGGGTGCGTCGCCATCGGACACGTCGCCCGTCATCGAGCGGATGGGTGGTCTCGCACTCGGCCTCGGTGGCTTGCGCAGCAGCGACGGCACGACGGTCGTCGCCGACGTGATGTGGGTCGGGCCCGAGATGACGGACGGCATCGGCTTCCGTTTCCTGCGCCAGGGACTTGCGCCGCGTTCGCATGGCTACGCAGCGATGTTCTTCATCGGCGGACCGCCGCGCGACGCCGTTCCATGGCTGCGCATCGACTTCGGGATCGGATATGTCGGCCAGCAATCCGACCGCTCCCTTGGCTTCTTCGGACGTCATGGTGTCGGCGCGCAGCTTGGCTCGACCATCGCACCGGTACGCGTCGGCTTCATCAGGCCGGAGCTGAACGGCTGGGCGGTGGTCGGCACGTCGGCGCAGTTCCTCGGCGCGTCACTCGGCGTCCGCATCCTCGATCCGCGGAAGCGCTGACACCCGCGACGACGAACAGACCTGGCCGGGGTGCAGCGGCCGTGCGGCTCGCCTCGAGGATTTGGCTTGCGCAGTTCGTTCGCGGCCGCGCACTACTGACGGCGGGTGTGGTCGCGCCGCGGCCCGTCCGTTTTGCTGCGGTCTTCGACATTCGTGGGCGCGGCATCACCGAGCAGTGATGCCGGTTGCACGGCGCCGGCGCCGAACCGCGCCCGCACGCGGTCCATGGCGGCGGCGAGCGCCCGGTCGCGCGGCGTCTCCTGCACGACGAGTGCGGCATCAGGCATCAGCGAGAGCTGCTCGGCGAGGTCACCATCATCGAGCTGTGTGAGCCCGACGCCAAGCAATCGTACCGGCAGTCGGCGCGTCTGGCGCAGTTTGCGCAGCAACTGCCGCGCTGCGGCGAACACGGGACGTTCCGTGCTCACCGGCATGTCGAGCGTCCGGCTCGCGACGCGCGTCATGAAATCGTTCGTTCGCAGCTTGACGGTGATCGTGCGGGCACGCAGGCCGTCCTTGCGCAGGTCGGCAACGACTCGCACGGCCAGGCGCTGCAATTCGGTCTCGAGCGCGCCATCGTCGCTGATGTCGTGGTCGAACGTATCCTCACGACTCATGCCCTTCTGCTGGGCATGGCCGTGCAGGGCGGACGACCCCTCACCACGTGACTTTCTGGTGATCCATGCGGCTGACTTGTCACCGAGATAGCGTCGCAGGACGGCGGGGTCGGCATCGAGCACGTCCGGGACGCGCACGTACCCGAGACTGCGAAGGCGCTCCTGTGCCTTGGGGCCGATGCCAGGAATCTCGGCCAGCGGCTGGGTGCGCATGAACGCTTCCTCGAGACCTGGGGGAACGATGTGCACGCCGGTCGCTCCGCTGCCGGGGATCGGCTTTGCGACACCGGCGGCGATCTTGGCGATCATGGTGCTCGTCCCGCCACCGATCGAGATACGGCAGCCGGTCTCCGCGAGGACCGCCGCGCGGATCCGTCGTGCCGTCTCGGCCAGCGGTTCACCGTGGTAGACGGCCTCGGTTCCGGTCATGTCGAGATAGAACTCGTCCACGCTCGCGGACACGACCAGTGGCGTCCAGCGTCCGAGCACGTCGCGGATCGCACGGCTCTTTGCTCCGCAGGCATCCCGCGGCACGGGCACTGCCATCGCCTGCGGACAGAGTCGAAGTGCCTGCGAAATCGGCATGCCCGAGCGGACGCCGTACGCGCGGGCTTCGTAGCTCGCGGAGCAGACGACGCCGCGGCTTCCCGGCCGGCCACCGACGATCAGCAGCGAGGCCTTGCCGGCGCCCTCCGGGTCGCAGAGCCGCGCCACCGCCACGAAGAACGCGTCGGCATCGGCCAGGAGGATGCGCGATTCACGTGACTCGGGTGGGGCGCGGCGCTGCGACATCCCGAAAGATACCCGAAAGGAAGATGAAGGGAGCCGGAACGCGAACCGCCCCGTCGCTCGGATGAGCGACGGGGCGGTCAGCACGGCAACCCTCAGAGGATCACTCCTCGTCGGCGGGCTCCTCGGCAGCAGCAGCCACTTCCGGCTCGGCGCCTTCCGGCTTCGGCTCCGGCTTGGGCGGCTGGTCGGCCGGGATGTTGTGCACGGACAGGACGATCCGGCGATGGATCGGATCCACCTCGTTCACGGTCATGTCGAGCGTCATCCCTTCCCAGATCACTTCGTCGAGCTCCGTGTACTGGAGCGGCACGTTGATCTGGTTCTGCGGCACGAACCCTTCGATGTCGTTGCCGACATCGACCACCACGCCCTTGTCGGCGAGGCGAACGACCTTGCCCGAGATGACGAGGTTGACCGGGTACGTCTCACCGATGCGAAGCCACGGATCCTCCTCGGCCTGCTTGAGGCCAAGGCTGATGCGCTTGTTCTCGGCATCGATGTTCAGGATCACCACGTCCACCGAATCACCCTTCTTGACCACTTCCGATGGGTGCTGGACGCGCTTGGTCCAGGACATGTCGGAGATGTGGATCAGGCCGTCGATACCCGGCTCGATTTCCACGAAGGCGCCGAAGCTGGTGAGGTTGCGCACCTTGCCCGAGATCCGCGTGCCGACCGGGTACTTGAGCGGCAACACGGCCCACGGATCCTGCTCGGTCTGCTTCATGCCGAGCGAGATCTTCTCCTCGTCGGGGTCCACCTTGAGCACCACCGCCTCGATCGCCTCGCCGATGCTGACCAGCTTCGACGGGTGACGGACGTTGCGGGTCCAGCTCATCTCGGAGATGTGCACCAGGCCTTCGATGCCCGGCTCGAGTTCGATGAAGGCGCCGTAGTTGGTGATCGAGACCACCTTGCCGTTGACGCGGGTACCGACCGGGTACTTGGCGGCAACGTCCTTCCACGGGTACGCCTGCAGCTGCTTCAGGCCGAGGGAGATGCGCTCACGCTGCCAGTCGATGTCGAGAACCTTGACGTCCAGTTCCTGACCGATGTGCACCATCTCGGTGGGGTGCGAGATGCGGCCCCACGACATGTCGGTGATGTGGAGCAGGCCGTCGACGCCGCCGAGGTCGATGAATGCACCGAAGTCGGTGATGTTCTTGACGACACCCTTCCGCACCTGGTCCTTCTCCAGCTCCTTCATGAGCTTCTCGCGCTTGCCGGCGCGCTCGTTCTCCAGGATCACGCGGCGCGAGACGACGATGTTGCGGCGACGCTTGTTGAGCTTGATGATCTTGAAGTCGTAC
>Ga0105048_10012499_pt1 | contig 13314 bp, 8 predicted proteins | sample MAT05_FD_78382 | JGI IMG/M metagenome (GOLD analysis project Ga0105048, IMG submission 78382) | Freshwater microbial communities from Lake Fryxell liftoff mats and glacier meltwater in Antarctica - MAT-05 | ecosystem: Environmental > Aquatic > Freshwater > Ice > Liftoff microbial mat | place...
CAGGTGCCGCCTGAATCGTCCGAATAGGCGAACAGGGACGCCGAAAATCCATCGTGATAAAGCGGCACCAAGAGGCGCCCGCCTTCAACCACCACCGGGTGCGCCCGGGTCATCCAGCCGAGCCGCAGGTAAAGCTTGTTGGTCGAATTCAACCGGAAGGAATCGAGGTACTCCTGCACTTCCGCCTGGGTCTTCGCGCTCCAACCCGCCGCCCGGGCCTCCTTTTCCAGCGTCGGAAGTACCCGGGCCACTGCCTCGCCAAACTCGGCTCCCGGCGTGACGTGAAGGATCTCTTCGCTCTCCCACCGGGGCGCTCCGGAGCGACGATAATCCCGGCTGAGCTTTACCTTCATCAGGGCACTCTCCCACAGGTTGGCGAGAATGGTCGGGTACATCAGCCACAGCCGCTGGTCGCCATCCAGGAAGAGACACGGATTGGTATCCGGATAGCCCGGCGTATCCGCCATGACGAACCGCGGCTGCCATGGCCCCCCACGCCGACCACGGCGGGATCCCTCGATCCGGACATCGTCCGACTTGCGTTCCCCGGAGCCGTGAAACCAGCAGACCAAAAGCTGCCCGTCGGGGAGCTCGAGGAGGCACGAACCGTGATTATGCCATGTCTCCGGCGGAAACAGGTCGGTGCGCTCGGGGAGCGACTCCGCCCGCAACCCGCCAGCGAGCAGGATCCAACACCCGATTCCCGCCGCACGCCCGATGGACAGGAAGGAAGGCATGGAATCAGCGGAGAAGCTGCTTTTCGAGGTAGCTCACCGTCTGCCGCACGTTGGGATCCACTTCCATCCGGTCCTTCACCTGTCGGCAGGCGTGCAGCACGGTCCCGTGATCGCGGCCGCCGAAGGCATCGCCGATGGCGGCCAACGAAGATTCGGTCAGCTGCCGCGCCAAGTACATCGCCACCTGCCGGGGGAAGGCGATGTTCTCTGGCCGACGCTTCGAGGTCATGTCCGCGAGGCGGATGTCGTAGTGCTCCGCCACCCGCTTCTGGATGGAATCGATGGAGATGGTCTGGCGTCCTTCCTCCTGAAGGATCTCGCGCAAGAGGGACTCGACGGTCTCCAGCGTCAGCGGCCGGCCGGTCAGCTGGGCGTAAGCCGCCACCCGGGTGAAGGCCCCCTCCAGACGGCGGACGTTGGTGCGGATCCGTTCCGCCAGAAAGTTGGTGATCTCGGGGGGAATGGAGAAACCCAAGGCCTTCTCCTTCTTGCGCAGGATGGCGAGGCGGGTCTCGACATCGGGCGGCTGGACATCTGCCGTCTGGCCCCACTCGAAACGGGAGATCAGCCGCTGTTCGAGGCCCTGGATCTCGCTGGCCGGACGATCGCAGCAGAGGACGATCTGCTTTCGCGCTTCGTGGAGGGCGTTGAACGTGTGAAAGAACTCCTCCTGGATCCGCTCCTTGCCGCCCAGAAACTGGATGTCGTCCACCAGCAGGACATCGATCTGCCGGTAGCGCCGGCGGAACTTGACCAGCGAATTGGTCTGAAGCGCGTCAATGAACTCGTTGGTGAACCGTTCACAGCTCAGGTAGGCCACGCGCGCCCCGCGCCGGCTTTGGAGCACATGATGCCCGATGGCATGCAGCAGATGCGTTTTCCCCAGCCCCACTCCCCCAAACAGGAACAGCGGGTTGAACGCCTTGCCCGGGTTGTGGGCCACGGCGAGGGCGGTGCTGTGGGCAAACTGGTTGTTGTCCCCGACAACGAAGGTTTCGAAGGTGTTGTTTGGATTGAACGGAGGCTCGCCGCGGCCGGCGACCTCGGTCTCCAGTTCCACCTTCCCCTTGGAATCCAGCGCCGGGATCTCCGAGAGGTTGCCCAGACCGCCGCCCGTCATTGGCGGGGAGTCTGAACCCACCGCACGAACCGAGGTATCGACCCGGAATTCGACCTGCATCGGGCGGACCGCCGCCCGGCTGACCACGGACCGCAGCAGGTCGAGGTAATTGTCCTTCAGCCACAGCTCACAGAACTCATCCGAGACCAGCAACTGGAGCGAGTCACCCTCGGCCTGAGCCGCCCGCACCGGGGCAAACCAAAGCGCGTAAATTTCAGCCTTCAGCATGCCCCGCAGGAGTTCCTGCGCGGCGGACCAGACGGCTTCGGCGTTGAGCAACATGAGGGGGTGCAAGAGTTAGCAGGTTCAGAGCGAAAACAAGGGTTTATTCACCTCGTTCTGTTTCATCTCCGTAACCGGCAACAATCCAGTGATTTGCGCGATGCCGCCGTCACCGATCAAGCCCGCCTCACCTTGGAAACTCCCCGTCAACTGCACCCGTTGAAACTGGCTCAAATCACTGATTTTCATATCTTTACAACCGCATTGCCACAACCACTCCCGCACCCGCAGGACCCGGTCCCGACTGGAAACACTCCATTGGAGGGCGAGGCTTGTAGGCGACCGAAGCCGCTCGAACGAGGGAAACCTATTCGTCGTTGTTCCCAAGTTATTCACATTCCCGTTTAGGCCCGGATTTACCCCGTTTTTTCGTTGGCGATACCCGACGACTCCGCGGCTTCAATCGAGCCGGTTTCCACCCACCGTTCCCGCCCTCCCCGTCAAGCTTTCCGTCACCGAAAAAGGCGAGCAGGACCGGCTTCATCGCCGGGTTGGCTTCACAGCCAGCGGTAGCCGGAGGGCGAATGGGAGCATTCCGCTGACAGCACCTCGACGAGGCGTCCGATGGAGGCGGCGGAATGGGCGGAGGACAGGGCGAAGCGGAAGAGTCCACATTCCGGTCCGCCGGGATAGCGGATGAACGGGGGCTCGATCCCGGCGAAGCGGAGGGCTTTGAACAATCGGCGCTGTCGGATCGGATCGTTGGCGGCAATTCCAAAGACCGGTCCGAAATGATCGGACGATCTGGGAGCTTCGAGGGAGTTCAGGGCCTGCGAGACCCGGTCCCGATGCTCGACGAGGGTGTTGCGCCATCGGAGACCGTGCAGACGGAGCAGGCGCAGCACTCCTGGAACGGCGGCGGCGTAGGCGGGAGGAATGGGGGTTCCCCCGCGGGCGGCGCGACTGCCTTCCCAGAGGGCGGAAGCCAGCCAAGTGGGACCGGCCACCACACCGCCGTAGAGCCCGAACGCCTTGCTGAGCGTGAACGCCCACAGGATCCGGGGATCCCGGATGTCTTCCACTTCGGCCCCCCCGCGCCCCTGTCGATCCATCGTCCCGACCCCGTGGGCATCGTCGAGGAGCAGGAATCCCTCGGGAGGCAACGCGGTCAGCCACGGTTGGAGCGGTTGAAAGCGTCCGGTGAGGGCACCCACGCCGTCCCGGAACAGGAGCGGACGTCTCCAACCTTGCTGATCGCAGACCGCGGTGAGGGCACTGGGGTGAGGGACCTCGGCAACGGGCAGGCCGCTGGCGGCGGCGGCATCGCGCAGGCAGGGATGCGCTCCGGCAACGCACACCGCAGCGTCGCAGCGACTGGCAAGCGCCTGGGCCGCGACCAGGGGCGCGAGGTACCCCGAGGAAACCAGCGTGGCGGAGCCGGTCCCCATCCATCGGGCCAAGGCCTTCTCGGCCTCGACGTAAACCACCCGGTTGCCAGTGGTCACGCGTGAGGCGGCGACATCGATCCCGCCGTCACGGAGGGCGCGGGTGAGGGAACGTCGGACCTCGGGATGCCAGGCGAGGCGGAAGTAGTCGCTCCCGCCGAAGTACGCGAGCCGACGACCCCGCACGCAGACGTGGAGGGGGCCATCGGGTTCCGCGGCGGGAGGGAGGCCGGATTTCACAAAGTCATTCCAGCGGAGCGGAGGCGTGGCGTCGATGCCGGGAAAATACCTCATGAGGTTTTCCGCAAGAGTTCATGGCGACCTCGCGGGAAAACGGCCAGCGTCACACCCTCCACTTTGTCCGTGAGCGCGACCTGCCTTTTTGCCTGAGAACATGAAAACCGTCTGGAAACGATCTTCGACCGCCGCCGGCGGCTTCACCTTGATCGAGTTGCTGGTCGTGATTGCGATCATCGCGATCCTGGCGGGCATGCTGTTGCCGGCGCTGGGCAAGGCAAAGGCGAAGGCCGTGGCGGTCCGCTGCAACAACAACCTGAAGCAACTGGGCATCGCCACCCTGATGTACGCGCACGACAACAAGGACATCTTCCCCAACTGCGCGGGGGCGGCTTGGCCGTGGGACATTCCGGCGAAGGCAGCCAACGCGATCGTCAAGAATGGCGGCCAACGCGGGATCCTCTACTGCCCGTCGTTCGCGAAGCAGAACAACAACGAGCTCTGGCGGTTCACGACCGACTCCACCAACGAACTGACCCGGACCGAAGCGGGCTACCGTGTCGCCGGCTATTCCTTCGCCTTTGAAGGATCGGGCCGCATCCAGCGGACCAACATTACCGAGTCGCTCAACCCCCGGTCCTGGCTGATCAGTGGCCAGGAAGTGAACCCCGGACCGTCGGACCGGGTGATCATTGCCGACGCAGTGATCTCCATGGGAAGCAACCAGACCGATCGTACGCGCAACCGGTACACGAAGATCGACGGCGGCTGGAGGGGACATCAATCGCCGCACTTGATCGGGGCGATCCCGAGCGGTGGGAACCTGCTGTATCTCGACGGTCACACCGCCTGGGTGAAGTTCAACAAGATGGTCGTCCGGACGACGGGCGACCCTTCGTTCTGGTGGTAAGAAGGGCCGCCACCGAAGCGGCTGAAGCGCGGGCTCACCGCAAAGAACGCAGGCCCCTCGGAGTTCCGAAGAGAAAGGCTGGATCCGGTCTGCCCTTCAATGGCTCTGCGGTCTCCGCGTCTCTGCGGTGAAATTCCTCGGCCAGGGTTTATTGGGCCGGGGCGCCCTCGGTCACGGTCTTGCCCTTCCCGTTCCGCTTCGGAGGGGTGACGCCACCGGAGGCCGGCGCCGCCTTGACCTTGATGGCGGAAATCTCGGCATCGTCGAGTTTGCCGTTGCCGTCCCGATCCAACTTGGCGAGCTGGGTCTTGAGATCGCCCTCGAAGGCCTTGCGCAGTTCCGCGGCCTCGGTTCCCTCGATCTTTCCGTTTTTGTTGGTATCAAACTGAGTGAGGACCTTGCGCGGACCCATCCTGGGTTTGATGCCTTCCTTCTCGGATTCCTTGGCCAGCATTCCGGTGCTGCCCAGCAGGGTCAGCGCCACGATTCCACCCAACACCTGTGTTTTCATGGAGTTCATTGTTGTTCCTGAAGTTGATCGTTTCCCGCCCTGTCTCCCAAGACGCCGCCGGGGCCTCCCGGGTTACCATTGCCTGCACGCGATTGTCCACAACGCTGGAGCAAGGGACGAGCTCCGCGAGGGGGTAGCTGCCGAGGGAACGAGGCGGACCCCAGACGAAGCGAAGCACGGGAGCATCCGCCTCCTCACGTCGGCAGCTACCGAGGTTTGCCCCTCCGCGAGTCCGAATCTGCGGAGCGAGGAATGCGGACTCGTGGGGCTCGTCCCAGGAGCTCGTACCGAAGCGGGCGGGGACGCCCGCGGCCCCAGGAACGGTGCTCAGGCCAGATTTTTTCGGCGGCTCAATTCCAGCAGCACGGCAAAGACTTCTTCGACGCTCAGGCGCGTGGTGTCCACCCGCACGGCGTCGGGTGCCGCGGTCATCGGGCTGACCCCACGACTGCGATCCGCCTGATTGCGCTCGATCACATCGACGTAGGCCTGCTCGAAGGAAACCCCGAGCCCACGATGCAGACGTCGGGCCGCTTCGACCGGATCCACCTCCAACCAGACCTTCAGCGTCGCATCCGGATAGACAACGGTGCCGCAGTCGCGTCCGTCGGCCACCAACCCGGGTTCCCGATACAGATCGCGCTGGAATTCCAGCAGGGCGTCGCGCACCTCGGGGATCCGGCTGTAGTGCGGCGTGCGGGCCGAGACCTCGACCGAATTCAACTGGCCTGTCGACAGGGGTTGATCCGCGAGGCCCGGTTGGCTGAGGGAATAGACATGGGAAAGCGGGTCGTACGAGAGCGCCCCCTCCTGCAGTCGCGCGACCAACTGCGTGGGTGCGTCCTCGGGGGAAATGCACTCCGCGAGGGCGAGAACGGTGGCGGCCCGATAGACGTGCCCGGTGGAAATCCCGTGCCAGCCCAGCGCGCGACTGATCCGGACCATGGCGGTCGACTTCCCGGTCGCAGCCCCTCCATCGATGGTAATGATTCGCTTCATGTAATCCTGCGGTGCAACGCGAGCGCCAGGTCTCCGCGGACCCCGCCCTGTTCCTCGACCAAGCGTTGGAAGCCGGCAGCGTCGAGCACCAGCACGGTCGCTTCCGGCGAGACCACCCGGACGGTCGCGGAGCGCGGCGTCCCGCACAGCAACCCGATTTCACCGAAGTATTGCCCGGGAGACAATCTCGCCCGTTCGAGAACTGCGCCGTCCGGTCCGGCCTGTTCGACGACCACCTCACCGGCGGTCAACACGAAGAACTCCGTGGCAGGATCGCCCTCGCGGATCAGGACGGCGCCCTCCGTGCAGGGACGTTCGGTGAACTCCGGCAGCCATCGGGTTGCTTCGCCCGACCGGAGCGAGGGCAACGCCGCCAGCAGATGATCCGCCGCCAGGCGTTTGCGGACCATTCGAACGATCTCTTCCAGAACGAAATCATTGGCGGTCAGCAGGGCATCAACCACCGAACGGTCGAGGCGGAGCACCTCGGCACCATTGGGACCGGAGCGGACCGTGGCATTGCGGGGAGCGCTCTGGAGCAGGCCGATCTCTCCGAAGAACTGTCCTTCGACCAGGCGGGCGAGGAATTGAGAGTGATCGCTCCGGTCCTGTTCCCGGGAAACCCGAACCTCGCCGTGGACCACAATGGAGAGGGCATCGGCGGGGTCGCCCTCGCGCACGAGGACCTCGGTCGGGCCGTGGACGTGGCGGGTGGCCTGCCCCAGCAACCGTTGCACGTCGGGATCATCGGCCCCGGGGAACTGGGCCAGCACCCGATTTTCTTCCGGGCACCGACTCGACAGCACCCGATCGGCTGCGCTCCGGCGCGCCACAAGGCCCAGGGCAAACCTGGCGTCCGGACTGGGCAACGGTTCGACCTTGATCCGGAGTTGGTAGCCTTTGGGGCGAATCTCCAGCTTCAATTCATGCAGGAGGGTCGCCACTGCCGTCAGCGCCATCGTTTCCACCAGTCCCACCGCCGCACAGGTCCGGTGCGCGATGCCGAACGGATGAAAGGCGTCGGCCTTGGAATGTTCGTTCCGCGGCGGGAGACAGCGCTCGGGATCGAACTGATCGGGATTCGAGAACGGCCTTTCCGAAAAGAGCATCGGCACCTGCGACAACACCACCAGATCGCCCTTCTCCACCCGTTTACCGCCCCAGACAAAGTCGCGCTCGGAGAGGAACGGCATGCCCTGCGATACCGGATATAACCGCAGATTCTCCAGGTAGGTGGCCCGGAGAAGCCGGAGGTCCCTCAGGTCGGAAGCGTCGTGGATGCCGTCGGCGAAATGCTGGTCCACCTCGGCCGTCAGATCGGCGAGCAACGCCGGACGCGAGAAGATTTCGTAAAGCAGGAAGCCGAGCAGCCGGCTCATGTAACAGCAACTCCCGGCGAACCCGTAGGTGGCGTAACAGATGGCCGCGTCGTCGGTGAACCCCTTTCCCGATCCATCTTTCGAGGCGAACAGGGTGTCGAGGGTGGTTGGGGATTGCCCTGCGGGCACGCCGGTCCGGCGCCGTTCCCGCACCACGGTTCCCATGCGGTCGAGGAGACGCCGACGCGAGCGTTGGTAACGGGGAATGCGGTAGAACCAGAACGGCCAGACGCGCCCGCCGGTGTTCATGTTCCAGCGCATGACCCGGAGGATGTCGTCGTAGGTATCCCCCAGGGACTGCCCGCACATGAGGGTCGAATACATCTCAACCCAAGCCGCTCCACAGTGTCCATCACGCCGTGGACCGACCCCGGCTGCCATCCCTGCACCTGCCCACGCACGACCTCGATCAATCGGGGAACCCACGCCGAGGCAACCTCACGGGAATAGACGACATGCAGGACCTGACGCATGGAGGCGAGGTCGGCACCGCTCAACCCGAGAATGACCGGCGTCTCGCCCAACTGCCGGCCCACCCGTTCGAAGACCGAGGTGCGGGAGAGGTATTCCTCGTCCTTGTGCTGCTTGAGGAAGTCGCGGGCGGCGAACCCGGAGATGACCGAGTATTTCAGCCACAGCGCCCGCAACCGGAACACCGGCCCGAGTTGGTCATGGGATTGGCGGAGCAGCCCGGTGGTGTCGTCGAGGAACTGGAAGGTGTTCCCCAGGAACGGACACCCCTTGGACACGGGTGCCAACGGTGCCGACGCGGGATCCGTGGCCCCGGAGGCAGACCATCCCGCAGCAGGTTGGGTATTCGGAGCTCCCATGATTCGAGGATGCGATCATGGGCAACACCGCCCTCGAATCAACCCCCCGCACCGGTCAACGGGTGCGACTTCGGGAGGAGATGAAGGGCCGCACCGCGGACGAACTCCGCGAGTCCGTGTTGCGGGCGGAGGAGGTTGGGGACTTGTCCCCACTTTGACCCGGCCGCGGACCGCAGGCAGAATGCCGTCATGCGTTTCTTCGTTGGCTGTCTCACCGCCGTCCTCCTGGCGATCGCGGCCCGCGCACAGGTGCCGCCGCGGGATCCGGGGGCCCAGCTCAACTTTCCCCTTCAACCCGGTTCCTTTGGCTACACCTTCGAGAACGCCTTCCCCACCCTGGCGTTCACCAGTCCGATCGCCATCGTCTCGCCTCCGGGCGAAACCAATCGATTGTTCGTGGTCGAACAGGCGGGACGCATCCGGGTCATCCCCAATCTGGCGAATCCCACGCTGGAGACTTTCCTGGAGCTCCGCACCAACACGGTCACGGGAGGCGAGCAGGGCATGCTTGGGCTGGCCTTCCATCCCGGGTACGCCACCAACGGACGGTTCTTCGTTTTCCGCACCGTCACTTCGACGACGCGGGGAGCCACCAACCGGCCCCACCAGCGGATCTCCGAGTTCCGCGTCTCGCCCGGGAACGCCAACCGGACCGACAACTTCGAGAAGATCCTGTTGCAACAGGCCGACGACGCCAACAACCACAACGGCGGCGAGTTGGTGTTCGGGCCGGACGGTTACCTCTACGCCAGCCTCGGCGACGAGGGGGGTGCCAATGACAATTACCTGAACAGCCAGAAGCCCGATCGCGACTTCTTCTCCGCCATTCTCCGGCTGGACGTGGACCATCGGCCCGGATCGCTCCCGCCCAATCCGCACCCCGCCAACGAATCCTACCCCGGTGCCTATTCGGTCCCCGCCGACAACCCCTACCACGGCCTGACCCGGTTTCTGGGGCGGACGCTCGATCCGACCCGGGTCCGGACGGAGTTCCATTCGATCGGCTGGCGCAATCCCTGGCGCATGTCCTTTGATCGCGAGACTGGTGAACTGTGGGTAGGCGACGTCGGGCAGGACACCCGGGAATCGGTCTTCGTGACGCGACTGGGGGCCAATCACGGATGGGGTTACCGGGAAGGCGACGGCAACGGTCCCTTCACGGCTCCCGCCGGATTCACCACCAACCCAGTGAACCAGTACGTCGCCCCCGTCTACGTCTATAGCCATGGATCCGGCCCGATGCAGGGGGATTCGATCACCGGCGGTCTGGTCTATCGGGGCAGCCGCATGAGCCAACTCGTCGGGGCTTACGTCTTCGCCGACTATGTCCGTGGCAATGTCTGGGCTCTGCGCCGAGTCGCTGGCGGTGCACCGCAGGTGGAACGGATCGCGGGTCAGAACAGTCTTTCCGCCTTCGGCACTGACCCGCGCAACGGCGACGTCCTGGCCGCCCATCACACCGGTTCCCGTCTCGTCCGACTGCGCTATAACGCCACCTTCGTCGGCACCCCGATTCCCCCGACCCTGGTGGACACCGGGGCGTTTCGCGACGTCGCCAACCTGATCCCGCACCCCGCCTTCGTTCCCTACCAGGTCAACCTTCCGTTCTGGTCCGACAACGCCCACAAGAGCCGATGGTTCCTGCCGGCGGGGGATTCGCGGATCGGGTTCTCACCGGATCAACCGTGGGTGACGGCTCCCGGCACGGTCTGGATGAAGCATTTCGAAATGGAGATGATCCCGGGCGACCCCGCTTCGTCGCGGCGCCTGGAAACGCGGTTTCTGGTGCGCAATGGCGGCGGGGTCTATGGCGTCACCTATCGCTGGACCTCGGCGCAAAACGCGGTGCTGGTTCCCGATGCCGGCGAAGATGAACTGCTGACGCTCGATTCCGGCGAGGCGATCCGCACCCAGCTCTGGCGGTATCCCAGCCGGGCGGAATGTCTGGCCTGCCACACGGCGGCCGCGGGCGGATCCCTCAGTTTCAATACGCCCCAGATCCATCGTGCTGGAGCCGATGGCCTCCACCAGATCGCCTCGCTGGCGGCCGCTGGCTACTTCTCGAACGCCCCGGTTTCCAACATCGCCCTGCCCTCGTACCGGCCCATCGGCACCGAAGGCGACCCCGACCTGCCGACCTCGGTGGAATCCCGGGCGCGCGCCTATCTCTCGGTCAATTGCGCCCCCTGTCATCAACCGGGCGGGCCGGGGCCGGCCCGCTGGGACGCCCGCACCACGACGCCATTGGATCTCGCAGGCATCCTCAACGGCCCGCTCAACGACAATCGCGGCGACGAATCCAACCGCGTCCTGGTCCCGGGCGACCCCGCCCGTTCCGTCCTCCTCCGACGACTGCGGGTGCGTGGCATCGGACAGATGCCCCCAATCGCTTCGGACATCGCCGACACCAACGGCGTGGCGTTGATCGAGTCGTGGATCCTGTCGTTGTCCAACCGCGTGGACTTCGCCACCTGGGCCCGCGAGAAGCTGGGCGACACCTCGGGGAATCCGCCGCGCGACCGGGACTCCGATCTGGACGGGGCCAGCGATCATCTGGAATTCCTGACCGGCACGAATCCCGGCCTCACCGGGGACGCCTGGCATCCGCGCATCGAACAGGAACAGGGCCGGGTCCAACTTCGCCTCGGGCAACCGGCGAACGTGGCCTTCCGGGTGGAGACGACGGGTTCGTTGGAAGCCCCGGCTTGGTTGCCGCTCGAACATCCGTTCAATCTGCCGTTCTTTCCGGAAACCTCGCGGGACGTCGGGATCCCCCTCGAACCCACGGAGGCGGCCCGCTATTACCGCGTCCAACTCTGGCAACCCTGAGCCTCAGCCGAAGTACCGGAACAACATCGTCAGGACGCTCGACAGTTGCAGCGCGAGCATGGGCACGACCAGCATCAGGGCGAGGCGCGTCGGCCGACGGACTTCCCACCGCAGGAACAGGCCCTTCCAACCCAGAAATGCGACCGGGATAAACATCACGTAAACCCCGATCAGGTATCGACCATGGAGACTCGGGCTCGCCATCGAGAGACGGGCGCCCACGGCGAGCAGGATGACCGCCGCCAGCAGCGCGGCCCCGAACAGGAGGAGGCGGCCAAAACGCACCCGGTTCTTCCGTTGCGCAATCCGCCAGAGCTGGAGGGCGAGTCCCACGGCGAAAAGAGTCGTCAGGAACCAACGCACCCCGTCGGGGGCCAGGGTGTCCAGAAAACCGCTGGCCTGCCAAAAAAGGCGCGAGGTCATGAAGTCGGCATCGCCCGGCCCCCAGGACGCAACGAACGATTTGACGGCGCTCCAGGCGTAGGCCTGCGGTGAGGGCGACGGATCCGGGGGAGCTGCCAGGTCAGCCCGCGGCAGGAGGTTGCCCTGGTGGGGCAGGAATTCCCACGAGGGGACTGCTTCCATCAGCATTCCCAGCGAAGGTGCGGGGCGAATCGCGTTGAAAAGCAACCCGGCCACGATGGCCAGGCTCAAGCCACCCACCCATGCCATGCCACGGCCACGGCCGTCCCCGGCATTGAACGGACAGCACCAGGTGGCGACCCGCTCGATCAGGGCAAGGGCGGAGCATCCAAGCAACACCAGGACGGAGTACGGCGGCACGGAAAAGGGGAGAATCGCCTCCAGGCGCTTGCCGAAGGTCAGCCAGACGGATTCATCGAACTCCGGGGCCCGGAAGACGCGCGCCATCAGCAAGCCACCCGCCAGTGCGGCCCAGCCCACCCAGCCGACCGGACTCTCCTGCGTTTCCCCCGACGCCTCCACGGCCGGCTTCGGCCGGAACAGTGCCAGTCCCAGCAAAGCCGCTGCCGGGACCAAGGCCATCAGGACCCCATTCAAAGAGGTCTGCACCACCAACCCCAGGGCGAGACCCATCACCGCCATCACCCACCCCCGGATCGAATCCTGATTCACGATGGCGGCGCAGACACTTCCCATCACGATGTAACCCGCCAACAGGAGGGAGTAGTTCGACACGTTCATCGCGAAGTATCCCAGTGCCGGGACCAGCACCAGACACCAGCCCAGCCAGGCCTTCCCCGGTTCCAACCGATCCCCCCGCGACAACAACGCTCCCGCCATCCCCACGGCCAGGGTTACGAGGATCAGGCTCGTCAGGCGCAGGCGAAACACCTGCTGTCCCGGTGGCCGACCCGACACCCACCCGTAGGTTGCCTGAGTCAGCCTGGCGAAGACCGCAGACCGCTCCGCCGGGCGCAATCCCCAGTTGGCGGGCGAATCAATGAACCAATCGTGGGGGTGATCCACATCCGCTTCGGTAAACTTCTGGTGGGCTCTCCCAAACAGACGGGCGTAGTGGACCTGCTTCCCGTACTCCCACGAGTTCGTCACGGAAACGCCGTCCCCCATCCAACCCTGACCGGTCATGATGTGGACCGGTTCATCCACTCCGAGGAATGCCGGCGTCAGGATCAGATGCATCAGTCCAAAGCCTCCGAAGACCAGTGCCAGCGCCCCTCCCGCGCGCAGCGACGTCAAGGAAAGGGAGCGGGTCATCTGGACCACCCCGACCATGACCGCCAGGGTCGCGCCGCCGAGCCAGGCCCAGACCCAGGTGGCGCTGTCCCGCCCCCAGAGCGCCCCCACCAAGGCCGCGCGGGATCTCCGGTCGCCCTCGATCCAGGTGGTGTATCGCCCCTGCGGATAGGCCCAGCGCACCTTGCCGTCCGCACCCCTCACCGGCGCCGCCCACTTGCCCGGATCCGACGGGGGCGGCCCCTCGCCCATCGGGTAGGTGACGAGGCAACGCACCGCCAGCAGCACCGGGTCACGGGTCCAGAGCTCCAGACGCCAGCGCCGATGCGCCGGGCTGACGGCCACGTCCGGCAGACCGCTCTCCGCCGGTGCCTCGGGAGCCAGAAACTCCACCAGCGCCTCGGTTCGCAATCCACGG
>Ga0105048_10012500_pt1 | contig 13314 bp, 16 predicted proteins | sample MAT05_FD_78382 | JGI IMG/M metagenome (GOLD analysis project Ga0105048, IMG submission 78382) | Freshwater microbial communities from Lake Fryxell liftoff mats and glacier meltwater in Antarctica - MAT-05 | ecosystem: Environmental > Aquatic > Freshwater > Ice > Liftoff microbial mat | place...
CGAATGGGGCGAGGGGATTGGTTTTGGATGTTGCAGGTGACTCACTGATTGGTGAGGTAAGCTTCACTTTTCGATTCCCCTCTCCCCGCCAGCGGGGAGAGGGTCAGGGTGAGGGGCAGTCGGATTTCAACTGCATAGTTCCGGCTAAGACCGCCCTCTTCTGCTCCGCCCGTTGTCCCGGTAGCGCCATCCTCGCGCCGTATGATCAAGCCGCCCGGTGGCGTGACGCGGGCCGCTGCATCATCAGTGGCTTCCATTCGCCGGTGGAAAAAGAATGTCTCCGCATCCTCCTGCGCGGAACTCAACCCATCATCATCTGCCCCGCCCGGTCGCTGCCCAAAGTGGTTCGACCTGACTTGAAGCAACCGCTGGCCGCTGGTCGTCTGCTCATCCTCTCCGGCTTCACAGAGAAAGATCAGCGTGTCATCACTGACTTGGCCGTTCGTCGCAACCGCTTCGTTGCCGCGCTGGCCGACGACCATTACTTCGCTCACATCGCCCCCGGCAGTCACACCGAGCGCCTCGCCCAAGAAGTTTCCGGTTGGTAGTCGCAGTCAAAGACACCGCCAACATTCGCGCCCATTCGTGTGCATCTGCGGCCAATGAGTTTTGGCGAGGACGCCGTCTCATCGGCTTTCGACTTCGCTCAGGATGACAGCTTGTGGCTTCCAGATAACCTAAGCATCGCTTCCAAAGGTCGTATTAGTTGAAGCCGCTATACTCCGTTACGGTCGCGGCAACGAAGCAACCTAGCCGAAAGGAAATTCAACCATGGCATTCTGGATTATTGCAATTGGAACGATGGCGCTGTCGCTGTGGGCGGCGGCGCGGGTGAAATCGGTGTACCGCAAGTACAGCAAGCTGCCGGTTCGCGCGGGGGTGACCGGGGCGCAGGCGGCGGAGCGCATCTTGCAGGCGGCCGGGATTCGCGACGTTCAGATCGTGGAGCACGAGGAGATCCTCGGCGACCATTACGATCCCCGGCACAAGCGGCTGGTGTTGAGCCGGGACACGTACCGGGGGAGTTCGCCGGCGGCGCTCGGGGTGGCGGCGCATGAATGCGGGCACGCGATCCAACACGCGCAGGCCTACGCGCCGTTGCAATGGCGGATGGCGGCGGTGGGGGCGACGACGTTTGCCAGCCAGATCGTGATGTGGTTGCCGATCCTCGGGATCTTTACCGGATTGATCGCGCCCATGACCGGCGCGGCGATCATGGCGGCGGCGTGGGGCATGATCATGGTGTTCAATCTCGTGACGTTGCCGGTGGAGTTCGATGCGTCGCGGCGCGCGAAGGTGGTGCTGTTGAAGATGGGGATGGTCAACTCGCACGAGGAACGCGAGGGCGTCGAGAAGGTGCTGAACGCGGCGGCGTTGACGTATGTGGCGGCGTTCGTGACCTCGCTGGCGTACCTGCTCTGGCATTTGTTGCCGCTGTTGACGGGCGGCCGGAACCGGGAGTGAATCAACAAACAACCTGAAAGGAAACAGCCATGAGGATCATCATCAAACATGTGGGATTGCGGGCGGACGCGGAATCGGATGCGGCTATTGAGCAGCATCTGTTCGCGGTCGCGGACGAAGTGAACATCAACGCGGCCAATGTCGTGGTCGAGCGTCGGGGGGACGGCGGCGCGGCGTTCCGGGTGGCCGTGCACATCGAGACGCCGGGGCTGGACGTGAAGGCCGAAGGCGCAGACCAGACATTGAACGCCGCCGTGCTGAAGTTCGGCCGGCACTTGAAGGCCCAGGTCAAGAGCCGCGCGGCCCGGCGCGTGGGCCGGGCGAAGACCAACCTGCAAGCGCCCCCACTGGGCCGGCAAGGGGTGCCGCGGTAGTGCCCACGCTGATCCATTCACTCAAGGTCGCCAAGCGCGTGATCGTGATTGTCGTGGGCTTCACCCTGCTGGCGGCGGGGTTGGTGATGAGTGTGCCGCTGGTGCCGGGGCCGGGGTTGCTGGTTGTGATCGGGGCGCTGGCGATCTTGGCGGTGGAATTCGTGTGGGCGCGCCGGCTGTTGGAGCAGGTCAAGGCGCAAGGGAACCGGTTGCGCAAACGATTCAGTTCGAGTAAGAATGCCGCCGCAGAAACATCGAGCCAGATCAATAACCGGAGGAGTGAACATGCCAGTCAAACCAAGTGATAATGAAGAGCAATTCTTCTTGGAGCAAGAACTGAAACGCCAGTTGGCCAATGCCCGCGCCGAGCAGGAAACGATGGCCGCCCAGGAGAAGCGACACTTGAAGGACTTGCACCACATGCATTGTCCGAAGTGCGGGCAGAAACTGCTCGTCGAGCATTACGGCGCGACGGAAGTGGATGTGTGTCCGAGTTGCCGGGGGTTGTGGCTCGATGCGCATGAGCTGGAGACGCTCGTGGCGGCCGGTCAGAAAGCCGGGCCGCTCAGTAAGTTCTTGAAAGTGCTCGGCGCGTAATGGGGCTGGGCTGGATCGTCCTGCTGCCCATGCTCGCCGCGGCGTTGACGCCCCTGGTCGGGCGCGTCCTCGGCCGGTATGTCGGCTGGTGGGCGGTGGCGGCGAGCGCGGCGACGGCCGGGGGGTTACTGTCGCTGGCCGGGGCGGTCCACAGCGGGAACATCCCAACGGCGAGCCTGAACTGGCCGGCGCCGGCGTGGGGGATTCAACTCGCGTTGTACGCAGACGGGTGGGGTTGGAGTTTTGCGTTGGTGGTGGCGTTGATCGGGACGCTGATCTGCATTTACGCGCAACATTACCTCGCCGCCGAGGAACCCCGGGCGCGGTTCTTCAGTTACCTGTTGTTGTTCGAGGCGGCGATGTTGGGGGTGGTGTTGAGCGTGAACCTCTTCGGCCTCGTGATTTTCTGGGAGCTGACGAGTGCGGCGTCGTTTCTCCTGATCGGGTTCTGGCACAAACAGGAACGCGCCCGGTACGGCGCGTACAAGGCGTTGCTGGTGACCGGGCTGGGCGGGCTGGCGTTGCTGGCGGGCGTGGCGTTGTTGTATGTCGCGCTGGGGACGGCGGACATCCGGGAACTCACGGCGCGGGCCGGGGAGGTGCAGGCGCATCCGTGGTTCGTGCCGATCCTCGTGTTGATCCTGCTCGGCGTGTTCACGAAATCGGCACAGTTCCCGTTTCATTTCTGGCTGCCGGATGCGATGACGGCCCCGACGCCGGTCAGCGCGTACCTGCACTCGGCGACGATGGTGAAGGCCGGCGTGTTTTTGCTGGGGCGGATTCAGCCGATTTTTCGCGGCCGGGAAGAGTGGTTCTGGATCGTGTCCAGCGTGGGGATGGCGACGATGTTGCTCGGCGCTTACGGCGCGTTGCGGAAGACGGACCTGAAAGCGTTGCTGGCGTACTCGACGATCAGCCAGCTCGGGTTGATCACGTTGCTGTATGGTTTCGGGACGCAACTGGCGACGGTGGCGGCGACTTTTCACATCTTCAATCACGCGGCGTTCAAAGCCGGACTGTTCCTGACAGTGGGCATCGTGGATCATGCGACCGGCACGCGCGACAAACGGCTCCTGAAAGGCTTGGCGGCGCTGATGCCGATCACGGCGGTGGTCGGCGGCGTCTGCGCGCTGGCGAGCGCCGGCGTGCCGTTGTTGAACGGGTTTCTCAGCAAGGAACTCTTCTACGAGGAAATGGTCGCCCATGCCGGGCGTGGTTGGTGGTGGTGGCTGTGGCCGGCCATGGCGGTGGGTGGGAGCGTATTCACGTTTGTCTATTCCCTCGAACTGTTCCACGGCGTCTTCTTCGGCAAGCTCGATCCGCATCTCGAACCGGCCCGCGACCACGGCCACGGCGCACCGCACGATCCCGGTTGGGGAATGCTCGCGCCCGTGGCGGTGCTGGCGGCGATCTGCCTGACGGTCGGCCTCTGGCCGGGCGGCTTGGAGAAATTCATCCTCGCCCCGGCCGTCGCGGCCGTGTGGGGTCAACCGCTGGAGTTCACGATCAAGCTCTGGCACGGGTTCACCGCGCCGTTGCTGATGAGCATCCTCACGGTGCTGGCCGGGCTGGTGGTTTACTGGCAACGCCACCGGCTGGTGACCGTGCAGACCCGGCTGGCGTGGCCGTTTGGGGCGAGCACGCTTTACGACGCGACGATCAAGGGGCTGGTCGCCGGCACGGAACGCCTGACCAATACGCTCCAGAACGGCCGGCTGCGTTCGTATCTCTGGCTCGCGCTCGCGCCGCTGGTGGTGGTGCTCATGGCGGTGTTGGGGTGGGGCGGTTGGCGGACGATCTGGCCGGCACAGTGGACGCCGCTCGCGCCGGCGGAAGCGGTGTTGCTGGGGTTGTTGATCGTCACGGCGCTGGCGGTGGTGGCTTTGAATCGGCAGCGGCTGACGGCGGTGATCACGCTGGGCGCGGTGGGGTTGCTTGTGGCGGTGTTCTATCTGGTGCTGAGCGCGCCGGATCTGGCATTGACGCAATTGTTGATTGAAGCGGTGACGATGATTTTGTTTCTGCTCGTGCTCTGGCAACTGCCGAAGACCGTGCCGGCACTGTCCACGCGCGGGGAACGCCGGCGGGACGGTGTGTTGGCGGTGGCGTTTGGCGCGGTGATGACGGTGGCGGTGCTGGCGGTGTTCGCGGCGCAGTCGCCGAAGCCGTTGGCAGAGTTTTTCGTCGAATCGAGCCTGCCGCGCGGTGGCGGGCGCAACATCGTGAACGTGATCCTGATTGATTTTCGCGGGTTCGACACGCTGGGCGAGATCACCGTGCTGGGCATCGCGGCGCTGGGGGCGTATGCGCTGATGAAACTGCGGCGGCGCCACAAGGAGGGACCGACCGGATGTCGCTGATCCTGGCCACGACCGCGCGCGGGTTGCTGCCGCTCCTGCTGATGTTCTCGCTGCATCTGTTGTGGCGCGGGCATAACGAGCCGGGCGGCGGGTTCATTGCCGGGCTGATGACGGCGGCGGCGCTGGTGTTGCAGTACGTCGCGTTCAACGCCGCGCACGTCCGGCGATGTGTGCCGCTGAATTACCGGGTGTTGATCGGCGCCGGGTTGCTGTGCTCGCTGAGCACCGGGCTGGCGGCGCTGGTGTATGGGAGCGCGTTTCTCGAACATCGATTTGGCCATTTTTACGTCCCCGGTTTCGGCGAGGTGGAACTGGCGACGGCGCTGGCGTTCGACATCGGCGTCTATCTGGTGGTGGTCGGCGTGACGTTGATGATCATCGGAACGCTCGGCGAGGAACAAGGGGGCGACGCATGGAACTCCTGATGGCCCTCGCGATAGGTACGCTGTTCGGAGCCGGGTTGTATTTGTGTTTGCGCCGGCGGACGATTCAGGTGGTGCTGGGATTTGCGTTACTGGGGCACGCGGTGAACCTGCTGATCCTGAGCATGGGCGGCCTCCGGCACGGCCAGCCGCCGCTGGTCAGCGCGGCGGCGACCGGCTACGCGGATCCGTTGGTGCAGGCCTTGATCCTGACGGCGATTGTGATTGGGTTTGGCGTGACGGCGTTCCTGCTGGTGCTGGCGTACCGGAGTTATCAAGAGACCGGCTCGGATGAAGTGAACCTGCCGGAGGATCAGCATCCATGAGCGCGCATCTGCCGATCCTGCCAATCTTGTGGCCGCTGGCGACGGCGGTGGTGTTGCTGCTGGTGTTGCGGCGGTCGGTGGCAGCGCAGCGGGCGTTCAGCCTCGTGTCGGTGCTGGGGCTGATCGCGGTGGAGGTGGCGTTGCTCGGGCGGTTGAGCGGGGGGGAGATCGCGGTGTACCGGCTCGGCAACTGGGAAGCGCCGTTCGGCATCCTGCTGATGGCCGACCGGCTTTCGACGATCATGTTGTTGCTGGCGTCGGTGACGGCGCTGGCGGCGTTGTTGTTCGCGGTCGGGGAGCGGGACGAACGCCGGGAGCGGCTGCATTTCTATCCGCTGTTTCAATTCCTGTTGCTCGGGCTGAATGGCGCGTTCCTGACGGGCGACATCTTCAATTTGTTTGTCTGGTACGAGGTGACGTTGATCGCGACGTATGCGTTGCTGACGCTGGGCAGCGAGGCGCGGCAACTGCGGGCGGGGCTGCCGTTCCTGGCGTTGAACCTGGCCGGCTCGACGTTGTTCCTGACGGCGGTGGGGCTGATTTACGGGGCGACCGGCACGTTGAACCTCGCGCAGCTCTCGGTGTTGACGGCGGCGGCGACCGGGGCGAGCGCGGTGGTGGTGCAGGTGGCGGCGGTGCTGCTGGTGGTGGTGTTCTGCTTGAAGGCGGCGCTGTTCCCGCTCTATTTCTGGATGCCGGACGGGTACTCGGCGCCGCCGGCCGCGGTCTCGGCATTTTTTGGCGGCGTCGCGACGAAGGTGGGGATTTACTCGCTGTTGCGGGTGTTCCCGCTGGCGTTTCCGGAACAAAGCCCGGTGGTGGGCGAGGTGTTGATGGCGGTCGGCGTGGTCTCCATGCTCGTCGGCGTCTGGGGCGCGGTGTGCCAGACAGAGATCCGGCGGCTGCTGAGCTTCCACATCGTCAGCCAGGTGGGCTACCTGGCGTTTGCGTTGGGCTTGCTGACGGAGGCCGGGGTGGCGGCGGCGATCTTTTACATGGTGCATTACACGGTGGTGAAATGCGCGTTGTTCCTGATTGCCGGGGTGATGGAACGGGTGACCGGGCAGACCAGCGTGAAGAAAATCGGTGGCCTGCTGGAAAGCGCCCCGGCGTTGGCGGCGCTGTTTTTCGTGGCGGGGCTGTCGCTGGCCGGGCTGCCACCGTGGAGCGGATTTTTCGCGAAGCTCGCGGTGGTGATGGCCGGGTTCGAGCGGCGGGAATTTCTCTATACCGGCATCGCGGTGCTGACTGGGTTGTTCACGTTGTTCTCGATGATGAAGATCTGGCATCAGTCGTTCTGGGGTGAGCCGGCGGGTGAACGCCGGGCGGTACCGCGCGTGATGTATGGGGCGGTGACGTTGCTGGTGGCGTTCTCGGTGATTTTCGCGGCGGCGTTCCAGCCGGTGCAGGCGTTTGCCCGGCTGGCAGCGGCGCAACTGCTCGCGCCGGACCGCTACGTGCGGGCGGTGCTCGGGGAGGGCCGGTAGATGTTGGGCTTGCTGCTCATCAACGTCGGGCTGGCGTTGATCTGGTGTTTTCTGACGGAGAGCTTCACGGCGGCGACGTTCGTGATCGGCAACGTGCTCGCGGCCGGGGTGCTGTTCCTGTCGCGGCGGTTGCTGGGCGAGACGGTGTTCTTCCGCAAGCTGGGCGTGTTTGGCAAATTGGTGGTGGTGTTCGCACGAGAAATCGTGGTCGCCAATTTCCAAGTCGCGTGGTGGATTCTGCGGCCGCGCCTGCGGATCAAGCCGGCGTTGATCCGGGTGCCAATTGAACTGGAGACGGACGCGGCGATCACGGCGTTGGCCGGGATGATCTCGCTGACGCCCGGCACCGTGACGGTGGACGTGGCGCCCGACCGGCGGTCGTTGGTGGTGCATTGCCTGAACGTGCCGGACATCGCGGCGACGAAGCGGAGCATCAAAGAATTGTTCGAGCAACCGTTGCGGGAGTTGGAACGATGATCCCGGTCGTGGTCAACTGGTGTCTGTTGGCGCTGGCGGTCTCGGCGGGGCTGTGCGTGGTGCGGCTGCTGCGCGGCCCGAGCGTGCCGGACCGCGCGTTGGCGCTGGACACGCTGGCGATGAACTTGATCGGGGTCATCGGGCTGCTCTGCATCCGCGACAACACGGTGGTGTATTTCGACGCGGTGCTCGTGATCGCGGTGCTGGGATTCCTGAGCACGGTGGCGGTGGCGAAATATCTGTTGAAGGGAGACATCATTGATTGAGTGGCTGATCGTGGGATTGCTGGTGACGGGCACGGCGTTCATGGTAACGTCGTCGGTCGGATTGTTGCGCCTGCCGGATTTTTACCTGCGGATGCATGGTCCGGCCAAGGCGGCGACGCTGGGGGTGAGCTGCGTCCTGCTGGCCGGGGTGGTGTACTTCACATTCACCCGGGATCACTTCAGCGTGCGCGAGGTGCTGGCGATTGCGTTCATCTTCCTCACGGCCCCGGTCGGGGCGCACATGTTGACGAAGGCGGCCCGGCACATTGATGTAAAATTTCATGACCAGACGAGGATTGAGAAATGATGACGGTAATTTGGTTGGTGGCGGGACTGGTCGTGTTGACGGCCGGCGCGGAGCTATTGGTGCGCGGCTCGTCGAAACTGGCGGTGGCGTGCGGCATTTCGCCGTTGGTCATCGGCCTGACCATCGTGGCGTACGGGACGAGCGCACCGGAACTCGCCGTCAGCACCAAGGCGGCCTGGATGGGCAAGCCCGACATCGCCGTGGCGAACGTCATCGGCAGTAATATTTTCAACGTCCTGTTCGTTCTCGGGGCCTGCGCGCTCATCAAACCCCTGGTCGTGGCGCAGCAGCTCGTCCGGTTGGACGCGCCGCTGATGGTCGGGGTCTCGGTGCTGTTTTTGGTTCTGGCGTGGGACGGGAACCTGGGTTGGTTCGACGGCGCACTGCTGCTGGGCGGCATGGTCTGGTACACCATCTTTGCCATCCGCAAGAGCCGGCAGGAAAGCCGGGTGGTAGCGGAAGAGTACAACGCGGCGTTTGGTGAACCGGCTGCGCCCGTGCGCCAAGGCAAACACATCGCCATCCAGGTCGGCTACATCGCGGCCGGGCTGGTCTTGCTGGTGTTGGGCGGCCGCTGGCTCGTGGATAGCGCCGTGGTCATGGCGCGCGCGTGGGGTGTGAGTGAAACCGTCATTGGGTTGACGATTGTCGCCGCCGGCACGTCGCTGCCCGAAGTGGCCACCTCGGTTGTCGCCACCATCCGCGGCCAACGCGACATTGCCATCGGCAACGTCGTCGGCAGCAGCATCTACAACATCCTCGCGATCCTGGGTGTCACCAGCCTCGTGGCGGGCGGCAACCTCCCGATCTCACCGGGGCTGCTCCACTTCGACATCCCGGTGATGATTGCCGTCGCAGTGGCGTGCTTGCCGGTGTTCTTCACCGGGCACACCATCAACCGCTGGGAAGGCGCGCTGTTCTTCGGCTACTACGTGGCCTACACCGCGTACCTCGTCCTCGCGACCCAAAACCACGCCGCCCTACCGACGTACAGCTCTGTGATGTTGTGGTTCGTGATCCCCCTGACGGTCATCACCCTCGCCGTCGTGACGGTCCGTTCTTGGCGCCGGCCGACCACTGCTTGACATGACAGACCTCGCCCTCAAACTCACCGAAGCGCGGTGGTTCCGCGGGTTCATTGTCGTGACCATCCTGCTGGCCGGCGCGCTGACCGGGCTGGAAACCAGCGCGACATTGATGGCCGAGCACAGCGGGTTGTTCCGCCTCCTCGACCGGCTGGTGCTCGGGGTGTTCCTGGCTGAAATCGCCCTGAAACTGATTGCTCGGGGCAACCGGCCGCTCGACTATTTTCGCGACGGTTGGAACGTGTTTGATTTCCTGATCGTCGTCTTCTGCCTCCTGCCGGGCACCGGGACGTTTGGTGCCGTGCTCCGGCTGGCGCGCGTGCTGCGATTACTGCGCCTCGTCACCGCGCTGCCGAAACTCCAACTGCTCGTCGGCGCGTTGTTGAAAAGCCTCTCGGCGATGGGCTACGTCAGCCTGCTATTGTCACTGCTGTTTTACATCTACGCGGTGGCCGGCGTGCATCTCTTCGGACGCGCGCCGGCCGATTTTGGCTCGATTGGCGTGGCGATGCTGACGTTGTTTCGGATTGTGACCCTCGACGACTGGGGCAACATCTTCGAGCGCGCCACCACAATCGCGCCGACGTTCAAGGTCGCGATCTACTTCGTTTCGTTCATCGTCTTCGGCACGATGATCATTCTCAACCTCTTCATCGGCATCATCCTCAACAGCATGGCGGAGACCAATGCCGAGATCACGCGGGGCGCCGGGCCGGCGGCGGGCGACGAGCTGGGCGCGCTGGAGGAACAGTTGCGGACCATGCAGGCCACGGTGCAACGGCTGCGTCATGACCGGCAGAACCTGAGAAGAGGTCGCTAGCATGAACTGGCGATGGAAACTCGGAAGCTTCTTCGGGATTGACGTGTCCATCCACGCGACGTGCCTGATGATCGAAGCGGCGTTGCCGACTCGCGCGGCGAGCGTGCCGCCGCGGTTGGCGCGAGTCGTCGCCGCACTGCAAAGAGAAACTGTGTGATATGTGGCGTTGACCCCTCAGCGCGAGCACCAACCCCCGATCGAACCATGAACGTGTTGAAGCCACCACTCCCTGACGCCCTGCAGCATCTGATGGGGCGCCAATGGCATCATCTACCCACCAGCGAGGTGGGGCGATTGCTCGAAACGAACCTCGAGACCGGCCTCGATCTGTTCACCGTCAAGCATCACCAGGAGCAGTTCGGCCTCAACCAACTCACGCCACGAAAAGGCCAAAGCCCGTGGCTGCGCTTCCTGCTCCAGTTTCACAATCCGCTCATCTACATCCTGCTCGCCGCCGGCGGGATCAAGCTGGCGATGGGCGGCTTCGTGGAAGCAGTCGTCATCCTGGCGGTGGTGTTGATCAACGCCTGGATCGGTTACCTGCAGGAAGCCAAGGCTGAGCGCGCCATCGAGGCGCTGTCGCGCAGCCTAGTGATGGAGACGACCATCGTCCGCGCCGGGAAAACGCTGCGTGTGCCGTCGCCGGAACTGGTGCCCGGCGACCTCGTGCTGCTCGCCTCCGGCGACCGTGTTCCGGCGGATTTGCGCATGGTCTTCACGCGCGACCTGCAAGTGGCCGAAGCGGCCCTCACCGGCGAATCCACGTCCGTCGAAAAAACCGCCGAGACCGAACTCGCCGCCGAAACCCTCCTGGCCGACCGCGCGAACATGGCTTACGCCTCGACCCTGGTGACCTACGGCCAGGGGCGCGGCATCGTCACCGGCACCGGCGATCACACAGAGATCGGACGCATCTCGGAAATGATCTCCACAGCGGGGAGTCTGGAGACGCCGTTGACGCGAAAAATCCAGGTCTTCGGGCACAAGCTGCTCATCCTGATCCTTGGCCTCGCCGCGCTGGTCGTGGCCGTCGGCTTCTGGCGCGGCGAGAGCCTCGACGAGATCGTGTCGTCGGCCATCGCCCTGGCCGTGGGCGCGATTCCCGAGGGGTTGCCCGCCGCCGTGACCGTGACCCTCGCCATCGGCGTCTCGCGGATGGCCCGGCGTCGCGTCATCATCCGCAAGTTGACCGCCGTTGAGACCCTGGGCAGCACCACGGTGATCTGCTCGGACAAGACGGGCACCCTCACGCAGAACCAGATGACCGTGCGACAAATCGTGGTTGGCGACCAGCTCTTCGAAGTGAGTGGCACCGGCTACGAGCCGCTCGGCGACCTCACGCTGGACGGTCAACGGCTCACGCCGGGCGACGCGCCCGGGGTGTCCGAGTGCCTGCTCGCCGGGCTGGTCTGCAACGACAGCGCGCTGGTGCAAAAGGAAGGCCGCTGGGACGCCCAGGGCGACCCGACCGAGGTGGCGTTGATCGTGGCCGCGCACAAGGCCGGCCTGGAGGAGGCGGCGGTGAAACAGCGCCTGCCGCGCGTGGACGCGATTCCGTTCGAGTCGCAGCACCAGTTCATGGCCACGCTGCACGCGGACGCGCCGGCGGGCCGCAAGTGGGTTTACCTGAAAGGCGCCGTGGAGGTCGTGCTCGACCGCTGCCAGGCCGCGTTCAACCCGCGCCGGCAACCAGTCCAGCTCGATCGCGAGCGAATTCAGAAACAGGTCGGTGAACTCACTGCGGCCGGCCTGCGCGTGCTGGCTTTCGCCCGCGCCGAGATGCCGGCGGACACCCAACGCATCAGCGCCCACAGCCTGCCGCACCAGTTCACGTTTCTCGGCTTGCAGGGGATGATTGATCCGCCCCGGCCGGAAGCGGTCGAGGCCGTGGCAGCGTGCCAGCGCGCCGGCATCCAGGTGAAGATGATCACGGGCGATCATGCGGGAACGGCGGTGGCGATTGGCAGGCAGTTGGGTCTCCTGAAGGAGCCGGCCGCTTCGACCTGTCCCGCCGCCTTGTCGGGCAAGGAACTGGCCGCGCTCTCCGACGAGCAGTTGATTGAAGCCGCCGAGAACGTGTCCGTCTTCGCCCGCGTCTCCCCCGAACAGAAGCTGCGGCTGGTGGAAGCCCTGCAAGCCCGCGGTCACGTCGTGGCCATGACCGGCGACGGCGTCAACGATGGCCCCGCGCTCAAGCAGGCCGATATCGGGGTGGCCATGGGCATCACCGGCACCGAGGTGGCCAAGGAGGCGTCCGACATGGTGCTGACCGACGACAACTTCGCCTCGATTCGCGCCGCGGTCGAGGAGGGGCGCAACGTCTTCGACAACCTGACCAAGATCATCACCTGGGCGTTGCCGAGCAACCTGGGCCAGGGCCTGGTGATCTTGGCCGCAGCGCTGGCGGGCACCACCCTGCCCATTCTCCCCCTGCAGGTGCTCTGGGTCAACATGACCACCGGCGGCGTGCTCGGACTCCTGCTCGCGCTGGAGCCGAAGGAACAGGGCATCATGGATCGTCCGCCGCGCGCACCCGATGCGCCCATTCTCACCGGCCGGATGCTGGCGCAAGTGGCGTTCGCGGGCCTGATCATTCTGGTCGCCGCTTTCGGTTTGTTCCACTGGGAACTCGCCCGGGGCGCGGGTCTCGAGGCCGCGCGCACGGTGACCCTCAACACCGTGGCGGTCATTCAGGCCTTCTACCTCCTGAACTGCCGTTCCCTGAACCGCTCCGTCTTTTCCGTCGGCCTGTTCCGCAACGGCTGGCTGTGGCTGGGCATCCTGGGCACGTTGCTCCTGCAGGTGGCGTTGACCCACACGCCCTTCCTCAACACCGTCTTTCGCACCGTGCCCATCGGCTGGGACGAATGGCTGCGCATCCTGGGGGCCGGCTCGGTTGCCGTCGTCCTAGTGGAAACTCAGAAGTGGCTGCTGGCCAGAAAAGACAGTCATTCATGAAACGCAGCGCCCAGGCAAGTAACCGGCCAGCACGGCAGCGCGCTTTACGCCCGCGCTCGCCTGTTTTCGACAAAGCCTCGAACCGCGCCCTGGCGAGGCGCATTCAAGCCATCCACCGCCGCTGCCTGGCGATCGAGCAGGATTGCGCCGAGGCGTTGCGACAGGTGCATCCGGCGTTTCAGCCCGGCGCGCGAAACCTGCTGCACTACGTCGGCCTCCGCCAGCAGGAATTGCGGGATGTTCAGCGCGAGCTCTCCGTGCGCGGGTTGTCGTCCTTGGGACGCTGCGAATCCCATGTCTTGCCGGCCTTGGAGGTGTTGCTGGCGGTGCTCGCGCGCCTGGCCGGCGCGACCGAGCTTCGCAGCGAAGCG
>Ga0105048_10012503_pt1 | contig 13313 bp, 15 predicted proteins | sample MAT05_FD_78382 | JGI IMG/M metagenome (GOLD analysis project Ga0105048, IMG submission 78382) | Freshwater microbial communities from Lake Fryxell liftoff mats and glacier meltwater in Antarctica - MAT-05 | ecosystem: Environmental > Aquatic > Freshwater > Ice > Liftoff microbial mat | place...
ACCTCATCAAGGCGCTGATCGGGGAGACCGTCGATCGCTACCCGGAGTCCGAGCGGGGCATAAAGGAAGGCATGGAGCGATTCCTCGCGGTGTATCCCATCCCCGTCTGGACCGCAGCCTACGAGCGCGCCTGTGCCGGCAAGGGGAATGGCCGCTAGGCGCAACGCGCCCACTCCACCGCTCCTCTTCTCCAAGTCCCCTCGTCTTTCCCCAAGATGCCTTTCGACCCCACACTGCCCGCCGCCGGTTCGCGTCACCACGCTGAACCCTGGCGAGGAAGCCACCGTCACCGTGAGTTTCGACGGCAGCAACGTCCCCTTCGCCTACGGCATCCCCCGTGGTGCGGATGGCGCCGATGGCCCGCCTGGCGAAGTGACGCAAGCCGTGCTCGACGCCGCCATCGCCGGCACCGCGCAGAATCCCAGCGGCATCGCGCCGCTCGCGCTCACCATCAGCGACCCGCCCACGCAGGGGGAAGTGCAGGCGATCATGGACGCCTATAACGCCCTCCTCGCAGCCCTGCAACGCTGACCGGAACGACGACCCGAAATGATCGCTGATTCCTTACAACGCAGCCAGCCGCCCGGCCTCCCGTTCCTGCCGCAGGAACTGGCCGGGCTTCATGACGCCCAATTCGTAAAACGAGCGCCCGGGCAGCCGGGCAAAATCATTCCGGTCGAGGGTCAGCAGGATGTCGGACCATGCCAGCGCGGAAAAGAGGATCGGGCGGTCCTTGCCCGCTGGGAAAACGACAGGGCGATCCACGGTCAGCACATCATCCATCACCAGCACCTGCTGGCGAAGCCGGACCCATTCCGCGCTGGCCGCAGGCGGGAAATCGCCGAGATTGGCCCGCACTTCATCGAGAGCGTAGGGCGTGGAGATGAGCGTCCAGCCCTGGCTGCCAGCGTGCCGGAAGATACCGCGGGACGCCCCGCTTGCGGAGCCACATGCGGCCAGCATTACACTCGCAACGAGGAACAGCCTCACGTCGGCTCGCGCAGTCGCCGCATGTCCTCCTCATCCTCGGCGATCCACGCCGCCATCTCCTCGCGGGTGAACTTGCGCGGCGGCGGCAGTGGTCCCGCCCCGGCGCGCAACCTTGCGGCGAGAAAGAGCAGAAGTTCCTGCTTTTCCTTGTCGGGCAGGGTCTCCGCGGCGGCTTCGATCTCGGCGAGCGTGCTCATAGATTTCATCAATATCACCGCCGCTCCGCGCCCGCAAGACCCGCACGGTGAAGTGACCTCGGTGGCCCTCCACATAGCACCGCACGAGATAAGAGGTGTCGAAATATCGCACCTTGCGTCGCGTTCCTCCGAGATGAATCGCGTCACATCATCCTCCGCCGACTTCGGTCCCAAGCGACCCGCTCGCGCAGGGCGAGGTGCAGGCGCTTGTGGATGCCTGCAACGCCCTGTTGCCGCGATCCAAAGGGCGTGATTTCGACCAACCGCCCAGCTTTACCGATCGCCTCGTAAGTGGGCCCGACTTCCGAATCATCCATCAAGAGCCTCACAACCATGACAACAAAATACTCCTGCATTATTCTTCTCGCGCTGGCCTGCCAGTTTAGCTTTGCCATCCCGGCATCAGCGCAAAAACCAATCAACTATCAGGGCCGCGTCACCGGCAGTGGCATGAACTTTGACGGCACCGGTCAGTTCAAGTTCGTGCTGGCCGATAACGTCGCGCAGGCGACCGCGAGTGTTGCTTCTGTCGTGGATGACGGCAACGGTGGAGGGAGTTGGACACTGAAGGAGATTCGCGTGGAACGCGCAGGTGCCGGATATAGCAGCCCGCCTCTTGTCACCTTCGTTGGTGGAGACGGGTCGGGTGCCACTGCTACCGCTCAAATCAGTGGAGGTGGTGTCATTGGGATTACGGTCACAAGTGGGGGAAGCGGATACACCTCGCTCCCGGGAATCATCATCGCTCCCCAGTGTGAATACGTTCCTGTCCCAGCCAGGGCGAGCGCCAGCACCGTCGGCGGCGCGGTGACTGCGATTGCCGTGACGCAAGGCGGGGCGGGTTACACCAGCCCGCCTTCGGTCACGATCGTCGGTGGAGGCGGGTCGGGCGCGACTGCCGTTGCTCAACTCACCGGTGGCTCGGTGAGCGGGGTGATTGTGACGAATGGCGGAGCGGGATATTCGTCATCCGTAACCGTGGCAATCTCACCACCGACGGGAGCGGCCCTGACGAGATGGAGCAATGATGGCAGCGGCGTGGGCGGCGTGCCGGTCAAGCTCCACGGTGAATGTTGCTGTGAGCAGGGGCCGCGCGTCCTCGCCGGCCACGAGGAAATCACGCGCAGCGTCTCACTTTGGAACGAGCCTCCGCAAGGGAAGTGGCGCTACGCGCGTGTTGGCGTGGCCGGCGGGGACGCGCGGCGCTCCAGCTACGGCGTCTCAGCCAGCGCGTGCCACAGGTGCAGGCCGAATTGGGCATTCGCCTTTTCCGCGAGCGCGGGGCCGAGCGCCTTTTCGCGGAGCACCGCGAACATCGTGCTGCCGCTGCCGGACATGAGCGCGCAGGCGGTCTCGGGCTGTTCGAGCAGCCAGCGTTTCATCTCGGCGAGCTGGATGTATTTCTCGAACACGGGGCGCTCGAGATCATTCACGAGCGTGATGCCGCCCAGCGTCTGCGGACCGTACTGCACGCCGGGGATTTCGAGCGAGTCGCGCCAGCGCTGGTAGGCCCAGGGCGTCGGGACGCCGAAGGGCGGCTTCATCATCAGCAGCGGCAGCGACGGCGGCGAATCGTGCGGCGCGCAGGGCTCGACGATCTCACCGCGGCCGCGACACCACGCTGCACCGCGCACGAGGAAGAACGGGATGTCGCTGCCAATGCCCGCGGCGATGCGCGAGAGTTCCGCGAGCGGAAGATGCGTTTGAAAAATCTCGTCGAGCGCGAGCAGGGTCGTAGCCGCATCGGAGCTGCCGCCGCCGAGGCCCGCACCATGTGGGATCTCCTTTTTCAGAATGATCCGCACGTGCGGCTGCATCCGGGTCGTTGCGCAAAACGCCTCGACTGCGCGCACGACGAGATTGCCGCCATCCACCGGCAGGGATGGATCGCTGCACGAAAAATCCACGCCGCCCGATTCGCGGCGCTCGATGTCGAGCGTGTCGCGGATCGAAATCGGTGCCATCAGCGTCTCGATTTCGTGGAACCCATCCTCGCGTTTTCGGAGGACGCGGAGCGAGAGGTTCACCTTCGCCGGGGCGGAGAATTCCATACTCTACGGGGCGCGGTGCCGTCGCTTCAGCAGGCCGATATTCCTGAGGTCGCCTGCCTGCACCTTCGTGGTCGCGCCACCTGGACTCTCCAGCGGGAGACCGCCGTTCACCCATTCGTAAATGCCACCCTCGAGCACCTGCACCCGCGCGTATCCCCTCTGCACGAGGCTCGCCGCGACCGGAAAGGCATCGGCGCCCACCGCATCGTAAATCACCAGTGAAGCATCGGTCTTTGCCGGAAATCCGAGGATCTCCGGAGTGTCGGCGAGACCCATGTGCAATGCGCCGGGAAGCCTGCTGTAGTCGTAGTCAGCCCTCGGTCGGATGTCGATGATCACGGGTTTCGGTCCCTCGCTTTTCTGATACCAGTCCTTCAGGTCCGCCGCATCGAGCCGGCGGACACCAGGAAAGCGGCCGCGCAATTCCTCCTTCGTCCGCTCCCAGCGCCACGGAAAATATGCCAGCCAGAGCGCGAGTCCCACCGCACCGACCATGATCCACTGCACGATCCCAAATGGTGTGAACAGCCGGCGGACGCCGCGAGCCTTCATCACTCAGGGCCGGATATTGTTCGACGACGCGCGCTTCGAGTTCGACTTGTCTTCGACCAGGCGCACGCTCGTTCCGTCGAGATTCACTCGCAGGCCCAGCTCGCGATCTCCCTCGTTCTCGACGGTCCGCGACCAGCGGGCGATCCACGAAGTCCTGCCGCGGATGATCGCGGACTTCTCCAAGGTGAGCGACACGATGTGCGGCGCACCCGGCCCCAACCGGGAGAGGTAATCAGTGGCGATTTTCGCTGCGCGCACCGCGTCGAGCGCCGGGCGGTTATCGGCAATGGCGACAATGCCGGGCAGGAGCCAGGCGAGGAGCACGGCGACCAGCGCGCAGCAACGAGAGCGAGGATAGGATGAAGCGATCATGGATTCAGGGATTCTTTGGTTTCGACCACCTTCCCGGCACTCCCGAGTTTCGTGGCCTTGTGAGCGATGAATTTTGCATATTCGTGCATGAATATTTTCGCGGATGGCCGGAAGTCGAATTTGCCGGGCCTGTCGCGGAAATACTCACGATGGACGCGAGTCCACACGACGCGCCCCTCGGTGTCGATATTCACCTTCATCACGCCAGATCGCACTGCGGGGAGATATTTCTCCTCATTCATTGCGCACACGCCCGGATCGAGCGTGCCACCTGCCGCGTTGATGGGGACGACCTCCTCCTTCGGCACGCTCGATGAACCGTGCATTACAAGCGGCACCGGCGGAAACCCCGCAGCTTTCACCTTGTCCCGAATCCCGCCGGACACCTCGAAGTGAATCGACTGCTGCCCCATGAACTTGTCAGCGCCGTGGCTCGTACCGATGGCCGCGGCAGGCGCATCCCAGCCGGTGCGCTGGATGAACTCCACGACCTCATTCTGGTTCGTCAGGCAGGCATTGCCCTCATCGCCGACGATATCCTCCTCGACCCCACGGGGCATTCCGAGTTTCGCATCCACGCTCGGTCCCTTCTGGTGCGCGCGGTCCGCCACTCGCCTGGTGATCTCTGCATCGTTGTCGGACGGATCGTGCGAAGCGCCGATCATCGCCCACCGCAAAAAGCCGCTTTCAATGCAATCGCAGCATGTTCTCTCGTCGTCGTGGTCGGACTGAACGGCGGAAATTGCATCCGGGAAGTCTTCCTCCGCTGAGGGATGATGGCCTCGAACATCCGTCTATCGGTGTATTTGCGAAGACGCTGTGAGATCTGGATGATGAAGGGAGCATCGCTGGTGGATGCAGCCACGGAAGATCCCCATCGTCGGTTCGGCGCTGTTGAGGTTGCAACGCTCTCTCGGGAACTAGCCCTACGCGACGCCGGACAACTGCGCACTTGTGCCGATCATTTTTGCAAGGGGAAGTCCAACGCCCGCAATTCGGCAAGCGAAGACTGCAACTTGCGGCGGAAGTTCAACCGAGCGGTCAAGGGAAGGACAAGCCGCCGCGATTCTCGCGAACTTCGGGCACAGCTCAAAACCGCGCCAAAATCGTATTGATGGCGGGCACGAAACCAGCATATTCGCTTCCCTCGCAACCACCCGTAATACGAACCCAGCCACCATGAAAACAAAATCCAGATACTTCATCGCAGTCGGCACTGCCCTCGCGCTCTGCGCCTGCGCAAATCCCTACGCCGACCAGATTGCCCACCTCGACGCGCGATACGCCGCTGGCAACATCAGTCGGAAGGAGTACGTGGCAGAGCGCAACTACCTTGAAGTCGAAAAGGCTCGGGTGGACCGCGAAAATGCCGGCCTCGCAATCGGAGCCGCTGCCGTCGGAACCGCGATTGCCGCCACGGCCGTTGCTGCGAACAATCGTCCCCGCAGCCCGGGCTACGGTGCCCGGACGATGCCTGCTCGACGGCGCTGAGCCACGGGTTTTCCCAGGCAATTCCATCGAGACGCTGATCAGCGCTGCGGGAGGACTCGCGCCGCAGGCTTCGCTTTGCTGACATCGACCGTTGCGAGGGCGCTAAATGCCCGACTCCGAGAATGGACGGTCACACCGCGAATAAGCCTTGAAGCGGCGATGGGAATCAAACGCGGAGACGCGGAGGGCAGAGGGCAGAGAGAGAAGGCTTTCGGGCAGCAGCAGCAAAGGCCCATGCACCCGCTGGGTGAGCGGCATTGAAACGGCGGCTGTTTCTTATCTCGGCGTCCTCTGCGGCTTTGCGCCTCTGGGTTTCATTTCCTATTCACGCTTTTAGCAAAAGCTACCCCGCATTCACGCGCCGATCAGAGCGGAGAAGGGCAAACCCGACGCGGGCCAACAAGTCCGCGCATCTGGGTCTGAACAGACCCGCATTTTCGACCGTAAAGAGTTCATCTCGTGTCAGACGACGAATCGGTTACGGAATGAATATGCTGTAATCGCACAGGTTGACGTGAACATGTCGTGCGTAAATCAGTCGTACAAAGCTAAGAAACCATCGATTAAAGAGATTAACTACTGAGCCCGTATGATAAAAAAATTCTTGATTTTTTTGAACAAAATCTGGTATTCAAGCGTCCATACAATGCAGTTACACGAATAGCAATTAAACGAACTCATCGCTCAAATCCTCCTCATATTCGAAGACGACAAAGACCTCCCTGTTCCGCACAATATCTGCTGTAACCACTAAAACTTCACCTCCTCATTCCAATGCGCAAATACGACGATTCCGATTCTGGCTTCAAGATCTACCTCCGCGAGATCGGCCAGACTCCCCTTTTGACTCCACAGGAGGAAATCCAACTCGCCGCCAAGATCCAGCGAGGCGACATGGAAGCCCGCGCGAAGATGATCAAAGCCAACCTGAGGCTGGTCGTCAAAATCGCCCACGACTACGGCAACCTCGGCCTTCCGCTCCTCGACCTCGTGTCGGAGGGCAACATCGGCCTGATGAAGGCCGTTGAGCGTTTCGACCCCGCAAAGGGTGGCAAGCTCTCCACTTACGCGGCGTGGTGGATCAAGCAGTCCATCAAGCGGGCCTTGGCGAATCAGTCCAAGACCATCCGCCTTCCCGTCCATCTCGTGGACAAAATCGCGAAAGTGAAGCGCCTCGCCATGGCGATGAGCGAAGAACTCGGCCGCGAGCCCACCGATGACGAATTGGCCGAGGAAGTCGGCATTTCTGCAGCCAAGCTCTCCCAGTTGCGAACCGTAAGCATCCGGCCTGCATCGCTCGACGCCCCGATCAATGATGAGGACGGGACCGAATTTGGCGAACTCGTCGGGGACGATACTGCCGTGGATCCCGCCGAGAACCTCTCGGACAAGAATCTTCAGGAGGAAGTCTCCGACCTGCTCGGCGTGCTCGACGACCGCGAGCGCAAGATCATCAACTCCCGCTTCGGCCTTGATGGTGGCAAGACCCGCACCCTCGAGGAAGTCGGCCAGAAGTTCGGCGTCACCCGCGAACGCATCCGCCAGCTTCAGAATATCGCCCTGGCCAAACTGCGCCGGGCGCTGCGCAAGCGCGAGCATCCGATCGAGCATCTCCTCTCCAGTCAACTGGAAGACGAGGATCTCGCAGCCATCGCGGCAAACAACTGAGGCAAACTCCACGTCTAGGATTCACCGTCCCGCCGGTCACAAGATCGGCGGGACGGTTTCGTTTTCGGCCTTACCGGCAGGATTGACGTCCATCACCAAATTCCGCGACCCTTTCGCGATGAACTCGCTGAGCACCACAGACCCGGAACGGACGATTGAATTTGAATTCGTCCGCGCAACTGAGAACGCGGCGCTCAACTCACTGCCGTGGCTCGGGCGCGGCGAGAAGGAACAGGCGGATGCAGCGGCGTGCGACGCGATCTTCGGCGTATTCGACCTCGTGGACATCTGTGGGGAAGTCGTCATCGGCGAAGGGCAAAAGGACAATGCGCCCGGGATCTTCCTCGGCGAACACCTCGGCACATGGAGGATGGGGTCGCCGCGTTTCGAGATCGCGCTCGACCCGATCGACGGCACCACCAATATCGCCAGCGGCCTTCCAAACAGCATTTCAGTCATGGCCGCCAGCGAGGCCACGGAGGAATGTCCGCACGTCATGCGCAACCTCCCGACGTTCTACTCGGAGAAACTCGCCTACGGGCCGGAAGTCGTGCGCGCCATCAAGCGAGGGATGCCGCAGATCTCCATAGACGATCCCATCGCGCTCACACTGGGCCGGGTCGCGGAAGCGCTGGGAAAACGCGTGAGCGAACTGGTGGTGATGACCCTGAAGCGCGAAAGGCATGACCAATTCATCGCGAGCGTCCGCAAGGCCGGCGCAGCTTTGCGCCTCATCACCGACGGCGACATCACGGCAGCGGTGTCGCCTTCTCTCCCCGATGGCGACGTGGACGTCTACTACGGTGTCGGCGGTTCACCGGAAGGAATTCTCACTGCTGCCGCGCTGAATGCCCTCGGTGGCGAGATGCTCCTCCGCATGAAACCTCGCGACGACGCGGAACGAGCCGCCGCCGTCGCAGCCGTGGGCGAGAACGATCTGAGTCGGGTCTATCGCTGCAACGAATTGATCTGGGGGGAAAGCGGCATCTTTTGCGCGACAGGCATCAGCGACAGTCCGCTGCTGCCTGGCGTGAAATTGATGGGGCGCAAGGCAATCACCCACAGCATTCTCATGCGTTCACGCAGCCGAACCGTCCGCTATATCCGGGCCGTTCACGATCTCGATTGCAAGACCATCCACCTCCGCAGCGCACGGGCAGACAAGAAGCTCAGATGACGGTCTCCATTTCCCCAAGGCTGAAGGGGTGTGCCGTCGACTGGATGTAGAGTCCTTTTTCAGAAGGTGTTTACCAATGGTATTCTCCCTTGAAACCTCTTCATCGCGTTATTCCTCCAGTGTGACAATACATCGGATCGGCGGCACACCCGGCTGAAGGGGGCATGAACGACTCACTGCAGTCGGTAGGCATTGATGGCTGTCTTACCAAATAGCCACGCCTGTTCATCCGCGGAAAAATCGCCCGCCATGCGACGCACCAAATCCACCCATTTCCCATACTTCGCCGCAGCGAGACACACAGGCCAGTCGCTACCAAACATAAGCCGCTTCGGACCAAATGCCTCGATCACGACATCAAAATACGGGCGCATTTGCTCCTCGGTCCACGTCTTCCAGTCCGCCTCTGTCACCATCCCGGACACCTTGCAATACACGTTCCCGCGGCGCGCAAGGTCCTTGATGTCCTTCTTCCACGGTTCAATCGCGTTCTCCCTGATCCGCGGCTTCGCGATGTGGTCGAGAACAAAGACCTGTTTCGGATGTCGATCCACAAATTCGATCGCCGCGGACAGTTGCCGCTCGAAAATGAGGATGTCGTACACGAGCCCAAATTCCCCCAGCAAGGAAACGCCCCGGTTGAAGTTCTCACTCAGAATGAATCGGACATCGGGCTCGTCCTGCACGACATGACGCACCCCGCGCAACTTCGGGTGCGCCGCAAATTTGGCGACAATCTCCCGCACACCAACCTCCGAAAGCGGTACCCAGCCGACCACACCCTTGATGAAATCGTTCGTCTCGGCGAGCGAAAGCAGCCACTCCGTCTCCTCGATCGTCTGCCGTGCCTGCACCGATACCACCCCGTGAATGTCCGCCGGGCCGATCTCCTGCTTCAGATTCTCCGGCAGAAAGTCCCGCCGCAACGCCGCCATCTCATCATTGAGCCAGCCGTACTCATCCGCGCTGTATTTCCAGAAGTGGTTATGGGAATCAATGTTCATATACTAACGCGCTTCATATTTTGTGATACTTGGCGATTGCAAATCAACTAGTCGCGGCGCACGAAACTAAAACATACAAATTCGCCCGAAATCAATGCCCGCTGCCGCAAGGTAAAGCTCGCCCACTGGATGCGCGGATTTGCACGCAGTATCCGCCAGATCTTCTTCCATTCGTGCAATCCGCGATATCCGCGGTCAATCCAAGCGCCGGTCCTAGCGTGAACCGGCGGCAAGCGGACGGGCCAGCCGGGAAATCCGCAGGATCGTCTCCTTTTCCTCTTCCGTAAGATCGGCCGATGCAGGCATCCAGGCGTCGGCCTTTTCGGGCTCAGCAATCAGCCAGCGTGAAGCCGTCTGGCTCACGAGCGTCGTGCGCATGGCAGGATCGCTCAGCGACACGGGCCAATTCACGGCAGTTTGCGGTTGGCCCGGGCCCGCGGCTTGCACCAGCGCCAGCGCGCCCGCATCCCGCCCGGGGCCGGGTGGCAGGCCATTGAGCCAGTCGGCGGCGGCGGCAGGATCCCTCTCAAACCAGGTCGCAACGGCCGAGCCCACTGCGCTGGACTGCACCGGACCGGCAGGCTGGGAGTTCGCCCACTTGGTCGCCCTGGCAATACCCGTGCGCGCCAGCCCGGCCCCGACGACTCCGAAGGCCGGTCCCAGCAGCGGGAAATGCTGCGTCTCGCCTGCGCGCTTATCGAGCGCGGCTGCTGCGCTGACAGAGTCGCCGCCCGCCCAGATTCTCAAGACGTCCAGCTCGAACATCTCGCGCTGGCCCGAGGTGGCGAGATGCTGCCCGATACCCTGCCACGCCGCTGCGGGATCCTTCCCCCCCACTGCTCGCGGGTGAGCGCCAGTGCCATCGTGCGCAGGCCGGCATCGGAGTTGTCCAAGGCCACCGCTCCTTTGAAAGCCGCCGTGGAATCACGGCTCGCCCACGCCTGGAGAACCGCCTGCACCGCAACCCGCGTCAGCTCGGCAGGCTGCTGCGCGGCCCAGATGAGGGCCGCCTGCGGATCTTCCTCCGCAAGCTCTGGTGGCACGGGCTGCCGCAACTCCGGCATATCTTTCGGCGAGATTCCAGCCGACACCAACGATCCGGGTTTCCCGGCGTCCCCGGCTCCATCGGCAGCCCCCCCTCAGGATCGGCGGCGCGACGCCATCCGGAGGCGCTGGCGGGAAACTTGGCCAGAATACGTAGCAGCCCAATCCGACGATCAGGAGAATCCCTGCGCCGAACGCTGGGAAACATCCGGGCGCGAGCTGGGACGATTCAAGTCGCAGAATGATACCAGACAATATGGCCGCTCAGTTCAGATGATGCTAGATGCCATAACAGGCATGATTTTAGCTAATTGACAGCCCTAAATGCCAAGCTTATCCTGCGCGCCTATTACGCTAAATCTCTTGCGCGATGGCCACTTGCGATGGCTTCTGGAAAAAGGTGCTCAGCTCCTTGGGTTTTCCGTCGTCACTCTGCTGAGCGTCCAAGCCTTCGGCCCCTCCGTCGCGTCGGCACAACAGGCAGCGTACTCCCATGGCAACCCGTCGTCCTTGGAGCAGTACATGCTTGAGTTGATCAACCGCGCCCGGCTGAACCCCACCCGAGAGGGGATTCTCCTGGATTCGCTGAATACATGGTACTCCCGCGACGCCCGCTCCCGAAAGCCATCCTTTTTCGCAAACCTGCGTGGCGAGTTTGCCAGCTATCCAGCGGTGGCGCCTGTCGCATTCCACCCGGCCCTGATTCAGGCGGCGGCCACCCATTCGCAGGACATGATCAACCGCAATTACATGGCCCACGTGAATCCCGAAGGCCAGACCCCTACCACAAGGGCCGCGGCGGCTGGCTATGACTCCGGCGCAGGCGAGAATATCGATGGCGGCGGAGCGACTTCCGCCGACGAGATCCTGCGCAGCCACTTCAGCCTGATGGTGGACTACGACAATGCCGATTCCTCCTCGCCGCTGGGTCATCGCCGCAATGTCCTGACATCGAGTTACACTGAAGTCGGGGTGGGAGTCCGGGGCGTCCTTTATGCCGGACGGATCACTCAGGACTTCGGCAGCCCCGCCCGCTCATATATCCTCGGAGTTGCCTACACCGATTCGAACGGAAATGGGATGTATGACCCCGGCGAGGGCCTCTCGGGCGTGACCGTGAGGCCCGATTCGGGGAACTGGTACGCGATCACGTCCTTATCCGGCGGTTTTGCCATTCCGGTGGATCCCATCGAAACCGTGACGGATAGCGTCACCCTGCCGTTCGCGGTGCAGGGTGCCGCCTGGACGCAAGTGCAACCGTACGACCTGGCCTATCGACAGCAACAAATCCAGAACGCGCCCACGCTTTCCGTACAACTCACTTGGAGCGGCGGTGCCCTCGCGTCCCCGAGGGTGACCACCGTCGCAATGAAACGGCCAGTCCGCCGCAATTACCGTCTGACCGGGACCGATGGCTGGTACTACTCGCAGAGCATGGTGACCGCCCAGAATTCGAAGGCCGACCTGAAGGCTGGAAGCAACGTAAAATCCCTGGCTTCGCGACGCGATTTCAATGCCGACGGCAGCGCCGACCTTCTCTTTCAGAATACCTCCGGCCAAGTCGTCGCCTGGTACATGAACGGCGGCGGCTCCCTGTCCTCTACCACGTGGATCTGGACCGCCGCCTTGCCAGACTGGAAGGTCGTCCAGACAGCCGACCTCAATAACGACGGTCGCCCCGACATTCTGTTTCAGAATTCGGCCGGCCAAATTGCCGTATGGTACATGGGGGCAAACGGAACCATTTCCTCAGGCGCCAACCTTTACAACGGTGTCCTCGGGGACTGGAAAATCGTCGGAAGCGCCGACCTCAACGGCGACGGCAACACGGACCTCATCTTTCAAAACGTCACCGGCCAGATCGTCGCATGGTACATGAATGGCAGCGGCGGCATCATCTCTGGCGCTTTCCTCTACACCGGCGGTCTCGGTGACTGGAAGATCGCGGGACTCGCGGACATCAACAGCGACGGCAACGCCGACCTCATCTTCCAAAACACCGCCGGCCAAATCGTGGTCTGGTACCTGAACGGCAGCGGCGGCACCTTCGCAAGCGCCTACCTTTACACCGGCGGCCTCGGCGACTGGCGGATCGCCGGCCTCACCGACATGAACAACGACGGCAAGGCCGACCTCATCTTTCAGAACACCATCGGCCAGATCGCCGTTTGGTACATGAACGGCAGCGGCGGAGCCCTTTCGAGCGCCTTCCTCTACAGCGGTGCCCTCAGCGGCTGGCAAGTCCGCTGACTCCTGCGTGAGGCGGACGACCCGCCGTCCGGCACCGCTGCGCGGTGGTGAACTGCAACCCGCCGAAAATCCATCACCCCAGGCAGACGAACCGTCGGCTCCAAATTCGCGCCTACCCTGAATAATGCGATAGGGTTATGCACTTGAATCCCCTTGGTGAGGACTAGAAAAGTGGAAGTGGCTTGGACAGGAAAATTTTGGACAGAAAGATGGGGCTTTCATGTTTTTGTCCTCAATTTTCCTGTCCAAACTCCGGGCACCACGGCCGGGGGGGAATCAGGTGCATAGCACCTATGAGGCTCTTGCAAAACCTACACGGTCACCGACGCGCGGCGTCATCGCTCAGAGGAGTGAAGGCATCTCGCCCTCTTACGGCTGAGGTTTTGCAAGAGCCTCCGATGAAAGCGGCTCAGAATCCGAGTCCCGGAGGCATTCCGGGCATGCCGCCCATTCCGCCGGTGATCTTGCCCATTTCCGCCTGCATCAGGGCGCGGCCTTCTTCGATCGCTTTCTGGAC
>Ga0105048_10012504_pt1 | contig 13313 bp, 7 predicted proteins | sample MAT05_FD_78382 | JGI IMG/M metagenome (GOLD analysis project Ga0105048, IMG submission 78382) | Freshwater microbial communities from Lake Fryxell liftoff mats and glacier meltwater in Antarctica - MAT-05 | ecosystem: Environmental > Aquatic > Freshwater > Ice > Liftoff microbial mat | place...
AAACCAATCTTGCCATCCACTACTAGCAACTTGCGATGGGTGCGGTTGTTCATGCGTGAGATGTTGTACCAGTGCAGCGGCCGATACTTTTCTATTTGCACACCCGCAGCCTTCATCTCCTCTAGCATGGCATCGTCCATCTTGATGCTGCCAGCCCAGTCGATGATCATGCGCACTTCGACTCCGGCGCGGGCGCGTTGGGACAGTGCGGCTGCGAATTTTTTGCCGATCTCACCAGACCAGTAGATATAGGTCTCGAAGGTGATCGTGTGCTCGGCAGCCTGTATTGCCGAAAGCATGGCCGGAAAAATCTCGTCGCCGTTCTGGAAATCGACGATACGATTGCCAGGCAGCACCGAGGGGCCGAGCAGAACCGACATCTCGCGGCGGAACTGCGGATCCGCAAGCGCGTGCTTGTGCGGCACTGTGCGCTGCAGTTTCTTTTCCGGCCTGACGAAATTCATCGCAAGTGCAGCGACCAGCAGGGTCAGCGCGATTGTGATGACGACAGTCCAGGTCATACGTTTCCGGCTCCAGGATCTCGCCATCTTTGGCTGTTTGGTGACTGCTTTAGCTCTCATGATACTCCTTCAACGGCTGAAATCGCTGGATGTCCTTGTTTTTCGGCTTGTTTTTCGGCTTGTTTTTCGGCTTGATTTTTGGCTTGTTTTTCGGGGGCCAACAGGCTCAACCGCAGAATATTCCAAGGTGGTTTTAGTCTGTTCATTGCCTCAGTGCAAATTGTCAGCTGTCAAATCGGCCTTTACGGGGCGAACGCTGGTGGCTGCCCCCAGCAAATTCTCGCCTTCGGCCACTGGTTTAGCCTGACGGGCCTGCTCCTCAAGTATGCCGGCCTCGTTGGACAACCCGGCTTCTGCATTGGTGGACACTGTATCCAGGCCTTGCCGGGGCGCTGGCTCGGCGGAGGATGTGTTTGGTCCTGCGGCAGTCGTCGCACCGTGCTTCTCGTCGAGTATCGTAACCGGGATGCCGCTCGGAAAGACCACTTCGCGCGCTTCGTCGGGCATGCTGATGCCGTATTGCTGAAACGCGCGTTTTACCAGCCGGATTACCGAAGAGCGCACCTTGAGCCGACTGTGTTGATGGCCATTAATCCAAAAGTAGACACGTAAATTGACGGTCGCTTTGCCCAAATCGTCCGCCAGTACCCACGGCTCCGGTTCCTTCAAAATCGCTGGATGATCTTGTAGCACTTTAAGGGCGATCGCCTGGGCTTGATCTATCGCATCGTCGTACCCGATGCCGACCACGAAGTCCTCGCGCCGGTTTGGGGTGGCCGTGAAGTTATGCAGGGTGCTCTTGTAAACGGTGGCGTTGGGGACTTGCACAAGATTGCCATCAAGGGTCAGCAGCACCGTGGTTCGGATATTCATCTGCTGCACATAGCCGGTGACGCCAACAATTTCGACCAAGTCGGCGGTTTCAAATGGGCGCTGGATACTCAAAAAGATACTGGCCAGGAAGTTTTCCGTGATGTCGCGAAACGCGATACCGACCGCTAGACCGACTAGGCCGGTGCCGCCGACAACTGTCAAAGCCAATTGAGTCAAGCCGGAAACCCGCAGGACAATATAGGTGCCCACAAGAAACACCGCCACCCCCAATCCGCCTGCCAGCGCGTTGCGCAGTAGTTTCGCTTGCACTCGCCCGCTGAGGAATTTTCGCGCGCTGCGCGTCGTTAGCCACCCGGCGCCCGCCGACAACAGCAGAATAAACAGCGCCACAAGTAGGATCGGAAGGAAGCGGATAACGTCGCGTGACAGTCCTGACAATCCGCTCCGCGCCCCACTGAAATCCCAAGCGGACGGCTCTGAAACCTCAATGCGGTTGGCAACCGCAACCACGTCCTGCGTGTTGCGCGACAGATCGCCGGCCCATTTCTTAATCTCATCGGTTTCGGCCCGGCCGCTGAGAAAAACAACGCCGTCCACGACTTTAACTTCAGGCGAATTAAACCAGCCTGTGGCATCCATGACGCTCTGCAGGCGTTTTCGAATTTCTTCATCGTGGGCGATGGGCTGTACGGCCACCGTTGCCGGCGCGAGTGAAAGTTCCGAGTTTTCAGGGGCAGGTGGTTTAGGTGGCCCGACCGTGCTTGTCTGCGCCATGACCGGAGCCGTTAGCGCGATCCAGCAGAGAAAACCGGATAGCAAGGCGCGCAAGACGAGCGTGTGGCGGGACTTCGCGTGTCGTAGTAGTAACGGCACTGGCCCTAGACTCAAGCGAAGAAAGCGCCAAGCGCAATTTGTTCGATTCATGATTCACTTCCGGGCAGCAAGTATGCGGTTCAGCAGCTTTCGCACCTCACTGTAGATCAACACACCGCTCCCCATTGCCGCGCACACCAGCCATTGACTCAGCGTAAGCGGCGCGGTGCCAAAGGCGATGTTCAAAAACGGCACGTGCACCACAGCCACTTGCAAAAGCAACGACAGCGTGACGGCGCCCCAAAGCCAATGGTTGACGAATAGCCCGACGAATGCGCTGGACGTATCCGAACGCGCGGTGAAGCAGGTATACAGGCTCGTAAAAACCAGCGTCGTAAAGCCGGCGGTGCGGGCTGTTGTCATATCGCCATTGCCAGGGATCAGGCCGCCCGGCAGGTAGATATCCATCGTTAGCAAGCTTACCACCGCGATCACTAGACCCGTCTGAAGCACGCTCGACCACATCTGCGCGTCGATCAGCCGATCATTCAAATGCCGTGGTTTGCGCGCCATCAAATCATCGGTGGCCGGATCCACACCCATGGCGAGCGCCGGGCCTGAATCGGTGATCAGGTTGATCCACAGCAGCTGAGTTGCCAGCAGCGGCAGCACCACGGCGCTGCCCGACTCGGTGCCTGCACCAGTGGACTTCAAACCGATCACGCTAGCCCCGAGTACGCCCAAAAACACAGTCAGCACCTCGCCCATGTTGGATGAAAGCAGATAGCGCAAAAATTTGCGGATGTTGTCCAAAATCGCGCGGCCTTCGCGCACCGCAACAACAATGGTGGCGAAATTGTCGTCGGCAAGGATCATTTTGGCCGCTTCTTTGGTGACTTCTGTGCCGGTCACGCCCATGGCGACACCGATGTCGGCCGCCTTCAACGCCGGTGCGTCGTTGACGCCATCGCCGGTCATCGCCACGACGTTGCCGTTCGCCTGCAGTGCGTCAATGATGCGTAGCTTGTGCGCCGGTTCAACTCGGGCGTAGACCGAAGTGGTGAGCACGGCAGCGGCGAAGGCTTTCTCGTCGAGCGCATCGATTTCTGCGCCCGTAAGCGCGGTTGCATCGTTGTCGACGATGCCCAGATCAGCGGCAATGCGCGCGGCCGTTTTCGGGTGGTCGCCGGTGATCATGACGACCCGAATGCCGGCCCGGCGCGCTTCTTTAATGGCCACGGCGGCCTCTGGACGGGGCGGGTCGATCATGCCGACGGTGCCGACGAAAATCAGCTCGCGCTCCAGGGTTTCGGCGTTCGCTTGGTCCTCGTCAGCGTCGAGCGGCCGGTAGGCCACGGACAGCGTGCGCAGGGCGGCGTTGGTCAGCGTGTCGACATCGGCCAGCAGCCGCGCGCGCAAAGCGTCATCAAGTGCGACCACCTCCAGCCCCACGCGCGCCTGCGTGCAGCGGCCCAGCAGCACGTCCGGCGCGCCTTTGGTGATCGCCACCAGCGCGTCATTATGTTCGTGATCGCGCTCGATCGTGGTCATCAGCTTGCGTTCCGAGGTAAACGGGATTTCGCTGACCCGCTCAAAGCGCCGCTCGCGTCGCTCGGTGACTGCGCCGTGTTCAAGTTTGCGCTCGGCAACCAGAAACGCGGCTTCGGTGGGATCCCCGTGGATTTCCCATGCGCCGCCCGCTGCTTGCCGCAAATCGGCGTTGCCAGCCAAGCTGCCGCCACTGAGCACCACCCGGGTTTCATCCTGCAGTGGGCCTGCGGCAAGCTGCGCGCCGTCGTGCTCGACTTTACCTTCAGGCGCATAGCCTACGCCGCTGATGTGGGTGTCGCCTGAAGCACTCAGCACGCGCTCGATGGTCATTTCCGCGCGCGTCAGGGTGCCGGTCTTGTCGGTACAGATGACCGAGGCAGAACCCAGCGTTTCCACTGAAGATAGGTTCTTAACGACGGCGTGGTGTTTAGCCATGCGCTGTACACCCAGCGCAAGCACGACCGCCAAGATAGCCGGCAGCCCCTCGGGCACGGCAGCGACCGCGAGCGATACACCCAGCAGCATGACCCGCACTACATCGGCGATGCCGTTGATATCCGAGATGAGCAAAATGGTACTGACCACCACTACGGCAATGGTCACGACCGCTAAGCCCAGGGTGCGCCCAACGCGTGCGACTTCCTTTTCCAGCGAGGTTGACTCCTCCACCGTGGCTTCTAGCAGTGCGGCGATGCCACCCATTTGCGTTTCCATGCCGGTGGCCGTGACCACAGCGCGCCCGGTGCCTTGCACGACGGCGGTGCCCTTGAAAACCATATTGAGCCGGTCTGCCAATGGTGCCGACTGGGGCAGGGTGGCGATGGCTTTAAGCACCGCCTCGCTTTCGCCGGTTAGCGCAGCCTCCTGCACTTTTAGACTCGCCGCCAGCAGCAGGCGCGCGTCGGCACCGACGGCGTCACCCTCGGCCAGCACAATCACATCGCCGCGCACAAGTTCCGCGCTCGGTACTGGTTGCGGCTTGCCGTCCCGCAGCACAGTCGTATTGGCAGCCGTCATCTTAGCCAGCGCCGCCACCGCGTTTTGCGCCTTGGCTTCCTGCACCTGGCTGATCACGCCATTGAGCAGCACGACCGCAGCAATGACCATCGCATCAATCGGCCAACCCCCACGGCCTTCAACCCACCACGCAATCAACGCTATCACGGCGGCGGCGAGCAACAGATAAATCAGCGGGTCCTGGAAGTGCGCCAGTGCCCGCCGCCAAGCCGGAATTCGTGGCGCCGCACGCAGCTCGTTCGGTCCGTTTTGCACCAGCCGCTGCGCCGCTTCCTGCGCGCTAAGACCGGTTTCAATATTCACATCGAGCGCCGTGGCTACCGCGTCGGGCTCCATCACTGACGGATCACCGATGTCGCCCAAGTTACCGGCTTTCACGGGTTTACCGGCCTCAGTTGCGTTCGCTGCAGCTAGGCTCATGCCGGGCTCTGCCATGTCCAGTTGCGAATCTCGGGCATGTCCTCGCCGAAGTTGACGATGTAGCGCCTGTGTTCCATAAGTTTTTCTTCAAGCATTCGCTTGAGTTGCAAGCCTTTTTCGCCAATATTCGGCACGCGCTTGATCGCGTCGATTGCCAGATGAAAGCGATCCAGTTCGTTCAATACGGTCATGTCAAAAGGCGTGGTAATCGTGCCTTCCTCTTTGTAGCCGTGCACGTGGATATTGTCGTGATTGGTGCGGCGGTAGGCGAGCTGGTGCACCAAACGCGGGTAGCCGTGGAAGGCAAAAATAACGGGCTTGTCTTGCGTGAAAATTGCATCGAAGGCCACGTCGGTTAAGCCGTGCGGGTGTTCTGTGCACGGCTGAAGTTTCATTAAGTCCACCACGTTTACGACGCGCACTTTAATTTCGGGTAAATGTTCGCGCAAAATGGATACGGCGGCCATCGTTTCTAATGTTGGTACATCGCCACAGCAGGCCATCACCACATCGGGCGCGTCAGTACCGCAATTGCTGGCCCATTCCCATATGCCGATGCCCGCTGCGCAGTGTTTGGCGGCAGCATCCATCGTCAACCACTGCGGCGCGGGGTGCTTGCCGGCGACGACTACGTTGACGTAATTGCGGCTGCGCAGGCAGTGATCCATGACCGAGAGCAAGCAGTTCGCGTCCGGCGGCAAATAAACGCGCACGACTTCCGCTTTTTTATTGACCACGACATCAATGAAGCCAGGGTCTTGATGCGTAAAGCCATTGTGATCTTGGCGCCAGACATGCGAGGCAAGCAAATAATTGAGCGAGGAAATCGGGCGACGCCACGGGATTTTCCGCGTCACCGACAGCCATTTGGCGTGCTGGTTAAACATCGAATCGATAATGTGCACGAAGGCTTCATAGCAATTGAAAACACCGTGCCGCCCGGTTAGCAAATAGCCTTCCAGCCAGCCTTCACATTGATGCTCGCTCAGCATTTCAACCACACGGCCGGTTGGCGCTAGGAACTCGTCGTTTGGCAGTGTTTGTGCTTGCCATTGGCGCGCCGTGACTTCAAACATCGCCCCCAGCCCATTCGACAGTGTTTCGTCTGGGCCGAACATGCGGAAGTTGCGCTGCGCGTCGTTTAGCGTGACCACATCACGCAGAAATTTACCCAGCTCGCGGGTGTCGCCTATGCCGCGTACGCCGGGCGTGGGGATATCGACTGCGTAGTTGCGAAAGTCCGGCATGCGCAAATCGTGCAACAGTGCGCCGCCATTGGCATGCGGGTTCGCACCCATACGCCGCTGGCCTTCGGGCGCAAGCGCCGCTAATTCGGCAATCAAGCGCCCGTCGGCATCAAATAATTCCTCGGCACGATAGCTTTTTAGCCATGCTTCCAGCAATTCTAGATGTCCAGGGTGTTTCGATGGGTCGGTGATCGGCACCTGATGGGCACGAAAGGTGCCTTCAATTTGCTTGCCATCGACAACCTTCGGCCCGGTCCAGCCCTTGGGCGATTTCAGCACGATCATCGGCCAGCGCGGACGTGCTTTGCTGCCGTTTATGCGTGCATCCTGTTGATCCGACTTGATCTGTGCAATCGCCGCATCAAGCGCGGTTGCCATCGCTTCGTGCATCAGCGCTGGCTCATCGCCTTCAACAAAAATTGGTGTCCAGCCATAGCCGCGAAACAGCTGTTCAAGCTCCTCATGGCTAATGCGCGCCAGCACGGCGGGGTTGGCGATCTTGTAGCCGTTTAAATGCAGAATAGGCAGCACTGCGCCGTCGGTGGCCGGGTCAAGAAATTTGTTCGCGTGCCATGCGGTCGCCAGTGGCCCGGTCTCGGCTTCACCATCGCCGACGACGCAAGCGACGATCAATTCCGGGTTGTCAAACACCGCGCCAAATGCGTGGCTCAAGGAGTAGCCCAGCTCCCCGCCTTCATGGATGGAGCCGGGGCATTCGGGTGATGCGTGGCTAGGAATGCCACCGGGAAACGAAAACTGCAGAAACAGCTTTTGCAAGCCGACCAGATCCTGGCTGATATTGGGATATACCTCGCTATAAGTGCCCTCAAGATACGTGTTGGCGACCACGGTCGGGCCACCATGACCGGGGCCGCACACATAAATCATGTCCAAATCAAATTTTTTGATGATGCGGTTTAGATGCACATAGATAAAATTCTGGCCCGGTGTCGTGCCCCAGTGCCCGAGCAGCATGCGCTTCACATCTGTTAAAGCGAGCGGACGCTGTAACAGCGGGTTGTCGCACAGATACATCTGCCCGACCGACAGGTAATTCGCCGCGCGCCAGTACGCGTCAATGTTTTTAAGCAGTGCTGGGGCCAGTGTTTGTTGTGTGGGTTGTGTGGATGTACTCATGGCAATGTTTCTCCAGTTCGTGAGGTGTAGCCCAATACGCGACAAACAGATCGCGCAATCATTAATTCTTCGTCGGTGCGAATCACGTGCACTGAAATTTGGCTTGCGTTGCTTGATATCACCGCTGCATTTGCCGCGTTTTGTGCTGGGTCAAGCTCAATTCCTAAAAAGTCCAGGCCTGCGCAAATTCGCGCGCGCACAATCGCTGCGTTTTCGCCAATACCACCGGCAAACACCAAAGTATCGAGCCCGCCGAGGGCTGCCGCATAAGCGCCGATTTGTTTTTTCGCTTGATAGCAAAACAGCGCTACGGCTTCAGCGGCGCGCGCGTCAGTCGCCTCGCTTGCTAATAAATCGCCCATATCTGAGCTGGTTTCAGATACGCCCAGTAGCCCTGATTCGTGATTCACCATGGCGTCAAATTGCGTTGCCGTCATCTGCTCAGAGCGTTCCAGATAAGCAACGAGGCCAGGATCAATATCGCCCGAGCGCGTCCCCATGACCAAGCCGCTGGCGGGCGTGAAACCCATGCTGGTGTCGATGCTTAACCCGTCTTTTACCGCAGCCATGCTGGCACCGTTGCCCAAATGCGCAAGGATTACCCGCGCATTCGCTGCCGGTTTGCCGACGGCACCGGCTAGTTCTTCCAGCAAATACGCGTAGGACAACCCATGAAAGCCGTAGCGTCGCACGCCCTTCGCCGCAAAGCGTCGGGGAATCGCCATCATGCTTGCCACGCGCGGCATGTGTTGATGAAATGCGGTGTCAAAACAAGCCACTTGCGGCAATTTTGGCGCGCGTTTTCCCAACGCCTCAATCAGCGCAATCTCGCCGGGTAAATGATCGGGGTCTAACCACGCCAGTTGCTGCAGTTGGGCCATCAAGTCCTGCGTGATTGGCTCAGGTGCTGTGTGATCCATGCCGTGGACGATGCGATGCCCGATAGCCGTGATGCTTTCAAATACTTTTTGCGTATCAAACCACGCGAGCAATGCCGCTATCGCAGTTTGGAAATCGGTCGCGCCGCTGCAGTTGAGCTCGTGCAAAACGCCGTCGGCGTGACTGAAGCTTAAACGGGGGCTACTTAGCCCGATGCGATCCAGCTTGCCGCTGAGCTGACGCTGGAGCGTTGCGCCTAAGCGATAGTGTGCGAAGCGGATCGACGATGATCCGCCGTTTAAAGTCAGGATGCTGGGGCAAGTTGCAGTCATATTTTTAGCTTTTTTAAATCGGGGCGCATTAAATCGGGGCGCATTAAATCGGCGCGCATTAAATGGGAGCGCAGCGTAAAACTATGGCTGCAATGCGACAGCTTCGTCAATAATGCCAGGGGTGTCGGTGTGCAGGCGCACCGACGCTGCGCCGTTGTGCGTGTAATTTCCGAAATTCTGAGGAGAAAACGATGCAACTCGGCATGATTGGATTAGGGCGCATGGGCGCTAGCATGGTGCGGCGTTTGTTAAAGCATGGCCACGAATGTGTCGGCTACTCTCGACAGCCTGAGGTCGTGGCCAGCTTGGTCAGCGAAGGCGCGCAGGGGGCAAGCTCAATTGCGGAACTGGTGACGAAAATGGCTTGCCCGCGTGCGATCTGGATCATGGTGCCCGCCGACGCTGTCGACAGCGTGTTAAACCAATTGCTGGTGCACATCAGCCCAGGCGATATCGTTATTGACGGCGGTAATTCTTATTATCACGACGACATTTCGCGCGCTGAAAAGCTCGGCGCGTCTGGGTATCACTATGTCGATGTCGGTACCAGCGGCGGTGTGGCGGGTGTGGAGCGTGGCTATTGTTTAATGATCGGCGGCGAGGCGGAAATTGTTGCGCACCTAGAGCCCATTTTTGCGGCTTTGGCACCCGGCATAGGCGGCGCAATCCGCACGTTAGGCCGCAGTGGCGCAACGACCGATGCTGAAGCTGGCTTTTTGCACTGCGGGCCACATGGCGCTGGGCATTTCGTCAAGATGGTACACAACGGTATTGAGTACGGCATTATGGCTGCCTATGCCGAGGGCTTAAATATTTTGCGGCACGCCAACATTGGCGCACCAACCACTGCTGGTGCACCTGAGCATGGCGATGCTGAAACCACGCCCATGCGCCATCCTGAGTTCTACCGCTATCAGATGGATCTGCCCGAAATTGCTGAGGTTTGGCGGCGCGGCAGTGTAATTAGCTCGTGGCTGCTGGATCTAACCGCCAAAGCGCTGCTGCAAGATCCACAGCTGGCAGGCTTCGCTGGGCGCGTGTCTGACTCAGGTGAGGGCCGCTGGACGTTGATCGCAGCCATTGATCAGGCGGTGCCGACGCCCGTGCTTAGTGCGGCGGTGCATTCGCGCTTTGCTTCGCGCGGGGAGGCACATTTTGCCAATCAAGTGCTGTCGGCAATGCGCCACGAATTTGGTGGGCACGCCGAAAAGGCAAGTGCTCAAGTAGCGCAGAGCGCGATAGCACAAGCACACGTAGAGCTGGGGAAATCAGAGTGACTGACATGACCGAAGATGTCGTATTTTTAATCGACGTCGACAATACCTTGCTCGATAATGATCAGGTCATTGCCGATCTAAAATACTTCATAGAGCGCGAAATTGGCGCAGCTTGTGCCACGCGCTACTGGGAAATTTTCAACCAGATGCGAACTGAGCTGGGCTACGTCGACTATTTAGGCGCGCTGCAACGCTATCGAGTTGAGGTTGAAAACCGAAATGACGGGCAGAGCCATGAATTGCAGCAGCTGCCACGGATCGCAGGCTTTTTACTTGACTATCCTTTTTCCGAGCGACTGTATTTGCAGGCTTTACAGGTTATTCACCACCTCGGTCATTTTGGTCAGACAGTCATCCTCACCGATGGCGATATCGCGTTACAAGCGCACAAAATTAAGCGTGCAGGATTGTGGGATGCCGTCGGCGCACGCGTATTGATTTTCATACACAAAGAAAAAATGCTTGACACCGTCGAACGTCTTTATCCCGCGCGGCATTATGTGATTATCGATGACAAGCCCAGGATTCTTGCAGCGCTAAAAGCGCAATGGCAGGCGCGCGTGACGACCGTTCTGCCCATGCAGGGCCACTACGCGCTCGACCCTGTGGGGCTTGCAAAATTCCCTGCGCCAGATTTGATCATTAACGACATCCGCGCGTTGTTGGATATCGATTTGTCAGCCACGTTTGGAAATGCGACGGAAACCATGGAGCAGGCCGCATGAGCGCAAGCACGCAAAAACTACACGATCTTGGTCAAAGTATTTGGCTAGATAACATCAGCCGGGAAATGCTGAGTAATGGCGCGCTGGCTCGCTATATTTGGGATTGGTCGGTGACCGGACTGACTTCAAACCCGACGATTTTCGAGCACGCGATCGGTCAGGGTAATTTATACGACGAAGCCATTGCGGACTTGGCCCAGCAAGGCAAAACCAGTGAGCAAATTTTCTTTGCACTGGCGCTGGAAGATTTGCAAGCCGCTGCCGATTTGTTTCGCCCCGTTTTCGATGCGAGCAACGGCGTCGATGGCTGGGTTTCACTTGAGGTTTCGCCACTGTTGGCGAACGATAGCGCCAAAACGATACTAGCGGCGCAGTCGCTGCATAAGGCGGCTGCACGCCCGAATCTGTTCATTAAAATACCCGGCACGGCGGCCGGCCTTATTGCCATTGAAGAATCGATTTTCAACGGCGTGCCGGTCAACGTGACGCTGTTGTTTTCATGCGAACAATACCTCGCTGCATCGCATGCCTACCTGCGCGGCATTGAGCGGCGCATTGCAGCCGGGCTCGATGCAAAAGTAGCCTCAGTGGCATCGCTGTTTGTTAGCCGCTGGGATGTGGCGGTGCACAAGGAAATTCCGGCGGCGTTGCACAACCGCCTTGGCATCGCGATTGCAATGCGCACCTACAAAGCCTATCGCGATCTGCTTGTTTCACCGCGCTGGTTGGCGCTGGCTCAAGCCGGTGCAATGCCGCAGCGTTTGCTACTGGCCAGCACCGGCACGAAAGACCCGGCGGCAAGCGATACTTTGTATGTGCAAGCGCTCGCCGCACCCAATACCATCAACACCATTCCGGAAAAAACCTTGCGCGCCTTCGCCGAGCACGGTGCGGTTTCTGCGGTTATGCCGTTTGATGGCGGCAATGCTGCAGCGCTGCTAGAAGAGTTCAAACGCGCAGGCGTTAACGAGGCCGAACTAGCGGCGCGACTACAGCTTGAGGGCGCGGACGCGTTTACGGCATCGTGGCATGCGATGCTCGCGCGCATCGCGGAAAAATCTGCGCACTAACCAGGCATCCCATCAGTGACAAACAAGATCAGCCCACTGGCAGGTCAGCCTGCACCCGCAGCGATTTTGCTCGATATCCCAAAACTCATCACCGCCTACTACAGCGAAATTCCCGACCCATCGATTGCCGCACAGCGCGTTGCCTTCGGCACCTCGGGCCACCGCGGCTCGTCGTTTGATCTGTCGTTTAACGAGGCGCACATGCTTGCGATCACGCAGGCAATTTGCAACTACCGCGCCCAGCACAATATTTCTGGCCCACTTTTTCTAGGCATTGATACGCATGCCTTATCTCAGCCCGCCTGTGCCAGCGCGCTTGAAGTGCTGGCCGCAAACGGTGTCGAGGTGATGTTGGCGCAAGGCGACGAATACACACCCACGCCCGCCATTTCCCACGCGATCCTTGCGCACAACCGTGGGCGCGATGCCGCCTCAAGCGGCTTAGCTGACGGCATTGTCATCACGTCGTCGCACAATCCGCCCGAAAGCGGCGGCTTTAAATACAACGGCGTCAATGGCGGGCCGGCCGAGCAAAGCGTCACGACATGGATTGAACGCGCCGCTAACACCCTGCTTGAAAACAAGCTGATCGGCGTTAAGCGCCTACCGTATGCCCAAGCTTTGCGTGCGCCCAGTACGCATCGATATGACTACATTAGTGCTTACGTTGCCGATCTTGGCAAGGTGATCGACTTGGACGTGATTCGCGCGGCGAAGCTGCGCATCGGCGTCGACCCGCTGGGCGGCGCTGGTGTGCACTATTGGCCGCGCATCGCAGAACACTATCGGCTTGATTTAACGCTCACCAACGAGATCATTGACCCAACGTTTCGCTTCATGAGTTTGGACTGGGACGGACGCATACGCATGGATCCGTCCTCCGAGTTCGCGATGCAGCAGCTGATTGCGCAGAAGGATCGCTTCGATATCGCCTTCGCCTGTGATACCGATCATGACCGCCACGGCATCGTCACACCAAGCGCTGGCTTGCTGCCCGCCAACCACGCCCAGTCGGTGATGATCGACTATCTGTTTCAGCATCGGCCTCAGTGGGGAAGCCAATGCGCCGTGGGTAAAACCATCGTCAGCACGCGCATGCTCGATTTAATCGCCACGCGTTTGGGCCGCGCAGTGTTTGATGCGCCGGTCGGCTTCAAGTGGTTTGCGAGCGGATTATTCGATGGCTCACTGGGCTTCGCCGGTGAAGAAAGCGCGGGCGCCAGTTTTTTGCGCCGCGATGGCAGCGTATGGACGACCGACAAAGACGGCATCGTGCCCGCACTGCTGGCCGCCGAAATCACCGCACGGCGTGGACGCGATCCGGGTGCGTTGTACGCCGAACTTGCGCGCGAGTTCGGCAATCCAGTTGCCAGCCGCGTTGAGGCGGTTGCCACCGCTGCGCAAAAGCAAAAGCTCGCGGCATTGTCGGAACCTGACATCCACGCAAGCAAACTCGCCGGTGAGCCGATCATTAGCATTATCGACAAAGC
>Ga0105048_10012505_pt1 | contig 13313 bp, 9 predicted proteins | sample MAT05_FD_78382 | JGI IMG/M metagenome (GOLD analysis project Ga0105048, IMG submission 78382) | Freshwater microbial communities from Lake Fryxell liftoff mats and glacier meltwater in Antarctica - MAT-05 | ecosystem: Environmental > Aquatic > Freshwater > Ice > Liftoff microbial mat | place...
CATTTTTTTGGATCTCGAGTTCCATGCGCAGCAGCTCCTTCGTGTTTTCCGTGCAGATGCGCAGCAACTCGTTTACGTTGGTGAACATGGGTTTGTTCTCCACGATGATGCAGCAGTTGGGACTGATGCTCACCTCGCAGTCGGTAAAAGCATAAAGGGCGTCGATGGTTACATCGGGACTAACGCCGGGCTGCAATTCTATTTCAATATCAACATCGGCGGCTGTTTTATCAATCACCTTTTTGATCTTGATTTGTCCTTTGTCGTTGGCTTTGAGGATGGACTCGATCAGGTCGCTGACGTACACACTGAAAGGGATCTCGACGATTTGCAGCGTTTTTTTATCTATTTCCTTGATTCTTGCCCGCACGCGGATTTTGCCGCCGCGCCCGCCGCCGTTGTAATTGCTTACATCGACCATCCCGCCCGTGGGGAAATCGGGGAAGAGGTCCGATTTGCGGCCTTTCAACTGAGCTATGGAGGCTTTAATGAGCTCGATGAAGTTGTGGGGCATGATTTTCGTACTCAGACCGACGGCGATGCCTTCGGCACCCTGTGCGAGCACGAGTGGGAATTTCATGGGCAGGTTGACGGGCTCGCGTTTGCGGCCGTCGTACGTAAGTTGCCAAACAGTGGTATCGGGGTTGAAGGCTACGTCGAGCGCAAACTTGGTGAGGCGAGCTTCGATGTAACGCGCCGCTGCCGCCGAGTCGCCGGTGCGGTAATCGCCCCAGTTGCCCTGGCAGTCGATGAGCAGTTCTTTCTGGCCCATGTTCACCAGGGCTTCACCGATTGCAGCGTCGCCGTGGGGGTGGTACTGCATGGTTTGCCCGATAAGGTTCGCCACCTTGTGGTACCGACCGTCGTGCTGCTCGAACATGGCGTGCAGGATGCGCCTTTGCACAGGTTTGAGCCCGTCTTCAACAGCGGGCACGGCACGTTCGAGGATAACGTACGACGCATAATCGAGGAAGTAGTTTTGGTACATCCCCGATAGGGTAATCACACTGTCTTCGTTGTACGCCGAAATGGTAGGCGGTACGGAGGTATCTTTTTTGGACTTGGCCATTTTTGAATGCGAAATGCAGAATTCGGAATGCGGAATAGTCATCCCAGCAACGCGTGGGATCTACCCAGAATATTATGGAACAGTGGCAAAAATACGAATTTTTAATTTAATCTTAAAACAAATTGTTTTTTAAACATTTTTTGCAAAAAAATCCGTTTTTATCCGTGTTTGAAGATAGGTGTACCATTGCAATATCTGATGGTACACCTAATCTTAGAACACGGATAAAAAACGGATTTTATCAAGTTTCCCCTATAAGGTGTATTTTTGCCGGGATCCCACACCTTGCTGGGTAAATCCCACGCGTTGCTGGGATAAATTCCGCATTCCGCATTCTGCATTCCGCATTCAAAAATGGCCAAGAGCAAAAGAGGACAATTAAGTTTCAATTTCGACGACGAGCGCGTATCGAAGCTCATTGGCATGGTGTTTCTGTTTCTTGCCTTTTACCTATTCGTAGCCTTCACTTCTTATTTCTTTACCTGGGAAATAGACCACGATCTGGTTTTCCGGTTTTCTTGGGAAGTATTTTTGAGCGACACACAGGTTGACAACTGGCTCGGTCGTCTCGGCGCATTTTTGTCGGATTCCATCATGTATTGGGGTTTCGGCATCGCTTCTTACGGGTTGGTTTACCTGCTTTACAAATACGGCCTGTCGCTCATCCGCCGTTCGCCGCTGCATTACCTCACCTCAACCCTGCAACGCACGGCCATCTGGATGGTGGTGGTTTCGGTACTGGCATCTTTTTTCCTGCAATCGTTTGAATTTCCTTTCGGAGGTGTGTTTGGACAAGCGGTGAGCACCTACATCCAAAACTTTTTGGGCGTCCCCGGCACACTTGCTCTGCTGTTGTTTTCGCTTACGGCCGTGTTTGTATGGAACAACAATCCCAACCTCGACGAATTTACCTGGCGCCAGCTTTGGTTTGAAACCAAACAAGCCTGGAACGACCTGCTTTCCGGCAACTATGGAAAACGACGTGCGAGTATGCGCCCACCACCGCGTGCCACCGGCGCAACCTTCAGGGATACCGTCAACAACAAACCCGGTCCGGAAGCATCGCCCGCGCCCGAACGCGCTGAACCTTTTGAAATGCCTGTGGGGCAACTTGCGCTCGACCTGAGCAAGCGCAGCGCCCTGTTTGCCGATGTGCCCAAAAAAGAAGTGGTAAGAAACGGAGCCCTGGACCCCGACGATGCGGAGATGGAAATCAACATACCTTCCACGACGGCCCCTCCACCCGTTGAACCCGAAGACGCCAATGCTTACAAACCGCCTGTGCTGGCCGTCCAGGAAGACAACCCCAACCTCACCGAGCCCTACGACCCGACACTCGAATTGTCGCACTACGAGTACCCGCACCTGCAACTGCTTGCGGAGTATGAGCAACGCCTCGAAATAGACCGCGAAGAGCTGGAAAGCAACAAAAAGCAGATCATCGAGACGTTGCTGTATTTTAAAATTGAAATTGAAAAAATCAGGGCAACGATCGGTCCAACCGTCACCCTGTACGAAATCATACCTGCACGCGGTGTGCGTATTTCCAAAATCAAAAACCTGGAAGACGACATCGCGCTCAACCTTTCGGCTCTGGGCATCCGCATCATTGCGCCCATCCCTGGTAAAGGAACCATTGGTATCGAAGTGCCCAACAAAAACCGCCAGACGGTGGGCATGCGCGAAGTATTGATGAGCGACAAATTCAAACGCGCCAAAATGGAACTGCCTGTCGCACTTGGCAAAACCATTCAAGACGAGGTGTTTGTGGCCGACCTCACCAAAATGCCCCACTTGCTCATCGCAGGCGCTACTGGCCAAGGCAAATCGGTGGGCATCAACGTGGTGCTTATGTCGCTGCTGTACAAAAAGCACCCCTCGCAGGTCAAACTCATCCTCATAGACCCGAAAAAGGTGGAGCTTTTCCCCTACGCCCACCTCGAAAACCACTTCCTGGGTTATTTGCCCGATCAGCTTGAGCCCATCGTGACCGACACAACCAAAGTGGTGCACACGCTCAACTCGCTCATCATCGAAATGGAAACGCGCTACGACCTGCTCAAAAAAGCCGAAGTGCGCAACATTGCGGAGTACAACGACAAGTTCGTGGCACGCCGCCTCAACCCCAACAAAGGCCACCGTTTCCTGCCCTACATCGTGCTCATCATCGATGAATTTGCCGATCTCATCATGACCGCAGGCAAAGAAGTGGAGCTGCCCATCGGACGCCTCGCGCAGCTTGCCCGCGCCGTAGGCATCCACCTCATCATCGCCACCCAACGCCCATCGGTAAACATCATCACGGGTGTGATCAAGGCCAACTTCCCGGCCCGAATAGCCTTTAAAGTAGCCTCCAAAGTCGACTCACGCACCATACTCGACACAGGCGGTGCCGAACAACTCACCGGCCGAGGCGACATGCTACTCAATGTGGGAGGCGACATCATCCGATTGCAATCGGCTTTCGTAGATACGCCCGAAGTGGAACGTGTAATCGATTTCATTTCCAATCAACAAGGCTTCCCTGAACCATTCTTCCTGCCCGAATTCCATCCCGACAAAGATGGATCAGGTGGTGGTGCCAACTCCAAACAAATAAGTCTGAAAGACCTCGACGAAATGATGGAGGACGCCGCGCGCCTCATCGTGGAAACCCAGCACGGCAGTACCAGCATGATCCAACGCCGTATGAAACTCGGCTACAACCGCGCAGGCCGCATCATGGACCAGCTCGAAGGGCTCGGCATCGTAGGCCCTGCCGAAGGCTCCAAACCAAGGGAGGTTTTGTATTACGGCATGGATGAATTGGAAAGGTTCCTGACGGAGTTGAAGAACCGGAAGTAAATCAGGATTTTCAGGATTTGAGGATATTCAGGATGGATTAAATTGATTTTTGAGGATTTTACGCACTTTCCGTAAGGTTAAATGGAAAAACTACTAAAAATGGATTGGTTTGAGGCGTATTTTTCCAAACTGGAAATAAACCTCAATGATGCTTTTGTTACCGTAAAAAAACGGGAATGGACGCCTGATAATTTTAAGTTTGCTACCGCAGTATCGGTTATGGCTTCATCGCGCATTGAGGGTGAAACGCTGGAAGTGGAGAGCTATGTAAAGCATAAGGTTTTGGATGTAGAATACCTGCCCAACCTAACCGAAAAGCCCAATGATTTGTATGCCGCTTATGAGTTTGCCAGAGATCACAAGCTGAGTCTTTCCAATTTTTATACAGCTCATGGCATTGCTACACAGCATCTATTGCCTGAAACACAAAGAGGCAAAGTCCGTACAGGCAATATGCTCATTATGGACCACCAAGCAAAGCGCGTGCAATACGAAGCGGCGCCTTCGGCCATTGTAAAGGAAGAGTTTAAACTTTTTTGGAAAGAAGTAGATGACTTGCTTGCAGCAAAATTGAGTTTGGAGGAGGTTTTCTATTTTGCTTCAACCATCCATTTGGTCTTTGCAAAAATCCATCCTTTCAATGATGGAAACGGCAGGACAGCACGACTTTTAGAAAAGTGGTTTTTGAACAGTCATTTGGGTAAAAAAGCATGGTATGTTACAAGTGAACTCTACTATTACAACAACATACAAGTCTACTACAACAACCTGGAACGCATTGGTTTATTCTATGATGCGTTGAAATACGATCAATCACTGCCCTTTTTGCTTATGCTTCCAAAGGCATTGGAATCACAATACAACAGCATCTAAAACCTCCAAATATCATGAATAATCACCCCCACAATAATCGCTGAGGGTATGTAAAAAATCTTCGTCTGCAAGGCAGGGAATACCGCAACACTCAACATGGCACCACCCAGGAAACTAACCATAATGATTAGGCGCAACGAAGCTTCGCGTTGGATGATCCGGCGTTTTTCGCCTTCAGAATGGAAGAGTTCCGCAATGTCCACCCCGAGTTCGTTCACCACCCCTGTTATTTGACTGGCTTTAATGAGTGACGATGTGGTGAGGCTCACCATCGCGTTTTGTATGCCAATGGAAAAAAGCACCATGGCCGGGAAAATGACGGGGTGCAGGGTGGTCGATTCACTTGGCGCGTAAGCCACCCAAGCAAAAATAAACGAAACAACCAATAAAGGAAACAGGTGCAGGTAGCGTGATTTGTTGAGTTTTTCGCGCTCAACGCAAAAGCCGGCAAAAAAGCCACCCATGAAAAAAGCGAACAGCCACAAAAAAATGGATCCGGCGGTATTGAGGCGGCCCAGGTAAAGGTCTTGGGCGATCTGCGGCAACAAACCTGTGATGTTGGTTACCACCACCGAAAAAGTCATCAAACCCGCATAAATCACGATGCCCGAGCTGAATGGGTAGATGAAGGCAAAAAACATTTTGACACGGAACGACTGTCGCCGCGTCTTGGGCAGATCGCGCAGAAGCGACCACAACTGAAAGCTTGTTTTTTTCTCTGTTTCCATCATTTCTACAAAGGAAACGATTTTTTCAACAAAGCGTTTACCTCTCTGTTAACGAACCCTTTAAGATTTTAACAATATTTCATAAAACCATAACAACCTTTAAGAACAAAGTTGCATCCTTGCCCCCAATCTTGTGGTCATATTCAATACAATACTGGAAAATCATGAAAACTTTCTTTCGTTTCGCCCTCTTGTTCGTAGCCGTAGCCATTACCGTACCCGCTTGCCGCAGCAGCCAGAAAATGATTGAAAACGGCGACTACGACGCCGCCATCGATTTCTGCGTGCAAAAACTGCGTGGCAAAAAGAATAAAAAATACGATTACGTGAAAGGCCTGGAAATGGCTTTTCAAAAAGCCAATGCCCGCGACATAGCCAACATCGATCGCCTGAAATTGCAAAACCGCGAAGAAAACTGGACGCAGATCCACGACAAGTACAAGGGCATCGAGAGGCGCCAAAACAAAGTTCGCCCATTCATGCCCCTGCGTGCGAAAAACGGCTACACCGCCCGTTTCAACTTCATCGACGTGAGCCGTGGGGAAAATGAAAGCCGCGAACAAGCCGCAGCTTTCCTCTACACCAAAGCAGAAGCCCTGCTCGAACGCGGCAAACGCGGCGAAAAACTTGCAGCCCGCGACGCGTATTACACCCTGCGCGACATCGAAAAAAAGTACTACAACACTTACCGCGAGAAGGACAGGCTTATGCGCGAAGCGCGCAATTGGGGCACTTCGTTTGTTTTGTTCGAAATGAAAAACCAATCGGGTAAAATCCTGCCCTCCCACCTCAACGACCGCTTGGGCGCCGTAGCCGACCCAAGCCTGAACGAGGAATGGAAACAGTTCATCTTCGAAGCCGAAGAAGGAGTAGATTACGACTACTTCGCCACCCTGCGTTTCCGCAACATCGATGTGAGCCCCGAACGTGTGCACGAACGCAGCTATGTGGATGAAAAACGCATCAAGGATGGCTGGGAATACGAATACGACGCCAAAGGGAATGTGAAGAAAGACTCGTCGGGCAACGACATCAAAAATCCTAAATACATGATCATTCGTGCCGAAGTGCTCGAAGTTTTCCAGTCCAAAGCAGCCCGCGTAGGCGCTACCCTCGACATCGTGGACGGCCCTACCCGCAAACGCCTTGACTCGGACGACATGGCCACCGAAGTGATTTTTGAAAACTACGCCTCCACCTTCCGCGGCGACGAACGTGCGCTCAGCGACGAATCGAGACTGCGCATAGGCAACCGTCCACTGCCGTTCCCCACCGACGCCGACATGATCCTACAGGCCGCCGACCGGTTGAGGCCGCAACTGCGGGATGTGTTGAGAAGGAACAATGCGATTTTTTAAGGTGACTTCTTCGACAATGGAGGAGAAGTCATCTCGTCCTATCCGTCACAAACGCCACCAAATCCCTCAACGCCGTCCGGTATTCCGACTCGGGCGCTTTTTCCAGCAACGCAAAAGCTTCGTCGCGGTAGCGGTACATGGCGGCCTGAGCGTATTCGAGACCTCCACTGTTGCGTACGAGGTGAATAACCTCGTCCACCTTATCCCGTTCCTCGCTGTGGTTTTTCACGATGTTGAGGATGTGGCGGCGGGTAGTGCGGTCGGCGTGGGAGAGGGTGTAGATGAGGGGCAGGGTCATTTTTTTTTCCTTGATGTCGATGCCGAGGGGTTTACCTACGTTGTCGGTGCCAAAATCGAAGAGGTCGTCGCGGATTTGGAACGCCATGCCTGTTTTTTCTCCAAAGAGCCACATGTTGCGGCGTGTTTCGTCGTCAGATGCGGTACTGGTGGCACCAGCGCAGCAGGCTGCGGCAATGAGCGAGGCTGTTTTTTGGCGAATGATTTCGAAATAAACGTCTTCACGGATGTCGAGTTTCCGTGCTTTTTCCATTTGCAGGAGCTCCCCTTCGGCCATGTCGCGCACGGCCTGGCTCACGATTTCGAGCAGGCGTACTTCCCCGTGCCGAATGCTGAGCAAGAGGCCTTGGGAGAGTAGGAAATCGCCTACGAGCACGGCGATTTTGTTTTTCCAGAGGGCGTTGATGGAGAAAAATCCGCGGCGTTCGTTGGCGTCGTCCACCACGTCGTCGTGCACGAGCGTGGCGGTATGCAGCAGTTCGACAAGCGATGCGGCGGTGTATGAAGCTTCGTTGATGGGACCGAAAAGGCGGGCGCTGAGCAAAACAAGCATGGGACGCACCTGTTTGCCTTTGCGTTGCACGATGTACCAAGTGATTTTGTCGAGCAAGGGCGTCTTGCTGCGCATGGCGTCGCGGAAGCGGTCTTCAAAAATATCGAGTTCGCGGGCGATGGGCTGTTTGATGGCTTCCAGAGACATATCGCGCAGGGGCGGGAATTTTCAAAAAAAATTGAAAGTAATGAAAGAATAACAGACGTGAAGGTAGGAAGGTTGTGTGAAATGGTTGGATTAGTTCGGTGTGGCTGGCTGAATGTTTTGTCTTTTGGCGATATCGGCTCGGAAAGCAGACAAGTTTTTTAAGGTTTTTTCATTTTTCTGGCGTTCGTCCAGCGTTTTGGGGTTGGGTATGGTGTCTACTTTGTCGAGCCAGGATTCGGCTTTTTGAAAATCGCCGAGTTGCGTCCAGCCGTAAGCGAGGTTGAATTTACCTTCGTCGTAACGCGGGTTGATGTCGATGGCTTTTTCGAGCAGGGGAATGGCTTCCTGGTTTCTTTTCAGTGTCAGCAAGGCTGAAGCGTAGTTGTTGATCACCTGAAACGACCAGGGGTTGAGGTGGTAGGCGCGTTCGAGGTGGTTGAGGGCTTCTTCAGGTTTGTTGTTTTTGAACGCTGCAAAACCTGCATACCAAGCCATGGGGACCACCACTTCATTGTATTTGTTCCAGGTATTTTCGGCTAGCAGGGCTTCTTTTTCCACTTCAGTCCATTTGCCCTTGGCTTGAGCGTTGAAAGCTTTCAAATAATGCCTTTCGCTTTCGTATCGTTTCCAACCCATCAATAGGTTGAAAAGCAATCCGAAAGTCGCGAGGGAAAGCAGCAGCATCCGCATGTCGGCTCCGGGCTTCCAGATGCTGCGCAACAATCTGGTGTTGCGGCATTCGTAAGCCACGAGGGCCAGGAAAATTGCCCAATACGCCTGCATGTCGATGCGTTCGCGTGGAAAATCAAAAGACTGAATCACCGCGTAGCCCACCAAGCCGCCTCCGGCAAACAAAAGACGTCGTTTGGATGGCCCGTCGACACTCCGGTGCAACGTATACGCGGCCAAAACAAGTGGCAGGAAAAGCAACATGCCGTACATCAGTGCTCCAGGTAGGCCCAATTCGCAACGTATTTCAAGTAGGTCGTTGTGAACCCGGGTGAACACCACGTTTTTTTCCATCATGCGGTAAGCGCCCTGCAAACTTTTGGAGGGGAAAAGGAATTTCCAGCTGCCGTTGCCCATGCCGTACCAGGGAGTATCGTCGATGAGTTCCTCTGTTTTGTACCAAACGAAACGGCGCTCCAAAGCCGAAGCGCTCTCCATGTAGGTAGCCGGATTGAGTCGTTCGGCCAAACTGCTGCCTTTGCCTTTAAAGGTAACAAAAGCAATACCTGCCACCACAACCAACGCCAACAACGGCAACACCCGCCGAAAAAACACGGGTTTAAATTCCGGGTCGCTCATCAAGCGTCCGACCAGGTAAAACAAACCGGCTGCAACCAATGTCAGGTACACGGCTCGGGTTTGCAGTAGAAAGATGAGGACCAAAAGCAGCGCTGCCAGCAACAGGGTTGGGCGTTTGTACATGCCCGAAACCCGGCCTACACCGAGCAACATAAGCAGGAAAAACAAACTGTTGCTGGCAAGTCCTTTGTTGCCCGACATGCCGATGGTGTAACGGTACAAGGCATCGTTGTCGAGCCCGCCACCAGTGGAGGCCAAGGCCAATTGTACCCCGAGAACCAAAACCGAAAGGGCTGCCAGTATCAGGGCAATTTGGTGCAAGGTTCGCAAGGCCAGTATTTCGCTGGCAAACAGAGATTCTTTCACCAAAAAGTATACAAGTACAAAAAGCAGAACTTTTTGGCTGAAAAAAAGTGCTTCGGCTTCGCTGAAGGCCCAGGAAAATGATGCCAGATTCAGGGCGTAAAAAGCGATCAAAAGCAGGTCGAAAACCTGCAACGAAGCGCCAGCGTTGGTTTGCCAACGTTTCCACAACAAACCCAAAACCAGCAATAAAACAGCGGAAAGGAACAAAAAACGGGGTGTAAGGAACATATCCGGAACACCCGTTGTAAAAAATAGGGCACTGCTTCCCAGCACCAGCCAAAGCGCTATGGGATAAGCATTGGAGGGTTGGGAAACAGGAGCGGTTTGTTTCTGGCGCATGGAGACTTGACTTGTTGGCTCGAAATTACACGGGTTTTAGTTTCTTTGCCGCCGTGAAGTTCAAATTTTGCAAACTTCACACGACGAAAACCCACGTTCTTATGCTTATTTTTAAAAAAGTAGCCGATGTACAGCGCTGGCTCAACAGCCGCCGCAAAGCTGGTGAACGCGTGGGCTTCGCTCCCACCATGGGCGCTTTGCACCAGGGCCACCTCGATCTGATTCGTTTGGCCAAAAACGACGGCACACTGGCTGTTGCCAGTATTTTCGTCAATCCTACCCAGTTCAACGATCCTAAGGACCTTGCCAAATACCCGCGCTTGCCGGAAAAAGACATTCCGCTGCTCACCATCGCAGGTTGCGACGTGCTTTTTATGCCCGATGTGGAAGATGTATACCCGCCCGGCATCGAGCTAACGGTTAAACTCGATTTCGGCCAGCTCGACGAAGTGATGGAAGGTGTGTTTCGCCCCGGGCATTTCATAGGCATGGCCACTGTGGTGAACCGCCTGCTCAACATCGTGCAGCCCGACCGGTTGTACATGGGACAAAAAGATTACCAGCAACTCAGCATCGTGCGCGACATGCTGCGTCAACTCGGCTCACCAGTCGAACTGGTGATGTGCCCCACACGGCGGGAACTTGACGGATTGGCCATGTCGAGCCGCAACATGCGCCTTACACCCGAAATGCGCGCCACCGCCCCCGTTATTTACCAAACCCTGCAATGGGCCTGCGAAGCATTCAACGGCAGCAACGCCAAAGCCGTGGGCGCCGAAGCCATGCAAAAACTCGCAGATGCCGGTCTCAAACCCGAGTATTTTGATCTTGTAGACGGGATTTTTCTCCTGCCCGCCACGCCGGAAACTGAAATGGTGGTTGCCTGCGTCGCAGCTTGGGCAGGCGAGGTTCGGCTTATTGACAACATGGTCGTTTAAAGCCTGGCTGCGTTTTTCATTACAGATTTACACAGAGTTTCACAGAGGAAACACAGAGTTGCACACACATTAGCTCAACGCTGTGCTTCCTCTGTGAAACGCTTTTCAAATCTATGGTGAAAACGCAGACATGCTTTTTCACAAGCCCAACTTTAAACTTTAAACTTTAAACTTTGAACTTAACTTTGCGGCATGTCCACCAAATTTCATGGGTTGCGTGTGCGCGATGTGCGGCGCGAAACACCCGATACCGTATCCATAGCATTTGAAATTCCGGCCGATTTGGCGCAGGAATACCGTTTCACCCAAGGCCAGTACCTGACGATTCGCACGCACCTGAACGGTGAAGAAGTGCGCCGTTCGTATTCCATTTGCAGTGGCACGCACGACGGCGAGTTGCGTGTGGCGGTGAAAAAAGTACATGGAGGTTTGTTCAGTTCTTTTGCCAACAAAATACTTCAGCCGGGCGACATGCTTGAGGTGATGCCACCCATGGGCCGTTTTTTCGTGCCGCTCGACCCTGCCAAACGCGGACTGTACGTGGCTTTTGCGGCAGGAAGCGGTATTACGCCCATCATGAGCCTGATAAAAACGACCCTTGTAGAAGAGCCGAACAGCCAATTCATGCTTTTTTTCGGCAACCGGGGGTTCGACCACATTATTTTCCGCGAACAACTTGATTTGCTGAAAAGTACGTACCCCGACCGCTTGTCGGTGCACCACGTGCTCAGCCGCGAATCGCTGAGCAGCAAGTGGTTTCAAGGCCGTCTCGACGGTGAAAAGTGCCGCAACTACGGCCGCATGTTTTTCAATCCCACGGAGGTTGATGCCTTTTTCCTCTGCGGTCCCGAAGAGATGACTTTCGGCGTGAAAGACGCCCTGGAAAGCATGGGCGTTGAAGCTGGACGCATCCACATGGAATTGTTCCTGGCGCCCGGCGCCACCAAACCCAAAATTGAGCACACCGAGCCGCGCGAAAGTTTCGACGCTTCCATTCGGGTGATTCAGGACGGTATGGAGTTCGATTTTGCCCTTTCTTCCGATGGCAGTACCCTCCTCGATGCCGCCATGCGTGCCGGGGCCGATTTGCCTTTTTCCTGCAAAGGCGGCGTGTGCAGTACATGCAGGGCAAGAATTTTGGAAGGAGAAGTAGAAATGGAAGTAAATTACGGTCTGGAACCCGACGAACTGGCCGCAGGCTACGTGCTCACCTGTCAGTCGCACCCAAAAACGAAACGGGTGGTGGTAAGCTTCGACCTTTGACCAGGATTTTAGGGATTTTGAGATTGGGATTTGGGGATTTGGAAGATTGGATTGGATTAAATAATGCGAAGTCAAATGCCCGGAGTAGTTTCAAATCCTCATCATCCCAATCCCATTAAAATCCATCCAATCGAGAATCCAACCCAATCACCCAAATCCATGCAATCCCATTCAAATCCAATCCCAAAAATCCCTTAAATCCGGGTTAAGACCATGCGCCCACTCTTCAAAATACGCGACAAAGGTTATTACGGTTTCATCGATGCTGCCGGCAGTATCGTGGTGGAACCGCAGTACCTGGAAGCGGGGGAGTACCACAATGGTTTTACTCAGGTACGTGTAAACGGCATGTGGGTACCAATGGATGCTTTGGGAAGGTTGTTTTTGAAAAAGATGTACAGGTTTGTAGGTCCGTTTGAAAGCGGACTGGCGCGTGTGCAAGTAGTTCAGCATTGGGGATACATCGATGTTCGGGGCAACGATGCCACGCCGGTGATTTTTGATGCCGCCGGTGATTTTTCCGAAGGGTTGGCCATGGCATCTTTCGACGGGCATACGGGATTTATTGATGCGACCGGAGTATTTATGATTCGTCCGCAGTTTGAAGCCGCCGGTGATTTCAGGGGTGGACAGGCGCCAGCAGCCCTGAATGGTCTTTGGGGCTTTGTGGACAAAAAAGGCGCTTGGGTGATCGAACCACAATGGGACAACGCCCGCCCGTTCGAGGGCAATGTGGCCGTGGTGGTCCGCGGCGAGCGCTGGGGCCTGGTGAATAAAAAAGGCGAAGAAGTGGTGCCGACACAATTTTCCTTTGTGCAGGGGCACAGCCACGGCGAATTTTTCAACGGTATGGCCTTGGCATACAGTGATGGCAAATACGGCTTCGTAAGTCAGGATGGCCGCGTGGCCATTGAACCCATGTTCGACCTGGCTGGCGACTTCGGCGAAGGCCTTGCACTCGTGGAAATAAACGGCGCTTACGGCTACGTGGACTCCACTGGACGCCTTGCCATCACACCCAAATACGAAGACGCGGGGGTTTTCTCTGACGGCCTCGCCCAGGTGCGCAGCAACGGCCGCTGGGGGTACATCGATACGGAGGGTAAATTTGCCATCACACCTTTTGCCGATGCCGCCACACCTTTCCGCGATGGGCTGGCACTTGTTGTGAACGAAGGCAAATGGCAGTACATCGATCGGTTTGGGGGAATAGTGTGGAGGGAAGATTAA
>Ga0105048_10012508_pt1 | contig 13310 bp, 8 predicted proteins | sample MAT05_FD_78382 | JGI IMG/M metagenome (GOLD analysis project Ga0105048, IMG submission 78382) | Freshwater microbial communities from Lake Fryxell liftoff mats and glacier meltwater in Antarctica - MAT-05 | ecosystem: Environmental > Aquatic > Freshwater > Ice > Liftoff microbial mat | place...
AAGACCATGCCCGTCCGCTGGACGCCCACCCCTCGCGCCGAGGCCGCCACCGGCTGAGGCCCCTCACCACGAAATCTCGGCGCTCATGGTCGGATCCGGTCATGAGCGCCGAGATTTCGCATGCGGGGCGCGCCGATCACAGCTCGGCGATGAGGACCGCGGGGTCGGGCGACGGCGGTCCGTCGATCTGCCACGAACCACGCGTCTCGACGAACCGGTACCAGAGGCCGCTGGGTCCGACCCGGAGCTGGATGCCGCGGCCGTCGAGGCGGTTGTGCTCCGCGGTGACCCGCCAGCCGACGGGCCGGTCGGCGCCGCCGCCGCCGGCCGCGCCCTCGAGCGCCCGGCGGCCCTCGTCGATCCAGTCCTCCGGCGCCGGCCAGGTGCGGACCGTGACCTGCACCCCTTCGCGCTCCCCGTGCTCCCAGGCGATGCCCAGCGCCGCGAGCTCGCCACGCGGCACACCGGACCGGTCGGCCAGCGTGGCGAACATCGGGGTGCCGAGCACCGAGGACGTGATGCGACCCAGATCCTCGTCGAGATCGAGGTCGAGCCCGGAGCTGGCGGCACCGATGGCCAGACCCCATGCGCGCCGGGCGGCGTCGGCCGCGAGCCGGTGGAGCTCGTTCGCCTGCACCCCGCTGTGCGCGGGTGGGGCGATGGCGGCCCGAGCCGGGATGCCGGGCTGCTCGGGGGGCGTGACGACATCGAGCGCCCAGAGGTCGTCGGCGGTGGTCTGGGACCTGGTGTAGGCATCGCGGGCGACGACGCCGGCCGACGGCGGCAGGTCCTCGTCGTCGCCCTCGCCCCCGTCCTCGTCCGAGACCGCCCCGCCCCGCCCTGCCCCGGCCGCGGAGCCGGCCTCGGATGCAGCATCGGTCGCGGCCGCCCGGCGCGCGGCGCGAACCGACGAGAGCAGCTCGCGGCGGGTCTTGCCCCGCAGGTGGAAGAGCTCGAAGGGGTCGTCGTCGAGCAGGTCGGCCACCAGGTAGCAGACCGCGGCGGCGTGCTTGCACGGATCGGCCCAGTCCGCGCAGGTGCACGACGGGGTGAGCTCCCCTGCGTCGGGCAGGAGGTCCACCCCGACCGACGCGGCGTCGTCGACGATCTCGGGGTGCAGCTCGCCGGCGAAGAGCGCCGCCGCGTGGCCGGCCCGGCCGGCGATGGCGCCGACCAGCGCGTCCCACTCGTCGGCGGTGAACTCGCGGACACCGAGGCGCACGTCGTAGGGCGCGCGTTGGCGGCCCTGGACCCGAGCGTCGACCCCGCCCGGACCGACCGCGAGGTCGGCGACCCGGTTCTCGCGGGCGTAGGAGCGGCCGCGGGGCAGGCGACTGGTGTCGAGCCGCGCCCGCCCCTCGAGGGCGCGCACCCAGGCCCGCCCCCACCAGGTGGCACCGAAGTTCGGTGACCGGCGCCTCACCGATCGTCCCCCACCGACGACGCCGAGGCCCCGACGGGACCGGGCGACGAGGCCGGGACGGCACCGGGCGACGAGGCGGAGATCGAGTCCGGGCTCGAGACCGGGCTCGAGCCGGCGACGGTGAGCGACGCCCCGTAGGACAGGGCCCGCAGCGACACCAGGTCGGTGAGCTCGTCGTCGGAGAGGTCGCCGATCCACCCCTCCCCGGAGCCGATCACCGACTCGGCGAGCTCGCGCTTGGCCGCGAGCAGCAGCGCCACCCGGTCCTCGATGGTCCCCTCGGTCACCAGCTTGTGGACCTGCACCGGTCGGTCCTGGCCGATGCGGTAGGCACGGTCGGTGGCCTGGTCCTCGACCGCAGGGTTCCACCAGCGGTCGTAGTGGACGACGTGGGTGGCACGGGTGAGGTTGAGCCCCGTGCCCCCGGCCTTGAGCGACAGGAGCATCACCGGAGCCCGGCCGGCCTGGAACTCGTCGACCATCAGCTCGCGCCGCCGGGCCGGCACCCCGCCGTGCAGGAAGCGCGTCGCGATCCCGGCGTCGGCCAGGTGGCGTTCGAGCAGCAGGCCCATCTGGACGTACTGGGTGAACACCAGGACCGAGTCGCCCTCGGACACCACGACCTCGAGCAGCTCGTCGAGCGCGTCGAGCTTGCCCGACCGGCCGTCGAGCGGGCCGTCCTGGCCCAGGAACTGCGCGGGGTGATTGGTGATCTGCTTGAGCATGGTGAGCAGCCGCAGCACCAGGCCGCGGCGGGCGAAGCCCTGCTTCTCCTTGATCGCCTCGAGCGACTCACGCACCGTCGCCTCGTACAGGGTCACCTGCTCGACCGTGAGCGGGACGATGAGGTCCCGCTCGGTCTTCGGGGGCAGCTCCGGGGCGATCCCCGGATCGCTCTTGCGCCGACGCAGCAGGAACGGGCGCACCACGCCCGCGAGCCGCTCGGTGGCCAGCGGGTCCTGGTGACGCTCGACCGGGACGGCGATGGTGCGCCGGAAGATCTCGAGCGGCCCGAGCAGGCCGGGGGTGGTCCAGTCGAGGATGGACCACAGCTCGGTCAGGCGGTTCTCGACCGGCGTGCCGGTGAGGGCGATCCGGCTCGGCGCCGGGATCGCCCGCAGCGCCCGGGCGGTGCGCGACAACGGGTTCTTGGCGTGCTGGGCCTCGTCGGCGACCACCATCCCCCACGCCACCGCGGCGAGGTCGCCGACATCGCGGCGCAGCAGCCCGTAGGTGACGAGCACCATCTCGTCGTCGGCGATGTCGTCGAGGTGGCGATCGCCACCGTGGAACCGACGGACCGGCACGCCGGGAGCGAACCGGTTGATCTCGCGCTCCCAGTTGCCCAGCACCGAGGTCGGGCACACCACGAGCGTCGGCCCGTTGCGCTCCCCCGCACCGGGTACCGAGGGGTCCTGATCGACCGAACCGGCTCTCGTGCTCGACCCCTTCGGCGGGTGGCGGTGGACGTGGAGGGCGATGAGCTGCACGGTCTTGCCGAGGCCCATGTCGTCGGCGAGGCAACCACCGAGGCCGAGGTCGGTCATCGCCGCCATCCAGGCCAGCCCCCGTCGTTGGTAGGGCCGCAGCGTGGCGACGAGACCATCGGGCTCGTCCATCTCGTCGGGCGCGTCGCCGCCGACGGCTCGCAACCGCTCGGCCAGCGTGGCGAGGGGTCCGTCCTCGACGTCGACGCCCACCTGCTCGCCGTCGACCACGAGCGATCCGGTGAGCGCTGCAGCCAACGCGTCGCCGGCGCGGAGCTGGGATCGTGAGCGCAGCCGCTCGAGCAACGTGGGGTCGGCCCGGACCCACCGACCCCGCAGTCGGATGAGCGGACGCTTGGCCTCGGCCAGCTCGACGAGCTCGGCGTTGGTGAGCGGCGTGCCGTCGATGCTCGCCTGCCAGTCGAACGAGACGAGCGTGTCGAACGTGAAGCCGGCGGGGTTGTCCGAACCGGGCTCGGGCGACCGCAGGTTGGCGCGCAGCTCGACGGCGGCCTCGAAGACGCCCGACGGCCACAGGACCTCGAAGCCCACCGCGGCGAGGTCCTGGGCCGGTGGGCCGAGCAGCTCGAACGCCTCCTCGTCGGTGATGTCGAGTCGCCCGGGGCGGGCGTCGTGCAGCGCCCGCTCGAGCGGCGGCCAGACCGACGCGCCCCGCCGCAGCGCCAGCAGGAGGTCGACCTCGGCCTGCTCGCCCATCCTGGCGTGGACGGACGCGGGCGCGGTCCACAGATCCGCGGCGTCGATCACGAGCGACGGGTCGACACGGGAGCGGAGCTGGAGCACGGCCCGCACCGGTGGGACCGCGTCGACGGGGCCGTCGTCGTCGGACCGCGCCGCCGGGTCGAGCGCGTGGTCCAGGTCGAGCCCGACGTCGCCGAACGGGATCTCGAGGCGGATCCCCGGGTGCGCGCCCGCACCGATCCCCAGGTCGTGCTCGACCTGGGTCAGCCACGGCTGCAGGGCACTGATCTCGTGGCGCTCGGGACCGGCGAAGACCCCGCCCTCGACCAGGTAGGGGGTGGCGGCGGTGCGCACCATCACGTCGGCCACCGCGTCGACCGCCTGGCGCACCAACCAGTCGGGCGAGGCGATGCGCCGCGGGCCCGATCCCGACGGGTTGACCGCCAGGGCGTGGGCGACCGCCGGGAGGGCGGCGGCCAGGACATCGAGGTGCTGCTGATCGGTGGGGTCGAGGAGGCCGAGGCGCCACGTGTCGAACCCGCTCGGCGAGATCGACGGGATGAGCCGGCCGCGGGCGACCAGATCGGTGCCGAGGCGGGCGGCCACCGCCCAACCGGCGAGCGAGGCCGTGACGTCGTGGCTCGGGGTCAGCTCGACGAGCCAGTCGAGCGCCAGCCGCCAGGGGACGAGCAAGGCGGACACCACCGTCGTGCGCACCCGCGACCCGGCCGGGAGCACCAGCTCGATCGGTCCGACCGTGAGCTGGTCGCGCCGGTCGGCGAGCGGCCCGTCGGTGACCGACACCGGCTCCTCGGGGCGGTCTCGGTCCCACAGCGCCAGCGTCGAGAACCGCAGCGGGTCCCCCGGGACGAACACCGCCTCGGCTGTTTCGGCGGTCGAGGGGGCGGTGACCGACGGACGAGACATGGACCGATCAGCCTACGGGCTCGCTGCCCCACCTCCCCCCAACCTCCGGTGCCTCCTCGCTCCGGGTTGCCGCGACGACGTCAGCCGATGAGCGCGACGACGGTGTGGAGGACGAGGCCGGCGAGGGCACCGACGACGGTGCCGTTGATGCGGATGAACTGGAGGTCGGGGCCGAGGAGGAGCTCGAGTCGGCTCGCGGTCTCCTCGGCGTCCCAGCGGGCGATGGTGCTGCTCACCAGGCCGCCGATCTCGCCCTGGAAGCGGTCGACGCCGTACAGCGCCGCCGTCTCGAGACTGTGCTGGGCCTTCTCGGCCAGGACGGGGTCGTCACGGAACCGGGCGCCCAACGTCATGATCGCCCCGGTCAGGCGCTGGCGGAGCTGCGAGTCGGGATCGGCGGCCTGCGCCCGCAGCTGCTCCTTGGCGTCGCGCCAGATCGCGGCGATCCACTCCTGGGTCTCCGGTTGGGCCAGGACGTCGTGCTTGAGGCGCTCGCCCCGCTCGATGTAGGCCGGGTCGTGTTCCAGGTCGTGGGCGAGCACGACCAGGCGGGCCTCGAACGCGGCGCGCAGGTTGTGCTCACGGTCCTCGAGCATCTCGCCGATCACGGTGTGGGCCGCGGCGATCAGCCGCTCGAAGATGCGGTCCTCGGCCGCGTTGGGGAGCCACCAGGGCGACTTGCCACCCAACTTCGTGCGCAGCTGCTCGTCGTTCTCGATCAGGTAGCGGTCGAGCTCTCGGAGCGCCACGTCGAGCGCCTGCTCGTGCCGACCATCGCGGATGGCGAACCGCAGCGACTTGCCCGCGAGCGGCGAGAGCGGGACCGTCTCGAGCCGCTCCTGGACGAACCGCTGCATCACCCGGTGCACGTCCTCGTCCCGGAGCAGGTCGACGACGGTGACCGCGCCACCCATGACCTCGGCTGCGACCTTCGACGCGTTGTCCGGCATCACCAGCCAGTCGGCCAGTCGGGGGATGACCTTGGCGGCACGGAGCCGGGTGATGATCGCCTCGCGGGTCAGGAAGGCGTCCTGGATGAAGCCGCCGAGGGTGGCGGCGAACTGGTCCTTGCGCTCGACCACGATCGCCGTGTGCGGGATCGGGATCCCGAGCGGGTGCCGGAACAGGGCCACCACGGCGAACCAGTCGGCCAGACCGCCGATCATCGCCGCCTCGGCCATGGCCTGGACGTAGCCCGCCCACGTGTTGTCGCCACCGAACACGGTGACGAGCACGAACACCACCGTCACCGCGGCGAGCAACGCCGTGGCCCGTCGCTTCATGAGCTGCAGGCGACGGCGGCGGGCGGCTTCGCCGCTCACCTCCGGCGCCAGGTCGGGCGCCGCGTCCGGGGCCACTGCCGTGTCGGTCATCCCCAGGTTCTACCCGGCCCCGGGCTGGTCGCGACGCGATCGGGTGCGAACCGAACCGGCGTCAGACCTTGGCGGCGGCGAGGAGCTCGTCGAGCGCGAGCTGCACGCCCTCGGCGATGAACCACGGGTCCGAGACGACGTCGCGGCACACCATGAACCCGAAGTCGACGTTCTCGACGTAGCTGAAGACCGTCACGTTGATCCCGGTCCCGTAGAGCAGGGGGCCCATCGGGTAGATCGACTCGAGCTTCGCCCCGGCGCAGTAGATGGGGAACGGCGGACCCGGGACGTTCGAGATGATCAGGTTCATGATCGGCGGGGTCAGCGAGTCCAGACCCGCCGCTGTGTACATCCGGGCGGCCAGCGAGATCAAGGCCGGCGGGGCGGTCTCGGAGATGCCCATGATGCGCTCGGCGTTCATGGCTTGCTGCATCTCCTTGGCGCCCTGGGTGCTCGCGTGGATCGCGAGGAGGCGCTCGACGGGATCGTCGATGTCGGTCGCCAAGGAGGCGAACATCGCGCCCACCTTGGTGCCGCCGTGGCCCGTGTCGTCGTCGGTGCGCAGCGACACCGGGACCTGGGCGATGAGCGGCGAATCCGGGAGCTCGTCGCGCGAGTCGAGGTAGCGCCGCAGCGTGCCGGCGCAGAGCGCCAGGACGACATCGTTGAGCTTGACCCCGAACGCGTCCTTCACAACCCGCACGTCGGCCAGCGAAACGCTCTCGTACGCGAAGCGGCGGTGCGGGGTGAGCTCGGTGTTGAACGAGGTGCGAGGCGCCTGGAACGGGATCGGCGGCGTGTGGTCGCGCTGCTGGAACCCGATGAACTTGAGGCCCTGGCGCACCGACTGGTTCACGAACCGCACGGTGCGGTACGGGGTGAGGAAGGTGTGGCCGACCCCGCGGGCGACGAGCTCGAACGGGTTGGGCTCGGATTCGACCGCTCGCGGCTCGGTGGGCGGATCCGGCGGCGGCGGGTCGACCTCGAGGTCCATGAGGATCCCGGCGAGCTCGCTTCCGGAGACACCGTCGATGATCGAATGGTGGATCTTGGCCAGGATGGCGATCTTGTCGTCCTGGAGCCCCTCGATGACCCAGAACTCCCACAGGGGGCGGCCCCGATCGAGCTTGATCGAGACCAGGTCGCCGATGAGGTTGCCGAGCTGCTCGGGGCCGCCGGGCGCCGGTACGCCGATCCGGCGGATGTGGTTGTCGATGTCGAAGTCGGGGTCCTCGATCCAGCCCGGGCGGTCGAGCCCGAACGGCACCTCGACCAGGCGCCAGCGGAACTGCGGCGCGAGGTGCAGCCGGGCGGCCGTGAGCTCCTTGAACCGCTCGACGCTGAACCCGTTCGGCGCCGTCGAGGGGTCCCCGATCAGCACCGCCGACACGTGCATGTGCCACGCCGGCGTCTCGCCGTACAGGAACGCGGCATCGATCCCGCTCACTCGCCGCATCTGTTGACCTCACCCACTCGTTCGTCGCCCGCGCGCATGCGCCATTCTGGCGCACGCGTCGCGACCGTGCCGACGCTCGCGTGCCGAGCCGAGATCGGAGCTGCTCAGCCCGCGGGCGGAGGCGCGGCCTCGGCGGCCGCCTTGGCCCAGCGGTAGTCGGCCTTGCCGGCTGGCGATCGCTGCACGTGGTCGACGAAGACGATGTCCTTGGGCACCTTGTACCCCGCCAGGTGGTCTCGCGCGTAGGCGGTGAGCGTCGCTTCGTCGACGACCGAACCGGCCGCGCGCTGCACGACCGCAGCGACCCGTTCCCCCCACCGCTCGTCGGCGACGCCGACCACGACGACGTCGTAGACCCCGTCGACGGCCTTGAGGACGGCTTCGACCTCCTCGGGGAAGATCTTCTCGCCCCCCGAGTTGATGCACTGCGAGCCGCGCCCGAGCAGCGTGATCGTGCCGTCGGTGGCCACCGTGGCGAGGTCGCCCGTGAGCACCCAGCGGTCACCGTCGACCTCGACGAAGGTCTCGGCGGTCTTCACCGGGTCGTTGTAGTAGCCCTGCGGGATCCGGCCGCGGAGCGCGACGCGCCCGATCTCGTCCGACCCCGGCTCGATGGCGACGAGGTTGACCTCGTCGAGCACCTTGGTGGTCTCGCCGTAGGGCTTGAACGCGGTGACGCCGTCAGGGGGCGGCGCGCCCGCCTCGGCCCGCTGCGACCCTTGCGCGCCCGTCTCCGACGAACCGAACCCGTCGACGATGGCGCAGTCGGGGAGGATCTCGTGGAGGCGGGCCTTGAGCCCGGGCGTGAGCGGCGCGCCACCGGAGCCGACCGAGAACAGCGAGCTGACGTCGAACGGTCCATCGGCGTCCCAGGCATCCACCAGGGGGCGAACGACCGCATCGCCCACGACGGTGATGAGGTTCACGTGCTCGCGCTCGATGAGCTTCCAGACCTCGAGCGGGTCGAGCGAGCCCGGCAACAGCACGACGGCGCCGCCCGAGAAGAGCCACGAGAGCGACGTCCACTGCCCCGCGGCGTGCATGAGCGGCGCGACCGGGAGGAACACGAAGGTGCCGTCGATGATCCGATCGAGCACCTGCGCGGGTTCGTCGACCGGTCCGGCCAGCCGCATGGGATCGCCGCCGCCGATGCAGGCGAAGAACGCATCCTCGTGGCGCCAGAGGACCCCCTTGGGGTGGCCGGTGGTGCCGCCGGTGTAGATGACGTAGGTGTCATCGCTCGATCGCGGCCCGAAGTCGCGCTCCGCGGACGCACCGGCGAGCGCCTCCTCGTACGCGACCTCGCCGGTGACGGTGCCTCCCGAGGTGCCGTCCTCGACACCCAGCCACCACTGCACCTTCGCCAGGTCGGGGCGGATGGCCTCCGCCCGCCCGGCGAACTGGCGGTGGAACAGAACGCCGACGAGGTCGGCATCGTCGAAGAGGCGCTGGAGCTCGCCCTCGACGTAGCGGTGGTTGACGTTCACGGGCACGGCTCGGACCTTGTAGGCCGCGAGCATCGCTTCGAGGTACTCGGTGCCGCTCACGAGGTAGAGCCCGATGTGCTGACCCGGGCGCACCCCCTCGTCGAGGAGCCAGTGGGCGAGCCGGTTGGCCCGCTCCTCGAGCCCGGCGTAGGTGAGGCGGCGATCGTCGCACACCACCGCGAGGCGGTCGGCGACGCGGTCGCTGACGGCCTCCCAGATGTCGGCCAGGTTGAACGTCTCCAGTGCGGCGTGGGCGTCGCTCACCGGTCCCCCTTCGTCTCGTGCGTCTGCCAGTGGATGCCGTGAACCCCGGAGCCCGGAGCCCGGGGTTCGGGGTTCGGGTTCGGGGTTCGGTCTCAGACGCCGACCTGGATCCCCGCCGCCTCACGGTACCGGGTGGTGCTGTGCACCGGGTCCGTGTCGAACTGCGGGAGCACCTCGGTGCCGAACAGCTCCATCGAGGCGATGATCTCGTCCTGGGCCATGTTGGTGGTGGTGGGGCTGAAGCAGAGCTGGTCGACGCCGATGTCCTCCCACTTCTGGATGGCCTTGGCGCAGTCGTCGGGATCACCGATGACGACCATGCCGATCTCGACCGCCTTCTCGAGCTGGTCGATCGAGGGCTCGGGGATGAGCTCGGGCCACTCCGGGAAGCCGGGGGGCTTCGGGATGTTGTCGAGCCAGTGCATCTGGAGGCTCGTGTAGTAGTTCATCCCGATGGAGACGGCCTTCTCGAAGGCCTCCTCGCGGTTCTCCATGCAGATCATGTTCGTCACCACCATGATGTTGTCGTTGACGTAGTCACCGACGGGGGTGGCGTTCGCGACCGCGTCCTTGTAGGCGCGGATCAGTGGCTCGATCTTCCTCGGCGTGCCGTGCGTGAAGCAGAACGCGCCCAGCCCCATCTCGCCGGCCTTGGTGAAGGTCGGGGGGCTTCCGGCGGCGACCCACATGGCGGGATGGCTGTCGCCGAACGGCTTGGGGAACACCTCACGCTCGGGCATGCGGAAGTACCTGCCCTCGTAGGAGTACGGGCCGGGCTTCCACATCTTCGGGATCTCGCGGATGGTCTCGTCCCACATCGCGCTGGTCTCGTCGAGGTCGTCGATGCCGAAGCCGTAGACCTCGGTGGTCGACGAGCCCCGGCCCGTGCCGAACTCGAAGCGACCCTCGGTGACGTGGTCGAGCAGGGCCACGGTCTCGGCCACTCGGGCCGGGTGGTTCACCTTCGGCGTGATGTTGAAGATCGCCGAGCCGACGTGCACGCGCTCGGTCTGCGCGGCGATGTACGAGAGGTACACCTCCGGTCCGGGCATGTGGCTGTACTCGTCGAGGAAGTGGTGCTCGGGACACCACACGTACTTGATGCCCGTGCGGTCGGCGGCGACCCCGACCTCGACGTTGCGCATGATGCGCTTGTGCTCCGCCAGGGGATCGATGTTGCGCTCGTAGTAGGGCACGAACAACTGGGCGAACAGGCCGAACTCCATGCGACGTCCTTTCGGCGGGTCGACCGACGACCCGAGGCGTTCCTGACCGCGCACCGTCTCGCGGGCCGGGCAAAACTGTAACACGTTCTAGTTCTGGGGCACAGGCTCCCCGTCCCCCCGGGCGGACCGGGCCGGGCGCCGGAACCCGCCCGAGAGGAGCGGGACGAGAACCACCGTCGCCAGCAGGAAGAAGCCCTGCGCCACCGGGATCGACCACCCCCGGCTGTTGGGGATGCTGATCGGCACGGTGACCGCGGCGAGGACGGGCAACACGGCCAGGGTGCGGTCGTCGAGGCGCCGGCGGGCGGCGAGGGCGATGCCCACCGCCGCGACGGCCAGCCAGAGGTAGTGCCACCAGACCAGGGGCACGACGAGGAGGACGAGCACGTACGCGTAGGCCCACTGCGCGTCGTCGTCGAGGCGGGTCGACGACCACCAGAACAGCCCCGCCGCCAGCGCGACCCGGACACCGAACAGCACCCCTGAGCCGCCGGTGCTCTCGGTGAGCGGCGCGACGAGGTTGTACGCCAGGGCATCGAGCGATCCGTTGTACGGGTTGGATCCGGCCTGCGCCGAGAGGTCGCCCGCGGTCTCCACGAAGCCGGTCCACATGCTGATCGGCCCCAGCGCCAGCGCGAGCACGCCCAACAGCGCCCCCCACCCCACCGAGCTCACGACGAGGCGCCAACGGCGTTGCAGGACGAGCACCACGAAGAGGGCGGCGGGGAACGCCTTGAGGGCCACCGCGGCCACCCAGAGCCCGGCCGTCAGGATCGCTCGCAGCCACCGGTCGGCTCGGCTGATGCCCAGGGCGGCCGAAGCGAAGAGCACGGGCGAGGTCTGTCCCAACGAGAGCGACACCATCGTGAAGGGGGTCAGGAGGAGGGCGGTGAACACGAGCTGCTGGGGCGCCGTGCGGGTGCGGTGGGCGAGGCGGTTCCAGAGCACCCACATGCCGCCGGCGAGCGAGAGCGCCGCCAGCACGCGCATCGCGAGCACACCCGCGTCCGGACCGAGCTGGGCGACCGCGACGGCGCACGGGATGGCGAACGGCGTGCTGACGAAGGCGACCGACAGGCTCGGGCAGTCGGTGCCCGGCGGTGCGATCTCGCACGACCGCTTCGCGAACACCGGCTCGAGCTCGAAGAGGTCGCCCTCCTTCGCCGCATAGACCAGGTCCGGGTCCGTCCGCACGAGCTCACCGGCGACGACGTAGGGGATGGCGTCCTGGGCCAGGTTGTCGCGCAGCAGCACCGGCACCAGCAGCCACATGCCGAGGATGGCGAAGAAGAGCAGGCGGAGCACCTCTGGCGGCCGGTAGACGCGCGACGGCTTGTCCGTCCGTGGTGCGGTGTCCGACAACCCCCGAGCGCTCCTCTCGAACCACACCGAGGTGCACCGATCGCCCGATCGAACGGCGACCCACCTCAGTCGCGCCAGGCCACGACCTCGCCGGCGACGTCGATGAGTGTACGCGTCAGGTCGAAGTCGACCGGCACGCCGATGTGGGCGATCCCCGGCGCCTCCATGGCCGAGCGGAGCGCGACCTTGTGGGCGCGTGCGTCCGACCAGGACGCGTCGGCTACCCACTCGCACAGGACGAACGACGAGCCGACCCGCCCGCCGAGCTCCACGAGCGCGCCGGTGACCGGATCGAAGGGTGAGGTCGTGACGGCGAACGCCGGCCGCTCGTCGAGCGAGCACACCATCGCCGCGGCGACCGCGAAGCCGTCGGCTCGCCGGGAAGGGACGATCACGCTGCCCGGCTCGGTCGTGGGGTACGTGCGGGCCACCCAGAGGCCGGCCGGACCGGGATCGGCCGCGACCAGCGCCCCCGCCGGGCGGACGAGGGAGAGGTCCCGGGCGGCGCGGGCGGGCGTCAGCGGCGACGCGTCGGAGTCGTACAGCGGACCCAGCGCCGCGCTGAGCTCGCGGTAGAGCGGCGGGTACGGCGGCACGGGGCCCGGGTCGGGCCAGTTGTAGGCGAGCGCCGCCAGCTGCCACGGCTCGACCTCGAGCACCTGGCCGTGGGCCCAGGCCTTCCAGGGTGCTTCGGCCGGATCCACGCCGACGGCGATCACGAGCTCGGCCTCCCTGAAGCCGGCGAGCTCGAAGTCACGGGCCTGCAACCCCGCGGTGCCGAAGTGGTGGGGGCTGTCCCATTCGAGGATGCCCTTGGCCCCCCAGGTGTTGACGACGCCGACGCCGGCCTGGGCGGCGAACGCTCGCAGGGCCTCGACCTGCCCGGCCCGGACCACGCCGGGTCCGGCGAGCACGAGCATGGCGAACTCGGCGAGGGTGGGCGAGAGCGTGAGGAGCTGACCGGCGTCGGTGACGGCCGACGGCACCACGCCGTCGGGCACCGGCGCCTCGAGGTCGAGGTCGAGCACGAGCTCGGCGCACCCGAAGACCGACCCGACCGTCCACGTCGCGACGGCCTCGACGAGCAGGGCTGCGTCGTCGACGACCACCGGCACGACCTCGGTGCCCGGTGCGGCGGTGAGGCGCAGCCGCCGTCCCGGCAGGAGGGCGGCGCCGGGCCCCGACCCGATCCGGCCCTGGGCGTCGGCGAGGAGCGCGGCGAGGATCGGCTCGTCGACGCGCACATGTCCGAGTCCGGCGATGCCCGTGATGCCCGATGCCGACGAACCGAACACCCGCCGGGCCCCGACGGCCCGCAGGCACTGCCCGAGCAGCTCGCCGACCGTGCCCGGGCCCCCGGTGCGACCGGCGGTGCCGTCATCGGGTGGTGAACCGGGCTCGGCGTCGTCCATGGCGACGTTCTACCCCGTGGGTTCGAGCGGCGCCACGGCTGGGTTCGGCGGGCTCCGCCGGCTCCCCTACGCTGCCCGACGACCTGCTCCCCGACGAACCCACTCCCCGACCGCCCCCCCCCCCCCCCCCCGGCGACGAATGCACCCCCCACCCCCACAGCCACCGCGACCGCCCAGGCGAAAACCCCGCA
>Ga0105048_10012509_pt1 | contig 13310 bp, 7 predicted proteins | sample MAT05_FD_78382 | JGI IMG/M metagenome (GOLD analysis project Ga0105048, IMG submission 78382) | Freshwater microbial communities from Lake Fryxell liftoff mats and glacier meltwater in Antarctica - MAT-05 | ecosystem: Environmental > Aquatic > Freshwater > Ice > Liftoff microbial mat | place...
ATGCTGGTGGCGTCGCCGACTTCCAGCGGGTGAATGTAGATCGTCGCTTCCGATTCCCGGCCGTACTTCTCAATGAGGGCCAGGATCTTGAGCGCTTCTTCCAGGTCGTCCGCGTTGTTGGCGCTCAGCACGACGATGCCGAGTTCCTCGAGAGCCTCGACGTTTACCGTGGAACGCGGCCCGCGGATGTCTTCGATCGGCTCCTTCTTGGGCGGATCCTTCTTGAGATCGTCTTTGCCCGGTTCTTTCGCGGGTTCGATCTTGAGCGGGTCTTTTGGGGCCGCCTCCTTCAGTTGCTGGGCGACGAGACGCGGATCGAGAATCTTCGGTTCCGCCTCGTTTTTCAGAGGTTCCGAATGCTGGGTCTGGACGATCGAGCGATCGCGTTGCGGGTCGAACAGAGAGTTCGCGGAAGGGACTTCCTTGTCCCGGTAGTCAAAAAAATCTGGCCCTCGTCCCTGCTCGTCGGAGGGGGCTCGGCCGCCGCCCCCGCGGCTGCCTCCCCCACGGCTTCCGCCGCCTTGATTGCCGCCGCCCGGTGTGAAGCCACCGCCTCCGCCGCCGAACGGGGAGAAACCTCCACCGCCTCCACCGAAAGGAGAAGCCCCACCGCCGAACTGAGAGCCAAAGCCGCTGCCGCCCGACCGGTTGCCGTTATTATTGTTGCCGCCGAACGGCGATCCGAAGCCGCCGGACCCGACCGACCCCGAGTTCTGTTGCCGGGTGATGCGCCGGCCCTGGATGGCGTCGATCGCCTGTTGAACCAGAAGAGGGTCGATTCCCTTTACGGAGACGATCTTGACCGTGCGGGGCGATTCGGCCGCCGCCTTGTCCAGTTCAGCCGTCAGTGTCAGCACGTCTTCGTAAATCTTCTGCGGCGCCGCCACGACGAGGCTATTAGTCCGTTCGTCGATGCCGAGCGATAGCTGCACGGGCTTGGGACGGCCGGAGGCATCAAGCGGCTGGCTTCGACCCCCGCTGTTGTTGCCGCCGAACCCGCCGAAGAAACTAAAGCCGGAGTTGTTGCCGGACTGCGACGAAGCCTGATTCGTGTATTCGCGGAAGACGTCGCGGACGATGTTATAAACGTCGGTCACGGATGCGTGCTGCATCTTAATCAAGTGCGTCTTGACGAGGGCGTCTGAGTCGTCGAGGCCGCTGTCGAGCACTTTCTTCAACATCATGTCGATGGTCATGAGGTCGACCACCGAGGCACGCACGAGGAGTGAGTTGGTTGTCGGGTCGGCAACGATACGAACCCGGGGCTTATCAGACGAAGTGCCCGAGGACCCACCGCCTGAAGGCGGAGCACCGCCACCGCCAAAAGGTAAACCGCCCCCGCCGAAGGGCGAACCGCCGCCGAAAGGCGAGCCGCCGCCACGGTTTTGATTTTGATTTTGCCCTTGGTTGCCGTTGAACCAGGCGTCGATGATGCGGGCCGCTTCGACGGCATTCGCCTTCTTCAAGCGGATGACCGTGAAGTCCCCCTCGCCCGGCGATTGCGTCAACAGGCGGACGAGTTCGGAGACCTTGCCGACCGCGTCCGCGTCTTCGCTCTCGACGATGAGCCGATTGCCGATGGCGGTGATGATGACGGGCTTGCCGACCGGTTGTTTCTTGTCGCGCGGGTCGAAGAGAGGCTCATTGGCGGCGACCAACGTACTCGGATCGAGCCGCGGCGCTTCGCTCTTTTCCTTGGGTGCCGGCAGCGATTCCTTCTTCGGCGAAACGACAGGGGCGGGTTGTTCGTCGAAGCCGAGTTTAATCAGCTTCGAGTTGTAACCCATTTCGTTCAGCATTCGCTGAATCGTCTCAGCTAGGTTGACCGTATTGCCTTCCTTGATCGTCAACGTCGCCCGGCGCATCCCCTGATTCGATCCGCTCGGCGGTTCGAGCACGTTGAGCGCCTGAATGACTTCATCTACTTGTTCGGCAGTGCCCTTGATGATGATGCCGTTGCGTTCATCTTCGCCGATGTACGGGCCGCCCTTGAGGGTATCGCCGAACATGGTTCGCAACTGGGCGGCGACTTTGACGGCGTCGAGCGAGGCAAGCGGCACGACCTTCGTGACCGCAGCTTTTACGTCGGCCTGACCACCGCTGATGGTTCGCACGATCTCGGCCTGATCCTGCGGGCCAGCCCAGACCATGACTTGATTCGTGCCGACGGCCCAGATCTTGAGGTTGGCCCCCGGCTTGAAGATGTCCGTCAGCGACTTGGCCCAGCTTTCGGCCGTCCCCGGCTGAACGGCGTAGGTCTTCATGAACGGCTCACCGACCGCGATCGGCGTGCCTTTATCGATCTCCTCAAGAATCTTCTTCGACTTCACGACGATGTCGGAAGGGCCGTTCACGTAAATCGTGTTAAGCCGTTCATCGGCCGTGAACGAGTACATGCGGATGCGCGGCGCGGCTGGTGTCCGGTTGTCACGACTCTGTTGAGGAGGGTTCTGGAGAGCGGCTCGAATCGCCTCACGCGGGTCGCCCATGATGCGGACAAGCGTCTCTTCCGCGACCCGAGCTTTGATGCACTTGAGTGTCTTGGTGTAGGTCTCGTTCTGGCCTTCCATATCCTCGATCATCTGCAGATCTTTGACGATCCGCCGTAGCGTGCCCACTTGATCGATCAGGATCAGCTGGTTCGCCTTCGACAACGGCTGAACGACGGCGAACTTGCCCATCATCGTCCGGATTTCCGGGGCCAAATCGTCGGCGTTCATCGACTTGAGCGGATAAACGATCTGCACCATTTCCTTGGCGCCGCGATCCTTCAGGTCTTCGATCGACACGCGGGGCAACTGGGTCGCGTCCGGCTTCTCGTCCACCGGCATCAGGGTGAAGTAACCGTCGCGGCGCATCAGGACGAAACCGCTGTTGATCAGCGTATCATTGATGATGTCGATAATGTCGGGGACGGAATACTGCTTGACCTTGCCATCAACACGCGGCGGGGTGAATGTGAAGGTGCCCGGCGGCGGCTTGATGGTGCTGGCGTAGGCCAGGCCGCTTTCCTTGCTGAACCAACGGATGACTTCTTCCCAACGGGCGTCCGCAAATTCGAAAGCGACCAACTTGTTCTTCGGATCGACCTTCTTAACTTCTTCTTTTTTGGGTTCGTCCTTCTTTGGCTCTTCTTTCTTAACGTCGACCTTGGGCTCTTCCTTGGGCATTGGCGGCATTTCGACGGGAATATTAACGCGCGGCAGCGGTGCCAGCTCTGGCATTACTTTTTCGTCTACCATCTTGGGCGGAACGACATCCGGCGGCGCGACAAGCAGATTATCTTGCCCGATCGACGCGTCGACGCCGAGCGTCGTCAACAGCGCTACACCAGCAAACGCTCGCAACCAACGTCTTGGCCACAGGCTCCCGGTGCGAAATTTGGCCATTCGATCCTCTCCCTGATTCTCGTCGCCGTTGCTTCATTTCAGTGGAAATGACGGAGCGCCCGGAAGCTACCGAGCCGCATCGTCGTTACATTCGGCAGATTTGACGGAGTCGCATCAATACTTTTCGGAAAGTCTCAGAAAACTCTCATGTTAGCCTATCAGAAAACAGACAACGTCGTGTTGAAACACCCAACGATCCAGTCTGAGCGATTTTGCCGTGATACGCAAAGAAAAAAAGGTGGGATCTCATTTCGTCCTCATCAGAGTGCCCCCGATTCGCCGGGGCCACACCGCCCTCGTAACCATGATGTTGACCTCAGCAATCTGGGGGCTTTGAGAGAAGATCATCACCTGATGAGGTTGGGGATGCTCTTGCCGAACTTACCATCATTTGAATAAGATTCCTTTTTGTACTTTTGCGCACACCTCATCCCGACACGTTGGAGATTAGACACGTGGATTCAGTGATCGACCTGAAAGCTTTGCTAGTGGAACGGGAAGACTGCGACGCGGGAACCGTCCAAAAACTCCGTGAAGGACTCGCTCAAGGCGGCGGCCAGTTTCGCACCCTCCGCGAAGTTAACGACCTGTTGCGGAAAAAGCTTGAAACTGCCCCGCCCGCTCTCGCCAAGAAGTTGCACCTAAAACTGGGCATTACGAATTATTTCCTGGGCTACATGGTCTACGCGGTGGATCACCTGAAGCAGGTGGAAGTGCCGCTCGGCTTTTTCTACCTCGGCCGAGCGCTCGTCAATCGCCAACAGTATGAAGAGGCGCTCAAAGCGTTCGACAAGGCGGAGAAGGCTGGCTATGCCGCTCCCCAGGTCCAGCTCCAGCGGGCGGGAATCTTCCGCGCCCGAGGCGAAGCCGCCCAGGCCAAGGCAATTCTCACCAAGCTGGAAGAACAAAGCGGATTCAGCTCCGAGTTCCACTTCCAGATGGCGGGCGTGCTGCTGACCGAAGGCGACAAGTTCAAGGCACTTAAGTCCCTTGAGCGATCCGTAGAACTTGACCCGGGACACACCGGTGCCCTGTTCCAGCTCGGTTACTTCAACGATCTCGCCGGGAACGACGAAGAGGCCATCGGTTATTACGAACGCTGCCTGAAGTACCCGCCGGTTCACAAGGGCGTGCTCAACAACCTCGGCGTCCTCTATGAGGACAACGAAAAGTTCGACCGTGCGGCCGAGTGCTTCCAGAAGCTCCTGAAAGCCGACCCGAACGATGAGCGGGCCAAGCTCTTCTGTAAGGATGCCCAAGCGTCCGTTACGATGTACTACAGCCCCGAAGATGAGCAGATGACCAATGCATTCAAGCAGGTGCTTGAAGTGCCGGTCACCGATTTTGAACTGTCGGTTCGCAGTCGCAACTGCCTGAAGAAAATGGGCATCCGCACGCTGGGCGACCTGACTCGCATCACCGAAGCCAGCTTGCTCGCCAGCAAGAACTTTGGTGAAACCTCGCTCGACGAAATAAAGATTATCATGACGGCCAAGAACCTGCGCATCGGGCAATCGCTCGAGCAGGGCACGCAGTATGAGATGCGTTATCGGCCGCAGCAACCCGCTTCGCCCGAAGAGCAGGCGGCGATGAACAAGCCGGTCTCCGACTTGAACCTCTCGGTTCGCGCCCGCAAGTGCATGAACCGGTTGAACATCGCGAGCATGGGCGAACTCCTTAGCCGCACCGCGGACGAGCTTCTCGAAGCCAAGAACTTCGGAATGACGTCGCTAAACGAAGTGCGTGAGAAGCTGACCGCGATTGGGCTGAAGCTGCGCGGGGATTGACTGGCGTCTCGTTTTCAAATGCTCAACCGAAAGCCCAGGGACGGCCGTCTCTGGGCTTTTGCGATAGACTCTTTCAATTCTCCATGACCTTCCAACCCCTCCATTTCGATGGCCTCTCGCGCACCGGTCGACTGACTACCGCTCATGGCGTCATCGATACGCCAATGTTCATGCCAGTTGGCACGCAGGCGACAGTCAAGGGACTGACGCCAGACCAATTGCGCTCGATTGGCACGCAGATTCTTTTGGGCAACACTTATCACTTAACACTGCGGCCGGGTGATGAGTTGATTGCCGAACTGGGCGGCCTGCACAAGTTCATGAACTGGTCGGGGCCGATCCTCACCGACTCTGGTGGCTTTCAGGTCTTTAGCTTAGCCGAGGTTCGCAAGATCACTGATGCCGGGGCGTCGTTCAAGTCGCACATCGACGGACGGTTGCTCGACTTGACACCCGAAAAAGCCGTCCACATCCAGGAGAATCTTGGTTCGGACATTGCCATGGTGCTTGATGAGTGCCCGCCGGGGAAGGCGACGCCTGAAGTCCTACGCGGCGCGGTGCGGAGGACGCTTCTTTGGGCTGAGCGCTGCCGCAAGGCCCATTCACGGGCGGATCAGCTTTTGTTTGCGATCGTCCAAGGGGGAACTGATCTGGCCTTGAGAGGAGAATGCGCCCGCGAGCTCGTCGACCTCGATTTCCCCGGATACGCGCTGGGCGGTTTCAGCGTAGGCGAAGGCCCCGAAGCGATGCATGCGGCCCTGGAACCCTGTGCGGCCCTGTTGCCGACCGAGAAACCCCGCTACTTGATGGGCGTTGGCCGGCCGCAAGATCTGCTGGCGGGTGTGGCCGCGGGGATCGATCTATTCGATTGCGTGATGCCGACGCGCAACGGCCGCAACGCGGTCGCATTCACGAATGACGGGCCGATCCGGCTGCGAAACGCTTGCCACCGGCGAGATCCAGCGCCGGTCGAGTCTGATTGTTTATGCGAAACGTGTCGGAACTATAGCCGGGCGTACCTGCATCATCTCTTCGCCGCCGAGGAGATGCTGGGTCCGATCCTGTTGTCGCTCCATAACCTCGCGTTCTACCTGCGGTTGATGGCGGACAGCCGCCAGGCGATCGCCAGGGGCCAGTTCCGGGATTTTCGCGCCGAGTGCGTGGCCCGTTGGGATCGGAGGAGTCCGGCTGAGTGACGAGCGGAATCCATTGCCGACGTTCGATTATCCACTAAACTGTTCTTTCTTCGTTAATTTTTACTTGATTTTGAGGAAGAGAATGGACTTGTTGCCATTGTTGTTCGCGGCTGATGAGCCGCCGCAAATGAGCACGCTCGAGGCTTTCATGAAGAGCCCGATGCCCATCTTGTTCTTGGGCTTTATCGTCATGATCGTTTTCATGAGCCGCAATTCCGCGCGCCAACGACGTGAACAGCAGGCGATGTTTGCCGCTTTGAAGAAGAACGATAAAGTCGTTACTTCAGCAGGTATCATCGGGGTTGTGGTGTCAATCAAAGAGAATGAAGATGAAGTCACACTTCGAGTTGACGACACGAGCAACACTCGAATTCGTGTATTGAAGAGCAGCATCGTTAGGATAACTCCTGATGGTGCCCCCGCTCCCGCCACGACGCCTGACTCAAAAACTTGAGACCTCCTGGCCCGAACGCCAGCGTTAGACCTCCTGGCCCGAACGCCAGCGTTCAAACGTATAACTTCGAAACTGATTAATCCTGGATGATTTCCCCGCCCTCAAAAGGGCGATTCAGCGGATGGAACTCGAACCATGCACCGTAAATTTCTACGCGATTCGTTGATCTGCCTGATTCCCTGCCTGCTCGCGGCGATCATCGTCTTCCGCGCCTGGCAGAAGTATGAAGATGGCACCGGCGGCTTCAAACTGGGTCTCGACCTGGTCGGCGGCACCAGCCTGATCTACGAAGTCGATCAAGAACGCGAACGTCAGCGCCGCGCACTGGAAAAGAACACCGGCGGCGGCGACTTCTCCGGCGCCAAGACGAGTCAGGCCCTGGCGGAGGCCATCAAGCGCCGGATCGACTCGGCCGACGTGCAGAACATCTTGGTGCGCCCGATCGGCGACAACCGCATCGAGATCGTAATTCCGACCGTCCGCACGGGCGGTACGAAGAAGTCGGCGGAACTGGAGTCGATCAAATCGAAGATCGAAGACGTGGGCAGCCTCGAATTCCGCATCGTGGCCAACTCGAATGACGATCAAGAAGCGTTCACGGCCGCGAAGGAACTCTTTGCCAACACGAAGCCCGAAGAACTGGACTTACTGGCCATCAACGGCGAACTCCCTCCGACGCCCACCGCGCCCGAAGGCAACCCATGGATGATCGTCCATGATGGGAAGCCGATGAAAGCGGAATATGCATGGGTCGAGCTCGGGCCGATCACCCGGCAGGATTTCGGCGGTCAAAGCATCCAGACAAATCGCCCGAAAAGAGATGCGAACGGCAATATCCAGAAGGACGCCAACGGCAAGGTTATCACGGAAGTGATTCCCGAAGCCGAGCAATCGGAACTTTGGAAGAAGCTGGCCGCCGCTCGAGATCATGGCGTGCCGGCCGGCGAGCGCAAGCCGAATCAGGTGGTCGAGTTGAACACGGGCAGCGGTATTGTCTTGCTCTGTAGCCGAAAGTGCCAGAATTCCACTCTCCCTGAAGAAGACATCGAAAACCGTAAGTACGAGTATTACGTCCTCACCCGTGTTTCCGAACGTGTCGTCGTTGACGGCTCACGCGTCACGGTAACCGCCACCGCGGGCATGGATCCCGTGAAATTGCGTCCGAGCATCGAGTTTCAGTTCAACAACGCGGGCGGCCAAGACTTCTACAAGATGACGAGCGACAACAAGCCGGAGCAGAACGATCGGTTTACCCGTCAGCTTGGAATCGTTATCAACGGCTTGCTTGTCTCCTACGCGAACATCCAGGCCGTTATCGGCGAGCGTGGGCAAATCACAGGCAACTTCGACCAGGAATACGTCAATCTCATCGTCAGCCAGCTTCGCTCCGGCGCCTTGCCAGCCACGCTCAAAAAGAAGCCGGTCAGCGAAAACACAATCGGGCCTACCCTAGGCGCCGAGACGATCAAGAGCGGGACACGAGCCGTCGGCTTTGCTTACGTCGCCGTGTTGATCTTCATGCTGATTTACTATCGCTTCGCCGGTGTCGTCGCTTGCACGGCGTTGCTCGCGAACTTGTTGTTGACCATCGGCTTCATGGTCTCCGTCAACGCGACCTTCACGTTGCCGGGGCTGGCCGGCTTGGTGCTCATGCTCGGCATGGCGGTCGATGCCAACATCTTGATCTACGAACGTGTCCGGGAAGAGCGTGACCGAGGGGCCAGCTTGCAGATGGCTATCCGCAACGGCTACGACCGTGCCTTCGGCACGATTATCGACACGCACTTGAGTTCCATCTTTACGGCCATCGTGCTTTACGCCGTCGGCAACGACCAACTTCGCGGCTTCGGCATCAGCCTCGCGGCCGGCCTCATCATCAGCTTGTTCACCTCGCTGTTCATGACGCACTTGCTCTTCGACTATTGGTTGCACCGCAACTGGCTGAAGAACCTGAAGATGATGCGTTTCCTCACGAAGCCGCAAATCGACTTCATGAAGCTTCGCAAGATCATGTTTCCCATCACGGGCATCGTGACGATCATCGGCCTCGGCATCTTCCTGATCCGTGGAGAGAAGAGCCTGAACGTCGACTTCGTCGGCGGCGTTGTGTACGGCGGGTTGTTGAAGGACGATATGGACATCAGCACGCTTCGCTCGCATATCAGCGATTCACGCCAAGCCAGCGTCCTCGCCATTGATTCCGTTGAGAAGATTTCGAATCAGGGGTCGACCGATGGTCGTGAGTTCTACAAGCTCAAGTACAAAGATGGCGAGGAACGAGACGTCGAACTCGCACTCGGACTCGAAGGCAACACGCCTGAAGAAAAACTCGCGAACTTGAAGGCCCGGGCTTCGGTTCTACCCGATTGGGCGATAGAACAGAATTTCCTCTCGTCGTCATCGGGCGACAAGAGCCGTTACTTCACGATTCGCACGACCGAAAAAGAGCCGGACTTGGTTCAGGCCTCGATCGATCGTCTGTTCACGGAAGATAAGAAATCGAAGCTCGCCAAGATTCAGATGTCGTACGTGCCCGATCCGGCCGTGCCGTTCTCCTGGATCGTCTCGTTCACCGACCCGGAGAAGAAGGTAGACAACGCCCAATATGCCTCGGAAGCCTACATCAAGCCGATGCTCGAACGCGCCTTCCGCGATAATCTTCCCAAAGAAGTGAAGGACGACAAGTCGTTCAGAATTGTCGAGGCCTTCCGGCTTCAGGGCATTGACAAACCTGTCGACGGCCGTTATTCGCAAATGCGTGTTACTCTGTCCCGTGAAGCTCAACAGAAGAGCCTTGAGAACAACTACGGAGCCAAGGTTCTCGACGCGGCTCAGTTGCATTACAATTTGCGACCGCAGCCCGAGCGGTTGGAGACCTTCGACCCGACCCTTGCTGGTGAAATGCGCAACCGGGCGATGGTCGCCATCGTCGCTAGCTGGATCGCACTATTGCTTTATCTCTGGTTCCGATTCGGTAACTGGACGTTCGGTTTGGCCGCCGTCCTCTGCCTGATCCACGATCTTTGCTTCACGATCGGGGCCATCGCCTTCAGCCACTACCTGCACGATACCTGGATTGGGAATTTGCTCGGCTTACGGGACTTCAAGATCGATTTCGCCGCGGTGGCCGCCTTGCTGACGCTCGTCGGCTACTCGGTGAATGAGATCATCGTGAACTTTGCCCGTCTCCGGGAGGTGCGAGGCAAGAACCCGTTGCTCACCCCGCAGATGATTAATGATAGCGTGAATCAGACCCTGAGCCGAACCATCCTTACATCGACCACGGTGTGGCTGGTGGTCATGGTGCTCTACGCGTTCGGCGGCGACGGCGTACACCTGTTCGCTTTCGTCATGGTCGTGGGCGTCTTGGTCGGCACCTACTCGTCGATCTACGTCGCCTGTCCGCTGCTGCTGGCCTTCGGCGAAGGCCATGCGGAAAAGCGAATCGCTCCGGCTTCGCAGACGCCCCAAGAAGCGACGGTCTAAATATCTCAGGAAGGCCAGGCCAAGCGGCCTGGCCTTCCTGAGTTCGAGTCGAAGTCTTTCTATGCTGGGGCCAGTCCGCCCGGTCTGGCTCTTGAATTGCCAACTACGCCTCATCATCTCGCAGCGACACCAATCCACGATGGTTCATACTGATCAATCGAGGCACTAGCGCCCTCCAGCCTTTGCGAAACTCTTCCCAACTCATCGTGCCGTGATTGGTGAGGAAGACACGTTCATCGTCGAAGCCGTAGGCGACCATCCAGTGGCCGGCGGGCATCGTGTAGCGTTTGAAGACCTTGGGACCCGGCACGCCGAGCATGACGATCACCGGCCGGTTCTCGGTCAGTTCCTTCCGCAGTTGCGTTTCCCCGCGGATGGCGCGGGTGCGGACGCCGTTCGCGCGACAGATGCGTTCAACCCGCCTTCGGCTGGTGCCGAAGAAGCCGCCCATGTTGTCGGGCGGGTGGCCGTCCTCGATCTGGCGCATGAGCCCCTGGGCCTTGTCCTCGGCCGGAGGCAGGCAGCCGTGGAACGTGAGGAAGGTACACGCAGCCGCCTGACCGCAGTTGTACTGCCAATGCTCGCCATCCCCGTTCGTGTACTGAAAGATACGGGTCAGGCCTTGATAGATGTTCTCCCGAATCGAGCCGGGATCGATAAAGTGTGCCATGTCGAAGGTATCTTTCACGAAAGGTCCAGGATCTTGTTCATCCGTTCCGCGATGTCCTTGAGTTCCTTCTCACCGCCGCCGCCAACTTCCGCCGTCGCCCAGCCGTCATAGCCGACTTCCCCCAGCGCCTTGAGCACTTCCGGCCAGTTCTCGTCGCCCTCGCCGATTTTGGCCCTGAAGCCCGCCCCGTCGTTCTTCGCCTCGCGGGCTAGTGCGAGACTGTAGCCTTTGAAATCGAACTTTACCATCCGCTTGCCCAGTTGGCGAATCCACTCGGCCGAAGCGACGCCGTACTTCAACATGTTGCTGCAATCGAAATAAGCGCCGATGACGGGGGACTTGAAGGAGTCAACGTATTCGATCAGTTGTTCCGGCTTGGTGATGAATTCGTTCCATACGGTCTCGATGGCAATCTTCACGCCGGCTTTCTCCGCGGCCGGGATAGCCTTGGCGACCTCGGCCCGCGAACGATCCCAGCATTGCTGGTAAGTCACGTCCTTGTTGACGACGCCCGGCACGAGCAGCACCGTGTCCGCCTTGACCGTGGCTGCGTCCTCAATCGCCTTCAGAAGGGCCGCCAGTCCCTTCCCCCGCACCGCTTCATCCGGGTGCGAAAGTGTGTCCTTCCAGTGGACGGAATCGATCACGCCATGAATCTTGACGCCGGTTACCATTTGAGCCGCGTTCGCTTCTTTCAGGTCGAGGCCGCTTGGGCTATCGATCTCAACGCCCTGGAAGCCGAGTTTCTTGACGAGTTCGAACTTCTCCTGAACGGTGCCGGCGGTTTTAATCATGGCGTACTTGACCGCCTTTTTCAGCTTGGGCTTCTTTGCATCAGCCGAGAAGATGGTCGATGATGTCGATACTGCCGCGATTGCCGCGGAGGTGTGCAAGAAGGTTCTACGGTTCATGAGAGGTTTCCTGTTGGTAAGCATATCCGTCCTATTCTCCACGATCGTCGGCGCTCAAGCAATCATTTCCCGTTCACCCATTCCAGGTTGAATCGGGCCAGGCCAAGGGCTCCGGACCGGTAGATGTTTTTTCCGTCGGTCGTGCCATGTTCGTAGAAGCAATAAATCGTCCCGTCGCTGCCGACGTCGAGATCCGAGTAGCCGCTGAAACTCGGTTCGAGCACCCGATTCACCTTCCAAGTCTTGCCGTCATCTTCGCTTAGTTTGATCGAGAGATTCTTGCGATCGCGCGATTGGCCGGGCATCGGCTTCGCGTTTGTCTTGTCGAGGGTATCGGGATTCGAGAAGAGTAGCCGAGGCGTCTTGTCGTCGAAGCGAGCAATGCTGGCCATGCAGATCGGTTCTAGGAGTGCGTCGTCGAACACTGGTTTCGTCCAGCCGGTTGCCCCGTCTTTGCTATAGGTCACGAGCCGGCGATGAGCTTTTGACTCACTGCGAATATTGAGCATCACCCGGCCGTCAGAGAGTTGAGCCACCACTGTTTCGTTCGGGTTTATGTTCTCGGGCGCATTCGGGGCGGCAACCTCGCCGCGCTCCCAGGTCTTGCCGGCATCGTCGCTATAGATGACCGATGTGATTGACGGCCGATGGGCATGCCCGCCTTCGGAGGTCGACAACCAAACGGGAACGATGAGCCTTCCGGAAGTCGTCTGAATGCCCTGCCCAGGACCGGTGGCGATGACCTTCCAGTTATATTCCTTGCGGAATTTCTCGAACGTCGCGGTGATCTCGACTGGCTTGCTGAAGGTCAGGCCGTCGTCGTCGCTACGCATGTAGAAGCAACGCATGTATTCAAGGCAGAACAGGAAGTGCACGGCCCCGGTCTTGCGATCGGTGAAGGCGACCGGGTTGTTGTAGGTTACCTCGTCCGACTTCCCGAGCTTCTGCGCGAGCGCAGCCGGGTTCTTCGCGTGCGGTCCGGGAACATCGGCAATCTTTCGGCGCTCCGCCCACGTCTTGCCGCCATCGGTGCTGCGGCGGAGCATGATGCCGATCGTCCCCCAGTCGCCGCTCGACCCCTTCCGGGCTTCACAGTATGCCAGCAGCGAACCCTTGCTGGTCACGACGATTCCCGGAATCCGGTAGAGAGCGTAGCCATCCTTCCCGGCCGTAAAGAGTTCAAGCTTCTCGATCATCGGCTCTGCAGCAAGAGTCGGACCAGCAAGAATCAGAAGGAGAAGAAGTGTTTTGGGTGCAGCTGGTTTCCCAACGAGGTCTTCAAGCTGCCTCCGCTAGGGTTAATGGTTGATTCGACAGCACTCTGACACGTTGGCCACGTTCCAAGCGGCGGAGGGTTTTGCCCTGAAACCAGGCCTCGAATTTCTCCCAGTCGCCGTTGAGTTCGATACAGCGCAGG